>OHAB01000875.1_pt1 | contig 22868 bp, 19 predicted proteins | sample 1577031 | NCBI WGS metagenome assembly OHAB01 (sample SAMEA3541477, study PRJEB24748) | human gut metagenome | biome: human gut; feature: human-associated habitat; material: faeces | place: China | collected 2012 | reverse complement strand
TGGCATGGCTTGTACAGCACTGCGCCCAAACGTGCCCGTTGTCCATTTCAATCAGGAATTCATGGCCATCAACGGACGTGTAATAATAGGCGGTTTCGTAGCTGCCATCAATGACATACGCTTGGACAAAATAGTCGGCTTGTGCGATATTTTCGATTTTGAAATCGACATATCCGCTGCCGTTCTTCTTTGCGTAAAGGGCGTCAAAGTTCTCGCTGACGTAATCACCTTTTGCATCGGACACGACAAAGGACAAGTTGGCATCTGGAACATAATCATAATGCTCGTTCACCCATTCCAAATCAAAGGTAACGCGACCTGTCAGCGTGTCCAGAAGATTTGCGGGGTTTTCGGCAGTATACTCCATTTTCTCCGCGCCATCCTCCCGACCAATGCGGCGGCTGCGGAGAACTGGATCACTGCTCAGAACCTCTACGGAGTCCCACTGATGGTATTCAGATACTACTCCGCCGTTAATGCGTTCGCCCGCAACCCAATCGTCCGATTTGAACCGATTAGATTTTATCGTTTCTTCCAAAGTGGCGGGCGGGTTTCCTCCGGGGCCGTCGATAGCAACAGCACCAGGAGCACCATTTTCACTTGAAGGCATGGGAATGTCATCCCTGCTGGACACGATGATGTCATTTCTGAACAGATGCACAACCACCGCTGCGGCAGCGGTCAGCGTTAATGCCATCATCATAACAACAGCGACGGCAATCAACGGCACACGAGATTTTAAGGTCGATTTTTTCATAGGAATGTCCTCCGATTGTTTTTGGTAGGAGGCAAGCTGGGAACGAATACGCTCCCGGCTCTCCTGCGGCAATTTCAGCCCATCAGAAATGCGCTTGAAGTTTCGCTCCATATCAATCCCTCCCAAGTTGCTTTTTTAAGATGTTTTTGGCCCGATGCAATCTCATGGAAACGGCTGAGATGCCGATGTGTAAAAATTCTGAGATTTCCCGAAACGAGTAGCCCTCAAAGTAGTGTAGGCTCACGACGGCCCTATACTTTTCCGGCAACTCCATGACCGCATAAAATATGTCCCGATCCTCCGGCTGTATCAGCAGAACAGCCTCGTCCAAAGGAATGGCTTCGTGCTTCTTTACTGCGGTGAGAAGGTTTTTACAATGGTTAATCGTAACCTTAGTTAGAAACGCACGCTCTTTGCCGGGATAAACTATCATGCCGCCCTCCAACAGTTTAAGAAAAACAGTCTGCACAACGTCCTCCGCTTCCTGCGGAGAGCGGAGATAACTGAGAGCAATACGATACACCATATCCGCATAACGGTCAAAAAGCTCCAGCACGGTTTCTTGCTCCATCGGCGCACCCCCTTCCGCTTCCTCTTGAGGCCTCATATATATAACAAATCAGCAGACCGAATTTGCACAAAAATTTTCAAGAAAATTATAGCACATAAAACAGTATATAACCTACAAACTGGCTCCTGTTTATGTACGCCGCCGCTATGGATTGCACCATAGCGGCGGCGTTCTCTATCATCTGCTGTCCCTGTCAACTGCCCTCCTGTGTGGCTGTGGCTGTTGCCGTTTGCCCTCGTCCTGCAACCGCCGCAGGCGTTCCCGGACGCTTCTCGGCTCTGGGGGCCGCTCTTTTACGGCGGGCCGCTGGCGCTCCTGCACCTTCCGCTCCCACTCGGCCAACTCCCGGTTATGCTGGCTGACAACGGCCTCGGCCTTGCGGTAGGTGGCTGTAAATGTCTGCACATCGGGATAACCCTCCGCCTGGACGATGGAGGGAAGCGCATCCATCCTGTGGCTGATTTCCTGCTCTGTCTGCTGTATCTGCCCAGCGATGTCTTTGCGCTCTCTGGTCTTAAAGATACCCGTGGCGGCGGCAAGCTGCTGCTTCAAGTCTGGCAGCACATCCTCCTGCAAGTATCGGATGCTCGTGGCCTCGTCCCTCACTCGTATCATCAGACCTCGCATGGCACGGAACTCTGCCATATCAATGTCCAGCGTGGGCTTCGGCGGCATTGCCCGCTGGCGGATCAGCCCTTGCAGGAAGGCCCTGGCCTTGCCCACGATGGCCCGGAACAGGTGCGGGAGCCACCCGGCCTGATGGATGGATTGCCTGACCTTCTCGTGTATCTCAGCCTGCTTGACCTCCAATATCTCCGCCTCGGATATGCCCGTCAAAAGCGCCATATCCGCCGTTCGGTTCCACTCCTGACGGGCGGCGTTGTCCGCTTTGATTTCCTCCGCCTTGGGATTGTTCCTGCCTATCTTTTTGGTGGGCAAATATACGCTCTGCGGGTCAAACACCTTTAGCTGCTGCTCCGGGTCTGAGATATAGCGGTTGATAAGGCCGGTATAGAACTCCTTGACCTCAGCCACAAAGCCCTCCTGCTTGAAGCGGGCGTCCTTAACGCTGAACATATGGCTCTCGTAGACCTCGCCCTTTTTGATGACGGTACAGCCGGGGCGTATCTGCCCATCCTCCCCGGTGATCTCCTTCTTGGTGCGGACGTGCTTCCCCACCTCGTCATAGAACATATTCCGGGTGGCGACCTTGACTACGGGTTCCGGCAACAACCGCCGCTCACTGAAAATCAGGTGGATGTGGTAGTTGGTCTTGGCCTTGTTGTGGTGTAGGCCGGACACACACTCCACGTTATACCGCTTTTGAAATTCCTCTGTGAACTTTGTCAGAACCCGCTGCGGGTCATAGCGTGTGAACTTCTCCGGCAGGGCGATGATGAACTCCCGCGCCTCGATGCACGTCCCCTCGGTGCCGCTCCGCTTGAACTCCTGCTGGTTTTCCCTTGCGAGGGAAGTCCAGAAGGCGGCATCGGCGGTATGATAGGTGGCGTACAGGTTCTCCTGTCTGGCGGGGCTGGTGATATAGGAAATACGCCCCTTGACATTGGACAGCTTCGACATCTGGATGAAGCTGTGTCGCGTCATGCCTCCGTCCTTCCTCCGGCTGTGTCAGCCGGTGCGTGGAGCGACAGCGGAGCGCAAGGGCGGTTTATTGGAGTCTTCCTGTGCAGCAGCCTGACAGTCTATCTCCGATTCGGCCCGGCACTCCTCAATCTCCTCCAGCCCCAGCAGTGCGCCATGGGGGATCCTTGCTCCCGGCAGCGCGGCCCCGGGAGGGCTTTGAAGATAGACTCGGTAACTGCTGCCAATCAGAAATCTTTGACGCCGATCCAGCAGGAGGTCATGCGCAGTGCCGGAATCATCCATCAGCCGGATACGCTGGTGACCTCTCAAGGACGCTCGCCTGATGGCGACACACACGCCCTCCACCGTTTCATAGTCCTCCTGACGGATCGCTTGAAACAGAAGAATACATCGAACGACTATGCAGGATGCCAATAAGGTGCTGAGCGTCAGAAGCGTTGGGTCGTGCAGGGCAATGCGGCCTGCCAGCCCTATCAGGAAAATGACCGGCCCTGCGGCGGCGGATAAGAGCCACCGCCGCAGGATTGGAGCAGGCCAGTTTTCAAACCCGCTCATGCACAAGCCCTCTCAAAGATGACCTGCTTGCGAAGATAGAGATTGGCAACCGCCGCTGTCACAGACTGACACGCTGCGGCAGTCCGCATTTCCGATACGATGTTGTCGCTGGTCGTCTCCTGATCTCCATACAGCAGCGCAAGCGTCTGCTGACTGCCGACGGCAGCCGAAATATCACGTTCCGCGCATTGGATCAGCTCCGCCGTGGAAAGCGGTGTACAGCGGCTGAGTGCCATAATGTGCCGTTCCGGCTCTGTGCGCCGGTCTCGCCGAAAGAGCGCTGCAGCCGGCCCGGGAGCCGTTCCGCTGCACAGCAGTTTCAGAAAGGTCACCACCTTCAGGGGAAAGCTGCTTGAGATGGGAACAACATAAAGCTCGCCGAGAAGGTCATAGAGCGCGTCAAAATCCATCGTGCCGCTGCCCTTGGCAACAAGCCCCCGTGTTACGAGCCGGTCAAGGCAGTCTGAAAAGCTGCGTCGAGGGAAAAGCTCCATTCCGTTGGAGAGCTGTTCATAGAAGTCCTCTGCACGCTGCCGGTCTGTCAGACGCCAACACAGGGCAGTCCAAAGCGTCATCTCCTGCGGATCCATTCCGAACTCACGGTGATCCATGAGAATGACCGGATAACGCCGGCTCCCGCCATCGTTTCGGCAGCGGAAATGTCCCAATGCCGTATAAAGTGTTTTTTCTGCCATACGAACTCCTCCTTATGCGCTCTTGATATCCTGTTCCGTGCAGGCGGTATAAAACTCCCGCACGATTCGCTCCCGGCGCAGCTTTCCCGCCGCCCGTGAGATACAGGCTCCGATGTAGTTTGGTTTCTTTTGATACAGTTTGGCAATGTCCGCGCAGCTGTAGCCTCTGACCCGCAGCTCCATCGCTTCGATCCCAAGCCGGGCGGTGCCGTGGTAGCGGTTCCTGAAATGGGAGAGCAGGGCGTCGGAGGAAACATTAGAAATCAGATCCTCCGTATGAAAAGGGCTGACCGGCTCCGGCGCTCCCATCTCGGCAAAAGCATCCAGCGACAACAACGGCAGATTTTTTCGCGCAGATTGGATCTCACGGCAGCGATCCAGCAAATAATTTCGGATAACGGTTCTGGCGTAAGCGGGAAATGCTCCCATTTCCTCCCGGTATGAAACTGCCGCGCGGCAAAGCGCGATACAGCCTTCCTGGTACAGATCATCATGTCCCATGCCGTCCACCGTCTCATTGGTCTTGATGCTGCGGCGAAGCACCTGTTCTACCAGCGCAAGGTGATCCTCCACTCTCTGGCGCTGGAGATCGTTCAAGGTAAATTCCATACTCATGATTTCCCTTCTTTCTGTGTTTGATTTTGCTATGCCGCTCTTGCTGCGGCGGCGCGAAACCTGCGGCTGAGCGCAATGACCTCGTCACAGCGCGCAGCGGAGAATTTAGCGATATGCGCATCCTCGGCGGGAAGCCCCATAGACAGCTGCAGCAGGCGGTAGGCTTCTTTTCGGCTCATGATGCCATTCTTCCAGAGACTGTCCAGGGCCACATGTGCATCGTGCCGCTTTTTCCGCAGGGCCTTATCCGCCAGCGTCCCCATGGGAAGCATCGTTTTCCGGTGCGCGGCCACATAGCAGTCACAGGCGGGGTACCGTCCGCAGACATAGTATTTGGCATCGGGGTCTGGGGCCTTATCGCCATAAACCACGCTGGCCGGGCGAAGATACGCCCTGGAACCACAGGCAGGGCAGGTGATGTTGATTCGTTTCATGCGAGATCTCCTTTCTGTTTCTGATATTTTGGAACGAGGGTGCAAGGTGATGAATCTGTGAGGTATTCCATCGGACACTGCTCAGAACTGGTCATTTCCCAAATCAAGTATCTGGAAAAGAGGGAGGAGAAGGCGTCCTTGCTGAGCGTTCCGATACATTCTCCCGGATCGATCCGCTCTCCGGTTTCTTCTTCGAACTCCCGAACGCCGACAAGCAACGGCGCGCCATCCTGTCGGATCGCCGCGAGACAACCGGAGCAGTCAACCTTGCAGGGATGTGGGCACGGCCCACAGGGGACATAAATGGCGTTACGCCAGTTTCCTTTGCAGCTGAACAGCAGTTCATACAGGTTTCGTTTGATTTGATCCATGGGAGCCTCCTTAAAAATCCCTCGTAGTATTACGCGCCGCTCAAGGGGGGTATCGTCCCCTTAAAATTTGAACTTTTTGTAAAGAATAGAAAAAGCGGCCCGCATATAGCAGACCGCTTGACAGTTTCAGAAAATTGCGTATAATATAAACAAGATTATCATAATATAATTTATCATAAATAAATCGCAGATGCTGGAGGTGGCACAGGTGAACTTTATCGGACGAAAAGAAGAATTGAATACGCTGGAAAAGGAATTCCGCCGGGATGGCAGCTTTGTTGTGATCTACGGACGGCGCCGCATCGGAAAGACGACCCTGATCAAAGAATTCATCAAAGATAAACAGGCATTTTATTTCCTTGCGACGGAGGAAGTGGAGTCCCAGAGCATGAAGCGTCTTGCCGGCGTGGTAGCCCGGGTAACGGGCAACTCCATGCTGCAGCGGGTCACCTTCACGGACTGGCTGGATCTGTTCCGGGAGATCGCCAACTACCGTCCGGAGGAAAAGAAGGTGCTGGTCATTGATGAGTTTCCGTATTTGGTCAAGACGAACGCGGCCTTTCCGTCCATTCTGCAAAATGCCTGGGACGAGATCCTGAAGGACAGCAATGTTATGCTGATCCTCTGTGGGTCGCTGATCAGCATGATGCAGAAGCATGCCCTTTCTCACGATAGTCCGCTTTATGGCCGGCGCAGCGCGCAGATTCGCTTGAAGCCGCTGCCGTTTACAGACCTCTATGCCGTGCAGGGGCAGCCGTTCCCCCAGGCGGTGGAGCAGTATTCCGTAACGGGCGGCGTCCCGAAATATCTGGAGTTTTTTGAGCCCGGGGAAGACCTCTACCGTCAGATTCAGGAAGTTGTACTGTCCAAGAACGGATTTCTCTATGAGGAACCGAACTTCCTGCTGAAAGACGAGGTACAGTCCGCGAACAGCTATTTCTCCATCATTCGCGCTATTGCGGACGGCAACCACAAGCTGGGCAAGATCGCAGGCGCCCTGGGCATGGAAACATCTTCGCTGACGCCCTACCTCTCCACGCTGATCGATTTGGACTTTCTGAAAAAAGCAACACCGGTCACAGAGAAGAATCCGGAGAAGTCCCGAAAGGGCCTCTACTTCATTTCAGATAATTTCATCTGCTTCTGGTTCCGCTATGTCTATCCCTACAAGGGGGAACTGGAACTGGACAATCAGCAGATCGTTCTGGACGAGTTGGAGAAGGACTTTATTCAGAAATTCGTTGCCTTCTCCTACGAGGACGTCTGCAAAGATATCTTTGCCTCCCTGTGCCGGAGCAAGGCGGTGGACTTCGTACCATCCCGCATCGGCTCTTACTGGCTCAACGACATCAACGGTGATACGGAGATCGATGTGATGGCGGTAGATCACCAGAAGAAGCAGGTATTCGCCGGCGAGTGCAAGTACCACAATAAGCCGGTGGATGCGACGGTCTATTATGAACTGGAGGAAAAGGTAAAAAAGTCTTCGGAGCTGCGCACGGCTTTCCCTGGGTATAAGGTGCTGTACGGGCTGTTTTCCAAGAGCGGCTTCACGCAGCGGATGCTCGACCAGGCCAAGGGACGGGATGATATTCTGCTGATTCAAGAAGACCACATTTTATAAATAGCCGAAGCGGCTGCACACGGCTTTCCTTGCATAGTCTGCTTCTTTTGTGCGCATTAAAACGCATTAGGGAATACGCAAGGGCTAACGCTTGACTTTTTGCGTATAATAGAATATAATTGCATTGTAAACCAATACAATTATATTTGAAAGGAGTGCTTTTATGTCTACAAGTGTTATGCAGGTGCGTGTTGACGATGATCTCCGCGCTAAGGCTGCCGCTGTCTACGATGAACTCGGCATCGACCTTCCCACCGCTATCCGAATGTTTTTGAAACGCTCTGTCGTGGTAAATGGCGTTCCCTTTTCCATGACGCTGCCCAAGCAGGAATACAGAGCTGAGCGGGCGATCCGCGCCGTGCAAAGCCTGAGTGAAGCCGCACAGCAGAACGGCACGGCCGATATGTCGCTGGATGAGATCAATGCTGAAATTGCAGCGTCCCGGGCTGACCGTGCGTCAAGAAATGCTCGGAACGGAGCGTAACCATGAAATACTATGTTGTACTTGATACGAATGTAGTGGTTTCCGCTCTGTTTAACATTTCCTCCGTTCCCGGTATGATTCTGCAAGAAGCTCTTGCGGGGCGTGTAATTCCTCTGCTGCATGAGGATATTCTGAACGAATACAACGATGTTCTGCACCGCCCTAAATTTAAGTTTGACCGCCGGGACATTGAAATTGCGCTGACAGGCTTGATTAAGCGGGGTATCTTTTTGGATGCCGCCACGATTGAGGACTATGTTCCCGACCCCGACGACGCAATTTTCTATGAGGTGGTTATGGAAGCAAGAGAAACTACCGACGCTTATCTTGTAACCGGCAACATCAAGCATTTCCCGGTCAAGCCCTATGTGGTGACGCCAAAAGAGATGCTGGAAATCCTAAACGAAAATGAACGCTGATTAGATTATTTCATCGTGGCATTGTTAGAGAGGCACCTCAGAGATGAGGTGTCTCTTGCTATATTTGTCAGCAGTTCACCCAATGACCCAGAACGGCCCGCCGGCGCCGGCACGTCTGCTGGCCTCGTTCAGAATGATGGACAAGTCCCATGCTTTTTGACTGCGCCGGTAACTGGCGGGATCGGCCACAAGAATTTTCTCGTCCTGTACGCCCCGCAGCACGATAAAATGTCCGGACTTTGTAAAATGCCCCTTGGTCATCAGGGCCACGACCAGCTTTCCGTCTGCCAGGGCATCCAGAATGCGCTGCGGTTCCGAAGCGGTACACCCTTCAACGGAAAGCCCCCACGCCTGTGCTGCACCGGGGATCAAAGTGTGGTAGGAGCCGCTTTTGCTGCACCAATAGCCATGCTCATAGGCCCACCGTGCCATTTGGACCGGGTCAACCGTCTCACTGGTCAGCGAGGAAACCACAATAGCCATGGAAGTTGGCCCGCAGCCATACCCCCCAATATGGTCAGTGCCATAAGGCTGATTGGCATAGCGTTCATCCAGTTGGTTGAAGTAGATGACCTCTGTTTCCCCATCGGTAAAGCGCACATCGCCAAGAGCTGTAATGGTGTTGGTGGAGGGAGCGTATTGGAACAGGCCGTCGCCAAGAAACAGGCTGAGGTTTTCCGCATAATTCTCCGCCAGATCTTTCTGTTCGTCAGTCAGCGCAAAGATGGTGTCCGCGAAGTAGGCTTCACCATTATAGCGGATCGTGTAGATGTACCATGTCTCCGCCGTATCTTCCTCGCCGTCCTCCTCCGCAGGGACAGTACGCACCTCCATCGTTCGGCTGAAGCTGTAAAGGTGCGTGAGGCCCGCACGCAGGATCTGCTCCATGTCGGTGAGGGAGATGGAGGCAAAGTCCAGTTCTTTTGCCGCACAATATTGAGAGATAAACAGGTTGGCATTGCTGATGAGATCCCCCTCATAGGGATTGACTACTTCATAGTGATCTCCGTCTGTTCCGGCAAAATCATTGGCGATGCGCTCCTGCACATTCTCAATGCCCTCTCCGAGAATCTGATTGATCGCAAAGGCAGCCTGGTTCACATTTTCCGTAATGGCTGCGTTGTCATTGAGGATCGGCTGCCCAACTGCTCCGGACGCTCCGCTGCCCGTCAGGCTTCCAAAGATAATCCCAGGCAGGAGCAAAATAAAAAGCAGCGGCAGCGCCAGTAACACCAGCGCGGCCGCCGCTATTTTCTCGATATGCTTTCGTGCGGACAATGCTGCTCCTATGGCAGCTCCATAGGGCCCGCCTGCCGCAGCGCCCTTTGCCGCGGCGGAAATGGCCTTGCCGGTTCGTACTGCCTGCATGGTATTGGATGCAACAGAAGCTGCCTCATCCAGTCCGGTATGGTTATGTTCGCTCATGGTCGTATCCTTTCCAGTCTACAGGTGGCGCCTACTTCGCTTGCGGCAGGCTTTTTTTGCGTGGCAGATCGGAGCCTTCAAAAATCCACACTTCTCAATCCGAACAGTCTGTGGTAGAATACCCCTCGTGTGCGATAGGAGGGGAAGAATATTGTTTTATACGCAGGAAGAATCCGCTGTTTTAGGCGGCTTTCTCAGCAGTTACTTGAATCGTGACTCTGCATCAGACCATGTCCGAGATGCGTTTGCACGATTTCAAGTCGGATTGGAACGGGGCTGTTTGCAAAAATCGGAGCTGCAATGGGCCGAACAAATGCTGCTTGCCCTAAAGCCGCTCTGGTGGGAAGAGTGGGAAGATCACCGTGCCTTGATGAATGCGCTGCTCAAGACACAGGCACTTCTGCGCGCCGATGAATGAGGTTTCCCGCAGACATGAAAAAAGCCCCTGCTGCACGCAGGAGCCAGCATATAAGAATGGCCCTTGACTGCTTTCGTGTTCCGCAGTCAAGGGTCATTCTATGGAAGTCTTGGGCTCTACCATCATTGGTTACCTCCGATTTCTACAGATTTGAGGGTTACTGGTACATCGGACTCACCTTTCTTTCTGTGTTTATAAAATAGCAGATTTTCTATTGGTTTGCAATCCGCAAATTGTACGAAATAACCATAATGCAAACTGTGCATCCATCTGATTTTAGACGGATTGCCGTTAATTTGATTGACGATGCAGGACACGGTACAGTATAATAACAGTGTTGTGGGGTTTCAAACAGCCGCAGCCAGGCAGGAAGGCCTATGCAGCCGGCTGCCAATTTTGACTTTCCAATGTCAAAAGATATGCGTATGTTTTTGGTGCGGCGCTGCAAAGCGCCGCCATTTTTTTGCTGTTATCACGGTAAGTGAGCCAGTACACGAAGCAGTCAGCAAAATACTCCTGCTCGTTGGTAAGCGCATACGGACGGAGCAGGGCTGCTGCGGTTCCGGACTCCTGCTGATAAAAGCCTTCCGTCTGAGATGGGAAGCCCATCAGCTCATCGAGAAAGTGACCAAACTCGTGGACGGTGGCCCCTGCCGAGGATACAGTGATTTGGCGGCTTCCGTAATTGGTTGCCCCAATACAGCTCATATTCCGCTCTTCACTCAGCCTTGCGAGGTATGCATAGTCAATGGTGTACTGCCACCCTCTTTCCGCAAATGCCTGCCGGATCGGCTCCGGGATCTTTTGAAGTTCCAGCAGATAGCTGTTCAGATGGACGCCCTCTTTATTGTTCAGAGGGATCGTCTTCAGAATGGGCGGCGGCGCAACGGTAAATTCCCCGGTCAAAAGAGCATAGAGAAGATCCGCAGCCTCGCCCCGTGTGATGATGTCTGTTCCCGCACAGGTGTCTTCGCATAAGCCAAAGCTCACAGCAGCGTGGAAAGCATTGTCCTGCGAAGACAGGGTTTCCCCCTCCGGGTAGAGCTGAGAACTGTAAAGGGCAATGTCAAAGGCAGCAAAGCCGCTTTCATAGATGGCATAGCGGCACAGGCGGGAGTCCGGCGCCGCCATAGCCGTCAGATTCAGCCATCCATCCGCATAGCCCTGGTTGATACAGGCATCACCGCCATAGCCAGCAGGATCTGAAAGGGCGTCTTCTTTATCAAAGGCCCGGCAGATCATTGTTGCCCATTGGCGCACCGTAATCGGTGTGTCCGGTGCATACCGGCCGTTTCCCGTACCGTAAGTAATGCCCTGCCCAGCAAGGTAAGTGACGCTTTCATAAAACGGAGATGCCTCCGGCACATCAGAAAAGCGGTCAGAGGCGGCAAAGGCGGAAACGGACAGCAGCGCGCTGATGATCAGCGTCAAAAGGACGGCAGCAAATCCTTTTTTATGTTTCATAGTTCAACTCCTCACATTAAAATTGGGAAAGCGCCCCGGATAGGGCGCTTTCTCTGAAAAGGATTGGATTTAGTAGCCAGTCTTGGGGAGTGTAGGTGTATTCCAGAGACGGCGGATGATCGTTACCCAGCTTGCCGTTGCGGTCTGCCATGTGCCCTGATATTTGCCGCCCACATCGGCGCGGTTGACCATCTGATAGCCATTGACTGCGTTTCCGTTCACCATCACGCTCAGCGTGGGATTAACAACGCTTTGGAAGCCGACAGGAACCTTGCCGAAGTCAAAATAGATGTCGGTCACCACTTCGCCGGCCTGCATGGGAATGGCGTTGAGGCTGAAGCTGTAGTTGTTGCTGGTGAGCAGGTTGCTCGCCAGCACCTGATAGCTCGTGTTGTAATTGGTTTTGTAGAGGACACGGTAGTTGAGCCGTGCGCTGTAAGTGCCGGTGGTGAGCGTCGTGGGACGCGCCACATCATAGGGAATCTTATCGTGCCAGAAGAAGGATTCCAGCGGCACATTGGAGGTGTTTGCCACCGTCAGATCGTAGCGCATGGACTGGCCCGCCATGACCTGCGCGTTGCCGCGCTTGGTGATGGTAACGCCGAGACTGGCAGGCTTATCATAGGCAGAGAGCTTGATGATCTGACCGGGATATTCCAGCGTCACATCATGCACGGTAGGGTCGAGTTGCCAATAGGCGGGCGCTGTGACCTCTCGAATCTGATAGCGGGTCAGCGGCAGCGGCTTGCTGGCCGCAACGCCCCGGGCATCCGTCGTGATGTGGTCCACCACCTTGCCGCTGCGGGCATTGACGATCTCATAAACAGCACCCTTGAGCGGAGTACCTGCGGCGATGCCGGTGACCTCGTTATACTCAGCGGCGTACTTATAAATCTGGATCTGGCCCGTGACAGCGGTATTTTCCCACTCGATCTCCACGGTTTTGCCCGGAGAGACATAGACGGTCTTATACTGCTTGTCCAGCGTGTAGCCGGGGGCGGCTTCCAGCTCTCTCAGATAAAAGCGGCCGCTCAGCCCACCAGGGATCTCGTCAATGTAGATGTATCCCTCATCGTCCGAGGTGTACTCTCCAATGGGCTTCTTGTTCGCATCATAGAGGACAAATTTTACACCATAGATCCCCTCTCCCGTGGCGCTGTCAATTTTGTGGATGACGATGCCGCTGAGCTTTTTGTTGGTCACCTGCAGCGTCACACGCTTGCCGTCCTTGATCTCAAAATAGTGGGGCGTATCATCCAGCCGGAACGATTTGTTCGATGTGACCTCTTTTGCATAGTAGCTGCCATCCTCCAGAGCCACGAACACACGGCCATTTTTGTCCGTCGTAACGGTATCGACCAGGGCATCATCCACCTTGCGGATCTCAAAGGTCGTATTGGGGATGCGCTCGCTGTGATCGTCCTCGTTGACCTTGATGATCTCCACGCCGCCGACAGGCGTGTTGTAAAAGTGGAGCGTCTGCGTATCGTTGGGCCGCACTACCACCGTCTGACTGCGGGTGTTTTCATCAATGGTGTAACCGGGGATCGATTTCACCTCCGTCGCTACTATGGTGCCGGAGATGCCGGAAATGGAGATTTTACCCGCCTTATCCGTCCGGTACAGGCCGGTGGAAGACAGCGTGCCGCCCGCAGCATCTACATACGAGCCATCCGCATAGACAATCTTGAACTCGACACCCTCCAGAGGTTCTTTTGTAACGGAGTCCTGCTTTACGATGATGAGATTGCCCTTTGGCTGATTGCGGAACTCCACCGTGACAACTTCATTGGACTTGACCTTGACTGTCTGAGGCGTATCATCCAACAAATAGCCGTCCTTTGCGCGAGTCTCCTTAATAATGAGTGTTGTGCCGGGAGCAATGTCCGTAATGGTGAAAGTACCTGCGCTGTCCGTCACATATTTGCCATTGGCGTTGCCGATGAGATTGCCGTCGGAATCCGTGACAAGGAACTCCACGTCAGAGATGGGAGCGTTCGTCACAGCGTCAACCTTTTTCACAAGCACGCCGCCCTTGGGCTGGTTACGGAACTCCAGTGTCATCACGGAATTGCGCTTGATCTTGATGCTCTGCGGGGTATCGTCCAGAATGTAGCCGTCTTTTGCTCGCACCTCGCGGGCGATGACCGTCATGCCGGGGGTCAGGCCGTCAATGCGGATGGTGCCTGCGCTATCGGTCACATACTTTCCGTTGGCGTTGCCGATCACGCTGCCATCCGAATCGGTGATGAAGAACTCCACATCGGAAATGGGAGCGCCGGTCACGGCGTCCTTTTTGACGATGAGGAGGGAACCCATCTTATCATTGCCGAAGGTCACGGTGATCACGTCCTGATCCTTGCCGGAGAGATAAACGGTTTCCGTGGCGTCGGTGATCACATACCCATCCGGCGCGGAGATCTCTTCGCAGACATAAGTGCCTGCCTTGAGGCCAGTCACGACAATGGTTCCATTGCTCAAAGTGCGGTACTCGCCGATGACCGTGCCGCCCGTACCGGAGGTGCCGCCAAGGTAGCGGATTCTAAACCATGCACCTTCCAGCGGCTGACCGCTCTCGCTGTCCACCTTGCGGATGATGATGGCGGAAAGGGGCGTGTTCTCGAAGGTCAGTACCTTGCTCTCGCCACCGGAGATAAAGCATTCCTGTGTGGCAGGCTCCTTGATGGCATACCCGGACGCCGGTTCCAGTTCCGTTACCTTGTACCAGCCATCCTTGATCTCGGGGAGGATGATTTTTCCGCTTGCGTCAGAAAAGTAGGTGCCGAGGTCATTGAGTTCTCCGGTGTCGGTATGGTTGCTGCCATACCAGATCTGGAACTTGGCACCCTTGACGGGATCACCGGTGACGCTGTCCACCTTGCGGATCTCCAACGTCGGCTTGAGGGCGTTGAAGAAGGTGACGGTAGAGGTTTCGCCGGGCTTCAATGCCACTTCCTGCGGGATGGGGCAGAGAATGACATGGTTGGGAACATTGATCTCCGTGACCTTGTAGCTGCCCACAGGGATGCTTTCAAGGAAAATGCGCCCATGGTTATCGGTCGTGGCGCTGGTAGAAAAGCTACCGTCGATCTGCTCGATACGGTAGGTCACGCCCTCGATAGGCTCTCCGTTGGCGATGTTTTTCTTGATGATCTCAAGACCCGGCTTTTCATAGTCCACAAAGGTGACCTCGCTGGTCTTGCCGGGGCGAAGCGCCACGGTCTGCTCGGTATTGGTTACGATGTACGGCTCGGGAACGGATTCCTCACGCACAACATAGACACCGGCAGGAATGGCCGAGAGCGTTGCGGAACCGTCCGTGCCAGTCGTGACGGAGGTTGAATAACTTCCGGTAACGGACTTAATGGAAAAGACCGTGCCGGCAATCGGTTTGCCGCTCATGGCATCGCGCTTGATGATCTTCATATCGGGCTTTTCGTAGTTGACCGCCGCAACGCTGTATTCGCGGTCACCTTCGGAAACATCTACATAAACACTTTTGGGCGTGGGATCAACACAGAAGCCGTCCGGTGCAGCGGTTTCCACGAAGCTCCAAAGGCCGGTGGCGGCGTTCTCAACATAGATCTCACCCTGCGCATTGGTAATGTCGCTGCCGACGATCTGCCCGTTGAAATAGATGCTGAAACGTGCACCGGCGAGACCGGTTGTGGTTCCACCAGCAGTTTTTTTCAGCACGATCTTGCCAACGCCTGCAGGCGGTGCAGGTTCTTCTCCGCCGCCTCCGGGCTTATCCTGAGTCACCAGTTTGCGGGGACCATAATAATTGAAGAATGACTGATTTTTGCGGTTACTGGAAATTGCGTATACCGCCCATTTTGCGCTCTCGTCCTCCACAATGGATGCAGACTTACCCTGTGCAGTGTACTCTTCAATCTGGCGCTGGAACTCGGCGTCCTCCTGTGCTTTCTGCTCCAGAAGCCAGTCGATGAGGCTCAGATACAGATCATAGGTGTCGGCGTTGGCATAGCCGCCCGCATCGCCGTCTCCACCGGGCTCGCCTTTATAGCTTTGGTGATCCCACACATACGTCTGCACGGCCATAAAAAGCTGGCCAACATTGGATGCCTTGCAGTCGTTGAGGTAGGTCATCATCCATTTGACATTCTCGACGGTCGCGGCGTCCATTTCACTGAGGCCGCTGTTCGTGACAGCCGACTGCAATACGGCATCTGCATCTGCACCGGTGCCGGACGTCCATGTAAAGGAATTCAGGTACGAAGGCGTTGCGTAATGATAGCCGAGGCCGCTATCCATGCAGTACACGAGCTTACCGTCCACAAGCGGCGGGCGGTAGCTGTATGGGGTACCGTTGGCGAGCAGGCGCGTGCTCCAATATGCCTGGTTGGTGGTAATTTTGAGGCCGGAACCCGTGTTCGACGCGGCAAAAGCCGCAGTCGGCAGCAGGCTCAAGACTGTCACCAGCGTCAAAAGCAGCGACAACAAGCGATGTTTAATTGACTTCATGTCTTTCTCCTTTCCAAAAAGCGCAATAAAAAGAGCAGATCTTGACGACCTGCTCTTGCGTGAAAGTTGATGATTTATTTGTTTGTGGGGGTATCCACCCGAGTGATGGAATAGCCATCGTAGAGGAAAAGCTGGACACAGTACCAGCACGGGTCACCAGTGTCATTGACACCTCTTGCCAGCCCAACGCCAATCTCAGATAGCTTTGGGTTGACCATGTTCTTGTTGTGGGTTGTCGAAGCGCTCCAATCCGCCACGGCCCGTTCGGCAAGTGTTTGGTTGGACATTGTCCAATCTGCGATGCGATGGATATTTTCGGCCATGTAGGGACAATCCGTGACGGTATTGAATTTTCCGCCATTCGGTCTTGTGTGCGAATAGACGGTATGCGCAGCCATCTCATCGGCTCGTACCTGCGCCGCCTGCATGAGCCTGTCGTTGACGCACAGCGCGGCAACGCCTTTTTCACGCCGCAGCGCATTGGTGCAGTCGATGATGTCCTGCTTTGCAGCGGCAACATCTGTCTGCGCGGGCTGCTCCACGGGCTTTGCCTCCGCAGACGTTACCGGCGCTTCGCCGGTGTACGGCTTTTTCGATTCGACCTGTACACATTTGGCATCGCCGTCCCAGTAAACCTCGAAGCCGACCGCTTTGCCAATGTCGCGGAGTTTCACATAGTTGTGTCCAGCAATACCATACGCTTCCATTTGAACCTCCTGCCCATCGACAAAAATACGATGGTTGCTGCGTTCAGCGAGGATTCCCGCAGCATAGGCGGAAGCTCCGCCTGTGATAATAGCGCCGATAAAAAGGCCCGTAAACATCGTGAGGATCTGCTTCTTCATGGAAAAGCCTCCTTATTTTTGATCTACTATTCCTTTACGATCATAAAGTGGCTTTTTCAACAAAAGATTTTTAAGATGCCTGAATAGCCTGCACACACCAGCGCTGACTGGAATCTCCGGCAACGCAGGTAAGGAGAGTCATTCGGTTATCCGTGGTAGAGGACAAATAGCTCCAATCGCTGCTGCTGATTTTGGTCACAGTCTCCACCAGATAGGTGCGGGTACCCATGGATGTGGTATAGGTGATCTTATCGCCCACATTGAGATCCTTGATGCTGCCGATCACATATTTGGCGCCGCGATTATGCCCGCAGACAGCCACATTGCCGTTCCAGACGCTGGTACTGGTGAAATGCCCCAGCCCCTTTTTCATGCTGGCAGTCGTTTCACCTTCCCAGAGAAAGTAATTCTTAACTCCGATGGCAGGAATGGAGATCTTTCCGACGGCGCCGTTGGAGAGCAGAAAATCCTGTGTCAGCTCTGTGAAAGCGGGCGTCGCAGGAGTAGCTGTGGAGCCGCCCTGCAGAAAACCGGGGATCTCGACAGTTCCGCCGCCGGGAGAAATTCCGTAAATGCCGCCGCCGGATGCAGAGATGCTCTGAAGACCGGGCAGCATGATTTTCTCCATCACTCCGGTCTGGGTGGTGCTGAGCTGCCCGTACTCCAGCTCGGGGATCTGGTAGTCCACCACATTTTTCCCACCGTAATTGTAGCGGGAGCCGTAGACGTCCTCATAGGAAGAGGAGGGGTAGTATTCCGGGGTGCCATCGGTTTCAAAGGAATAATCGGCAGCCTGTGCGCTGACCGCCATCGCAGAAAGCATGGCAGCCAGAGTCAAAGTCAATGAGAAAAACTTCTTCATACGGGAGCCTCCTGTTCTTCTTCAGCGGGAACGGTAAATTCATGCCAGTCATTGTGCTTGCTGGCTTGGATCGTGTAAGTATGGTCACTCTGCGGGAAAGAAACGGTGAACTCGCGCCCAGCCAGATGCCTGGCAAGGGATTTTTTCACCTCAACCGCGACGGTATCTCCCGGATTCAGTGTGAGAGCGCCTGCATCAATAGCGGGAACCTCGCTGTCAGGCTCCACACGGAACTTTGCAATCAGCCGGTACTCTCGGGGCTTGCTGTCCGGAACATACACATAGACATTTTTGCGGCGGCACAGCAGGATGAGTGCAGCGGCGGCGATGCCCGCGCAGAGCAGCACGGCAGCGATGATCAGCAGCGGAGCGGCAAGGCTGCCGTTATCCCAGATATGTGTTTTCTCGGGGACGATCTCACTTCCGGTATAAACCACGGTATAAGTGATGCTGTCCACGCCTTCCGAAGTAACGGTTCCGTGATATTCCGCCGTGGTGACATAGCCTGTGGCAGCCTGATAGCTGCTGGAGGCGGAATAGGTGGCGACCGCCTGATACTGGGCAGGAACCAACGCCTAGCCGACGAGCGCCGTGCCGGTGACCTGCCATTCCACATTGGCAAGGGTGAGCGTTTTCCCGTTTTTGACGGTCGTGGCCGGCACATAGGACATATCGTTGCGATCCAGATTGCCGATCACCTTCGCCTCGGTGGTTTTGCTGTATTTGGTGGTGTAGCCGGACGCCTCTGTGGAAAGCGTGGTATGATCCAGCGCCAACTCGCCGGAGAATCCGTCTTTTTCATAGGGCATACTGGGCGAAAGCTCTGCGAGAATCTGCGCAAGGTCATTTTTGGCGGTGTTGACTGTGACGGTTTCCGTTACAGTTTTGCTTTCCAGATACGGGTGTTCCACCTTGGTGGTATAGGCCCAGGTATAAAGATAACCGTCGTAGGAAAAGTCCTCTTCCTTCAGCTCATCTGGGTCAACCTCCGGGGAAAGCGTGTAGGTTTTTACAAGCCGCTGCTGGCCGTTCAGGTTTTCCGCTACCAATGAATCGGGAACCTGAGCGGCAAAGGCGCTGACCGTCAGCGACATGGCAAGCAGCAGGCAAAGGGCCAGCTTTGATAAGCTCTTCATGGTGGCCTCTCCTTTTTTACAAATTCTGTTTGATGATTCTGGTGATGATGCCGACGGCGATGCCGCGTTCCTCATCCAGACGGGTAACGGCAAAGCTGACATCGTCTTTTTTTCCAGGCATTCGCCGGTCATAGCAGGTGTGGGCAACCGCGTTGACACCGTTGTTGAGCCGGATGAACACAACGCCGTGCCGCACATCGGTCACTCTGCCGGCATATTTGCCCTGCAGAACGCATTTATCCAGATTGCTCTGGTTGGCGGCGGACGAAACGCTGCGGATATCTGCTGTGATGGAAATATGGTTGATGTCGCTGCGGTCAATGGTGAGCACACGGACAAGAACACGGTCGCCGACGCTGTAATACTCGCGGGCATCGCCAAACCATGCGGCAGACAGATCCCGGGCAAAGATCGTACACTCCACGCCGAACACCTCTACCCGCAGAACTTTTTCCGCAACGCCAATGACGCGCGCCTGTACGACGCGCCCTTCATAGATCATGGGGACGCCATCTTCATTGGTGTCCAGATAGAAGGTCTGACGCTTACGGAGCATAGCGGCCTTGCGGCTTGCCACAACGCTGCGGGCGGTGTTATCCAGTCCACGGACGATGAAATCGATCTCTGCGGTGAGCATGGTCGCAAGGATACTGTTCATCCGCTCCATAAACGGCTTGTATTTCGCCCCATATGGAACGGGCCCGGAATAGAGCATCATTTCTTTCAGCGGGATCGCAATGCGATAACCCTTGTAGTCAACGACAACGATAGTACGGCCGGAAGGGGTCTGCTCCACGCCGTCCAACGTTCCGGTCAAAATACGGCCGGCAATATGCGAGGTCTTGATCTCATGCCAGATGACCTCACGGCGTTCTTCTTCCGTTTCGATACGGTCTTTTGCATCAACGGTCAGAATGTAGGAGTCACGGCGTCCGGCAGGTGCGGGAGGTGCAGTAGGCTGCGGAGCAGCTTCACCATCTGCGGATTCCGTTTCATCTTCAGCGGGCGGAGCATTTTCCACATTTTCTTCCAGCAAAAGTGCATCCAGAGCATTTTCGCCGCTGCTGTCAAGGGGTGCCGGAGTGCTGCTGTTCAGCTCCTGCAAAATGCTGTCGTACTCCGGGTCCTCAGCCTTTTCATCGGAAACAGGGACAGTCTCTGCGGCATCAGCGGTGTTTTCGGCATCCAGCTCGTTTTCCTCAACATCTGTTGTGCCGCTCACATCGCCGGAGCCGAGATCAACTTCCGGGGGTCCTGCCAGCGGAGTTTCCGTGTTGTCGCTGCCGGCGGCCTCCACCTGCTGCTCAGGAAGTTCTTTGGCGGATTCGGTTTCCATGAACTCTGAGGAGAAATCATCAGGGGGCGGGATCGGTTTTTTCTTGGGCATTAAGTATCCTCCTTTTTCTTCATAATGGATTCTTTGGTTACGGCAACGACTTTTTCAGCCGGTGCAGGCTTTTTCTTTTGCACCGGCTTCTTTTCCGCTGCCTGAGATGGCGGCGCCGATGGAGTTTGCTTTTCCTGCGGCTGATTTGCCCGCCATGCAGGGACATGGGAGGCGGCCTTGCTCGGCCGCAGCTTCTTTGCCTCGGGATGTTTGGAATAGTCGTACTTATCCACCTCCAGTACATTCTTGCCCCGAATGAGGATCAGGGCTTTATCAATATCCATACGCAGCACCTCGTCCATGGTCATCAGCTTGCGCCGGCCGACACCGCTGGTTTCCCGGTATTCAGGCGTGTAGTTGGATACGCGCCATGTTCCGAGCTGTTTGGCTTTACTGGTGACAGAGATACTGGCCTCGCCGGTCCGGTCAGAAATAAATTCCGCCGTCAGAGCATCTGTGCAGCCAAGAAAAAGCTGCACATCGCAGTTGCCCAGAATTTCCTGCCACTGGTTGTAGGGATAGCGGTTCTGAAGACCAGCTAAGTTCTGGAACACACATGACATGGACAGGTTTCTGGAACGAATGACCGAAATTTTTCTCGATAGATCTGGGATCACTCCACAGGCACACAGCTCTTCACCAAGTACATGAACAGGAACCGGAAGCTCCCCGCCAGGACATTGTTCGTCCGCATAGCGAACCAGGCGGATAAACACGAAGGAAAGAAACAGCGAGGAAAGAAAATCAAAAGTGCTGTCCTGATCGCTGGTAATGCAGTAATACGCGCATGGCTGCTTTCCCGGAAGTTCCAGATCAATCTCGTTGTAGGATGTGATGTTGCGAATATCCCAGTTTTGGAAAACCTGCAGTCTGGAGCCGAGCCCGATGATAACGCCGCCGCGCACACCCTCTGACGCCTGCTTGAAAATGCTGTATGGCGCTTTGGCAGGATGCGTAACCGGAAGAACGCCAAAAAGCGCGTTCAACTCCTGTTCGGAGCTGGCGGCAATCAACTGATACACCTCGCCGATATTCTGCTTTTTCTTGGGATAGCTGGTGGAAACATAGAGGACCAGCGCCTTGAGCAGATTCATTTCGGCGCTGTCCCAGAAGTGGTCGCGTTCCTCGCCGCCGGTATTTTTGATGATGACGTCACAAAAAAGCTGGGCCATCAATTCCTGACCGCCGACCTCCGCAAGACAATTCCATGAATCGGAGGCTGACGGTGTGACCAGATTGAACACACGGACGGTATAGCCCTGATCCCGCAGATATTCGCTGGTCTTTTCATAAAGCTCGGATTTGGGGTCGCAGATCACAAGGCTTGACTTCCGCGCCGCGCATTGGAGAATCATGTTGACGCAAAAGGCTCTTGTCTTCTTGGAGCCGCTGGCGCCGTAAACCGCAAGATTCCCGTTAAATCGAGTCTTTGGAGGAATACAAATGACCTGATGATCCAGCTCTCCGAGAATCGTGCCGGAATGCTTGCGAATGTCTGGCACAAGGTCAAGTACCTCGGTCAGCTCCTTGCGGGACATAAAGCCTGCGGTGCCGTAGGTTCCCTTGTTGGAATAGACAAGGTTGCGCCGCCGGTCGTATTCGCCGCCTTCGCTGTAGCCCATCCGCATGACCATGAGGATCAGCAGCGCCAGCGCACCGATGCAGAGGCCGAGGCCATACAGCCCATACGGAAAATGGAAGGCTGCCGCAAGGCAGGGAATGAATCCGGCGTCTGGGAATGCGGGAGATGGCCCAAACACGGCGCCGGCCTCCTGCCATGCACAGTAATTGGAAAAAAGCTGCGAGAGGTAGCCACTCCCATAGAGCAGCGCCAGCGCAGCGATTGGAATGATAATGAAGAGCTGAATCAGCTTCTTTTTAGGAATAGAGCACGCTCCTTTCAAACTGTTGAAAATCAATGCTTTGCAGTATCACACGCTGCCCGCAGATCTCCCGCAAGGCTTCTTCCTGGTAATCGAAGCAGATCAATGTCCCCGTCATTCCGTGCAGCTCCAGCGCGGTATCGAAACGCCGGATGCGAGGAAAATCACAGGTGTAGGCGAATAGAACAGGATTCCCCTCGCTGTCAATGGCGTCGTTCTCGACGCGCCAATTTGGTATCCCCTCATGGAGCCCGTCTGCAAGGATTGCATCGAGCGTCCTGCGCTGCTGCGTGTCGCATAAGAGGCGAAGGATCGCTTCGCCATAACGGTCATTGGTCAGATAGTAGAAATGCGGAAAGCTGCCATCCAGCAGGAAATAGCTGTGCGCGTCCGGCTGCGTCAGGATAGAAAGTTGTTCCATGGTGGAGCCGAACACGATCCCGGAAATCTCCGCATCGGGCATGACCCCTTCGGTTTGCAGCAGAGCTTTGAACCGCAGTTCAGCCTTGTACTCCCATTTCATCTGCGCTTTGGCGGTGTTATAGGTCAAAAAAATACCGCCATCCGTCAGCAGGATGCCGGTTGCGCGTGAACTTTTGATTTTCGCCCCTTGCGGGCCGATCTCTTTAACCTCTCTGGAGGTGTAATAGGCGGGGATTGCCGCACTTTGGCTGGCAGCGGAAAAAGGAGCCTTTTCCCATGGAAAGGCCGGAATGTCAGCGTTGTGCATGATGGTCAGGATCTCAGCCATCCGGTGAAGCCGGAGCCGTCTGGGAATTTCGCTTTTGAGCTTGTTTGGCTCAGAACTGCCGGTCAGGGAGGCTGAAAACCAT
>OHAB01000866.1_pt1 | contig 22964 bp, 10 predicted proteins | sample 1577031 | NCBI WGS metagenome assembly OHAB01 (sample SAMEA3541477, study PRJEB24748) | human gut metagenome | biome: human gut; feature: human-associated habitat; material: faeces | place: China | collected 2012 | reverse complement strand
ATACATGATAATTCGTTTTGATATATATCAAAACGAATTATCATGTATATAAAAACAGGGTCTTTGCCGGCTGAATACTTCTTACGCTATATATAAATCTTTCTTTAAGCACCTATGCTGTATCTTTACAAAGGATATAATAAACGTAAGAGAAAAACAACGTTTTTGTTTTGTGCTCCTGCACTTTCTTCACAGAAAGCACAGGACTCTTATTATAAAATGCACAAAACAATCAGTCCCAAGATAACAAAAGGGACCGAATGTATCTTTAGTTTTTTAAGGTATCATTCCAAGTCTACGCTTTTTATGATAATCGGCTTATGTCCTATTGACCAAAATCCGACAATATACAGATGTGAGGAATTAATGTTCACTCCATTTTTATCTTTCATATTTTGCAAATCTACCACAATCTTCCGTGATGAACCAAAATCATATGAAGCTGGTTCTGTCCAATAGTTATTTTTATCGAAAAGGCGGAAAGAGACACTACTGTCATTATCATTACCTAACTCCACCGTAATAGTGCGATAAGCAGAAAGATCCAACCCGGAAGAAAATTGCCAACCACCAAAACCATACTGACCAGTTATCAAGGTATGGGTTTCTTCATCAAAACTACCTTGTTCCCAGATAGAAGGATTAAATATCTTATCAGTCAGTGTGAAAGGATGCAGAACCGTAACTGCAAGCGTCAGTTTATTAGCTATTTTTGTGGCAGGATGCTGATAGATAATTGTAACTGTGGCATTACCGGGAGCTACCCCTACTAATCTGCCCGGCTGTTTCACAGTCAGTACATCCGGATTAGAGCTACTGATTTCCGCTTCAGCCGTCACCATCCTTACAGTTCCATCGGAATAGACAGCCCTCACTTTCAGATAGTTCACACCTCCCATCGGCAAAGTCAAATTATCATCCTGCCCCATGAGTTCCAGCCTGTCGGGCGCTCCATTCACCACCACACCTTCGGCATATTCCTTGAACCAATGATACATAGCCCAAGGACAGGCTTCAGGATCATTGAGGAAAGTATAGTTGCCGGGGGTACCCGGCACATCCTTAAAGGCAGCCAATTCATGTGACTTGGTAGTAAAAAAAAGCCAAGAAACATTACCCGAATTATCTGCAATATACTTAAAATTGGCACCAAATCCTTTTTCTCCCGCTACTCCCGTAATACTCTTTCCCCACGTAGCATCATATTTTTTAGGCGCCCAGTCTATCTCGGTCACCATAATAGGAGCAAATGCCGCTACCGGACCTACCTGTGCGTCCCAACCACGCTGAAAGCTCTCGTAACCTCCTCCGGTAGAAGAGCCTATACCCTCACCACTGTCTTCCTCGGCATCGCTACCATACCAACCGGGATAACAGTGTACGGCAAAACCAATATTTTCTCCTTCAATGCGATGAGTAGCATAACCAGCATAAGATGACTGATAGGACAGCCCCGGAACCCATATAATATTTCGGCAATTGGTACGTATTTTATCTACAATGGCTTGAAAATAGAGTTTGAGATTTTCAAAATGTCCATCACCTGTACTACCATAAGTACCATCTGTACCTTTTATTTTGACGGGTTCATTGGCCAATTCAAACATGATACCCGTATTATTTTTCAATTTAGGATGCTGGGATACGATATCCCAAACTTTAAGCAAGAATTGCTGATAGGTGTCTCCTACTTCAATACCTTGGTAAGGAGCATCATTCGGACATACTCCGGGCGGACGCATCACCACATACATACCTTTAGACATAAAATATTCTGCCATCGGTACAAACAATTCTTCAAGATACTTCCGAAAACGAGTTTCGGAGAAACGTTCATGTCCTTCATACCGTACTGACTGCACGGAAGGATCATCACTCCAGTAGGGGTCGAGGTGCATTCGCACAAAGTTGAATCTCCAACCGGCAGCTAAAATCTCATCTACCATACGTTTGTTGTAAGCAAGACAAGCTTGTACATCATAATTGCCCCATGCGTTGTTATTAAAAAAGGGACTGTAAGTTTGCGTAAAACCATGAAGATTAACAATCTCCCCTTTTTCATTCTTCAAATAACGCCCTACTACATTCAGAGTGGGCAGTACACTGTATTCATTATCCCCATTATTTTCCGGTTCAGGGTCAGGTTTGGGTTCTTCCTCTCCCTGCTCAGGAGTAGGAGGTTGAGGTTCCTCCTGTATCGAATCGGAACAAGCGGCAAAAAGGACTAACAAGAAAATGAGAAAACTTGATATATTTTTCATAGTATAAGAAAATATTCCTAATTTTTATTATCAATCAACAACAAATAAATATTCTTTTTTGACAGTTCCATATTCTTATAAAAGAAAAAGACAGCGGTTTCGACCTGCGATTCCCGCTGCCTTTTTCATTAAAGTTCTATTACTTACCGGCTAAACCATCAGCAAAACCTGCATAGGTATGCTTGCGGCTGTAATGGCTATCCCATAAGCCTACCGGTTCACCACCACGCCAACCGGAATCGGCAGGACTATCGGTGATGCACCATTGAGTAATACCATACTGTTGAGCGGCAGGAATAATTTCAAAGTATTTCTTTACAATGAACTTATAGAAGTCTGACATGGCTTTATGCTGTGTTTCAGTCATCTTATCAGTTTTCACACTCTCACCTTCTTCATTCACGTAGCCCATATCAAGTTCGCTTATCTTCACAAGTTTCCCGCTATTAGCCAATATTTCGAACATTTTCACTATATGATCTTCCTTACTCTTTTGTGTTTCAGGATTAGCATAGCAGCTAACGTGCATTTGCGTACCGATACCGTCAATCTTCGTCACACCATCGGATTCCCACTTTTCAATCCAATAAACCATACTCTTGGCCTTTTTATTATCATCCCAATCGGATTCCAAATTATAATCGTTGACAAAGAGTTTCAAAGAATTAGTGCCACCATTTTCTGCATAGTATTTACGGGCAGCAGCCACAACAATACGCACGTAATCCTCATTGCCTAAATAGTCTTGCCAGTAGAAATTGTTTTTAGCATCTTCCGCGCTGACGTTTTTTGCAGATTGCAAAGTATAGAAACCTCCATCATTACCACCGCCAGAAATAGCCTCATTCACAACATCCCATGAGGCAACATAACCACCGGTAGCTTTCATCATACCCTCTACCCAAGTGTTCATAGCCTTTGTAAGGACTTCCTTCTTCTCTGCGGGAGTGAGAGGGATAGAATTCATCTTAACAACCCTACAAATCTTTACAGATTTAAGATCAAGTGTTGCATCACAAGTCTGCGGTTTCAGAATGACATCATAGTTACCACCCGCAACTTTAGGAAAATTTAATTTCACAAGATTATTACCTTCCTTAACGGAAACAGGAGTTGTAATCTGTTGAGATGTATCACCCCAACCATTTTGCATAGTTAACTGTATTCCAGAAGCATCCTTAGAAGACTTAATATCAAGATAAACAACATAATTTCCTTCTTCAAGTGTATTCTCACCACCAGGAATAACAAAGAATTGTGACCAAGCTCCTGTAGGTACAAAATGTATGCAACCATCTATGACAGGAGGTTCACAACCCATTGGATAAAATGGGAACGGTCCATCTTCATAAGTTTGTAACTTCTTCTCCTCCTCAACATCTATGGCAGGGGCTTCGGAGTGAGTAATCTTTACATACTTAATTTGAATAGTACCTGCAAAAAGACCCGATTGAGTCATGACATGACCTTCATTAGCTACAGCTTTAAAAGAAAATTCATACTCTTTCCACTCTGTATCAAAAGATAAAGTACCATCAGCTCTACCACTCCAAGGCCCTACACCAATATTAAGGGTACCCGGAGCAGAGCCCTTAACCATCATTTTCAATTTATAATCCTTACCTTTAACTGTAGGAAGATTATCTGCTGTATGATACTGGACAAAATGATTCTGTGTGGCAGCCACAGAAGTTTTAATTTCCAGGCATCCTTCAGCATCATTTTTCCCGATAGTAGTGGTTTCTTTTACTTCAGCATTTACTTCATGCCAAAATGTATAAGGATCTTTAGAATAATCCACTACATAATCCTCAACTTCCACTTTAGCATCAGGATCTATATCAAGTTCCTTATCTTTAAGCAGCGAATTAAGATACTTATTGTTTTGCTGCGCATGCCAAGCCAACGTATGTCCATAGATAGTAAGTCCACCGGCTTTGGCCGCAGAGACGAAATTCTCTACGGTTCCAAAGTTCATTGTACCATCATCGGCTACACACGAAGCGTATTTCATTGCATTACCTGCCGTCATTTCGACGAAGTTACTATTTGCCAACTGAGTGACCTGTCCACCGGCAATATAGTCAGTAGCCGTCAGTGCAATACCCAACTTAAAGTCAGGATTGGCACTGCTATTCACATAATTTTTCAATACATCATACTCATTGAGATACTCCATACCTGCAATAGAGGCCGGTTTCTCAACTTCATAGGTCAACAGTTTATCATCCACACATGAAGTAGAGACAACTGTAGCCATTAGAAGCATTGTACCTAATATTATTTTTGTATGTTTCATATAAATACTTTTTTTAATAAGAAACCCTATCGTTATTTCTTCGCAGGAGTGAACCATTCAGCTTTCACACCTCTGTAGTGAACTACCAATGTATCTTTAGTGGCACAGTGGATACCATCGTAATCCATTGCATAGTCCAAATAGAGTACATCGCGGTCTTTATTTCCCCAGCTATTCTTATCGCCCTTAGAAACAAATTTACCGCTACCGGTAGCCGCTACTCCCTCAGAATTAGAGGTAACTGTACAATTACCGTTCTCATCAAAAGAGAGTAAGAGTTTACTTTCAATATTCTCTCCGGCAGCATTCTTTGTAGGACGTTCCCACTGTACTTTATTCAAACCGATAGTACTAAATCCACCGATAGTCTCATCTTTCTCTACATAATCCGCATGGCGCACTTCTGTACCGGTCTTGTTACCACTGTATACATCAATTCCTCTACGCAGGTAGTGTGAATCGTATTTACTGATATACTTCACAGCATAGAGAACATAGTCTTTGGGTTGCACTTCCCAATCATCTTTATTCATGCGATGAGGAGTTTCAACCGCAGGTTTCCCCTCCAGAATAGTATCAGCATTTTGTACACCAGTCATCACCACAGGAATAACATAATTCAGTGAGGTTGACTTAGGGTCTTTAAAGAATTCATCAGTTAAGTTCACAGTAACACCACCTAACACTTTACCCTTTTCAATGACAATCTTGTCACTGCTCAAAGTATAGTGCGTGGAAGGAAGAGCTTCTATTGCTCCTCCGTCACTACCAAAGGTGTAGCCATCGCACAACGAATTGTCTACCCGGATACCGATCTCAACATTGGTTTTGTTTTCGTATACCCCGCCTACTGTAGCCATAATCTGGCACTTATGTTCGTTGTCCCATGAGTTATCCACCGACTCATCCTCGCCTAATGTAATGGTACGGATGGGGCTTTGATAAGCAAAGTACACCGCAGAATACTTATAGTCGGGAAATTCCCAGTCACCGTTTTCGCATGCTGTGAACAAAGCTCCCGCCATAGCGGCTATTATCAAAAATGATTTTTTCATTGCTATTTTCATTTATTCAGTTTATATAAGTTCATTTCTCATAGCCTGTTGCTTACCATCCTTTGTTTTGGATAAGAGCATCAAACTTCAACAATTCACTATAAGGAACGGGACCATAGTACATATAATCCTTATAGTCACGTTTCTCTACGTCTACCACTTCATAGTTGTTACCCGTTATCTTCATACCCTTCACTGGTTCGTTCAACTTACTGATATCCACCTTCCAACGACGCAAATCCCAGAAGCGGAAACCTTCAAAGCAGAGTTCCAGACGACGTTCGTTACGTATGAGTTCACGCATCTTATCCTGATCACCCTTTATAGATTCCAGATAAGGATCACCACCATTCTCGCCAATGCCGGCACGCTGACGGATAGCCTTTATCACATCGTAAGCAGAGTAACCGTGCGTTCCCTTACCTTGAGGTCCCCAAGCTTCATTGGCTGCCTCGGCATAACCCAAGAAAATTTCGGTATATCTGATCCACGGCTTAACATGGTAACCATTAGTAGTGTTATTAGGATTGGCATTTACATTCATATCCAAAAACTTACGCAGATAATAACCGGTACGTGTAGAAGCACCGTCAAATTTATTCATCGCATCGTTATTGTCACCGTCTACAGCAGTTGTAATAACACTGTTTGATACACCTGCCTTACTACCGTTATAAATGATATACAGAGCTAAACGAGGATCACGATTTTCATACGGTTTCTGTTCATTATAGCTGCTTCGCTTATCGCTGATAGGATAACCATTTGCCCCGGGAAACGCATCTACTAAATTCTGAGAAGGATTAACACGGCCTTTACCGAAAAGTGAAGGAGGATACTGGTCTTTCTCTAAATCAGCACTTTCATTTTTGTTGCTACGCCACAAAAATTCAGGACGATTGTAACCCGCCTCCATATTCTGAATACCCTTAGAGTCCTCATACCACTTATTACCGGTGGGATCCATGGCAGCTATCGGATTACTGCCCAAATCACTCAACACTTCAGCCATAAGGTTAGCAGCCTGTTCCCAAGTAACACCGGAACCTTCACTATATGCAGGGCTAGCAGCAAGCAAAGCAGCCTGAGCACGAACGGCACGGGCCACACGGGCACTCATACGGTTTTTAGCATGGTTACCAAAAACACGGTTATACTGATTAAGATCTGCGCCCATCTGAGTATACTTAGAAGGAACCTCACCTGCAGATGCTACATCACCATATGTATCAGGAAGCATATCTATGGCTTTCTGCACATCTTCATTAAGCCGTGCCAGACATTCCTTGAATGTGTTACGCGGCTTGTTAAAATCAGAGTTCACAGTCTCGGGCTCTGTCAAGATAGGAATACCCAACAACTGACCATCAGCTGTCCATCCGGCACAACTCATCAGCAAATGATACATATAAAGTGCGCGCATACCATAAGCATCGCCCTGGAAACGTACTTTGAATAGTTCAGATGCCACTTGGTCTCTGGCCCAGTCTACCTTTTCGGAAATTTCCAAAAACTGATTTATGTATTGCCACGAAGCACGCAAGTACTGCCAATTGTCCAAAGGATTATTATCGGAACGCCAAGCACCGGTTGCCGCCTTCAAATATGAATTGTTCACATCGTTCGATACAGCATCATCGGTAGCCACTTCAGTAAACTTCCAAGAATTGGCACCTTCGCCCAACGGATTACTGATATAGGCATGTCCCAACAAACCGGTAGCCCATGAAGGCATTTTCTCCAAGTCTGTCACATCTTTATGGTTCTCTATTGCAGGATCAAACAGATCGTCGCAAGCGGAGAATCCCACCAGTAATGCTGTTGCTAAAATGATATTTTTTAGTTTCATAACTTATTATTTTTCAATCTTCATTATTAATCATTCATTCTTTAGAACGTACCCTTGAAACCAAGTTGATAGAAACGAGTCTGGGGTGCGCTGCCTACATTCATCTCCAAAGCTTTACGTTCTTTAGCAATAGTCAGCAGATTGTTGGCATTGGCAAAGAAGCTCAAACCTTTGATGAAAGTTCCTCTTAATATCTTTTCCGGCATCTTATAAGTGAGCTGCACCTGAGTTAGGTTAAAGCGATTGTTCTTGTACATCCAAAAGTCTGAAGTACGGAAGTTGTTGGCGCCATCAGTTGTAGTCAAACGTGGATAAGTAGCTGTCGCTGCTGTCTCAGGAGTCCAACGGTTACGTACTATTTCGGAATACTTACCATCTCCTTTCACCCAATAATATGAATTGTCTTTCATACCATAGCCACCTATATAAAGATTACCCATTGCATAAAGAGTGAAATTACGCCATGTAGCAGTAAGGTTAATACCACTCATGAAAGGAGAATCCCAACGGCCCAGGAATACACGGTCGTTATTGTCAATTTTACCATCGTTATTTTGGTCTTTGTAACGGATGTCACCCGGCTTCACATCACCGAATGTTTGAGTCGGAGCAGCGTCGATTTCCTCTTGATTCTGGAAGAATCCATCGCTTTCCAATCCCCAATGACCGTTCAAGGCACGTCCTACAGCCGACAAATAATCGAATTCAATATTTTCATCGCGCTTTTCAGCCGTACTCTTATAATACATACCACTAACACCTAAGGTCAAATCAACTTCACCAACCTTTTTATTAGCATATATACTGAAGTCAAAGCCGGTGCGCTTATCCACATTGTAGTTTACATATGGAATAATAGAGGATGTAGGATAACCTGTCTGCGTAAAGTAGTTAGGATACAATGAGTTAGCACGCGTCAATCCGCCATCCATCTTGCTATTGAAGAAATTGAAGTCAAAATTGATAAGGTTATTCCACATTGAACCACGTAAACCAACTGTGAATTCTTTACGTTTCACAAAAGTCATGTCACGATTATCACCACGCTGAAACTCAGTAGCAGCCATACCGCCATTATCTCCCCAGCTGTACCAACCACCTGACTGTAGTATAGACTTATAGAGATAGTAACCGTCTTCATTATCACTGGCAGTGATGTCAAGATCTTGATTAATAACACCTCCTGATACAGTAAGCATCAAATTGTCAAAGATAGAATTTTCCATAAATTCCTCTTTCGCCAAATTCCAGCCGAAAGTAACGGTTGGTGAAAAAGCGGCACGCTTACCTTCGGGCAATTTTGCCGAATACGGCATTGCTGCACTAAAGTCCGCATAATATTTATGTTGATAGTTATATGATGCCTGGAAGCCCAAGTTGGCGTTAGTAGTACGGTGGTAATGTCCATTGCGTTGTGTTTGCCAAGCATTAGCCAAAATCATACCGAAAACATTGTGGTCTTCATTGAATGTTTGCTGGTAATCGAACTGACCGGACACATTATAAGTATAACGATAAGCCGAGTTGCTGATATTTTCGCTACCACTCTTCTCATCTTTACCGTACTGAGTAATGCCTGATATGACATCCTTTCCGTTATAATTGGACCATACAGGAGCAAAAGTAGCATAGCTGCTGCTATAACCCTGATTGTAAGTCGATGCATAGTCAATACCATATTTAGCACGGAAGTAGAGTCCCTTAAGAAGCGGAGAGAGATTGATATCAAAACGTGTATTGAACTGGAACTGACGGCTCACATACTTACTATCTCCAGCTGCATAAGCATCAGCTACCGGATTGGTGGGATTCTGCTGCGTACCGCCAAAGAAGAATTTGCCATCCTGAATATAGCTACTGTTCAGCACCGTGTTCAATGAATTTTGGTCAGTCGCTTCAATATAACTCAACGGAATAAACGGTGCAACTAAGTGCGGGCGCAAAGTAGCTGCCTGTCCCCACCAATCTACACTGGCAGAATAAGAATCATAAAAAGTAACATTAGCATCCGCCTGGGCAGTGATGAGTTTATGCAACTTCATATCCACATTTCCACGTACAAAGAAACGGCTGATATAATTATCCTCAGTCTTACCCACTTTGAGAAGAGACGATTCACGATAGTAACCGGTAGTGGTATAGTATCTTACCTTATCGCTACCGCCGCTGATTTCAGCAATTGCCTCAGAACGATTGTATGTCTTCTTCAAATAATCAGAAGAGTACATATCAAAATCAGGATAACGGTAAGGGTTCAAACCCGATGCATGATTATAGATGTCGGTATCTGAATAATTGGCAGACAATCCATCATTGGCACGGGCCTCGTTATAGAGTGTCATATACTCTGCCGACCCCAAATATTTAGGATAAGACTTGGGAGTATAAAAACCGGTATTCGCATGAATATTAATGTTTAGGTCACCAATTTCTCCTCTTTTAGTAGTAATAGAGATAACACCTTTAGCCGCACGCGGACCGTAAAGTACTACAGCCGAAGCACCTTTCAGAAGAGTTATCTGGTCTATTTCATGAGGGAGTACGTTATTTGCGTCACGCACCATACCATCCACTACAACGAGGTATTCGGTATTTCCCCAAATATTTCCATTGAAACCGCCTACCACATTATCAATGAGTCCCAAACTATAATTTGTGTATGCTTTCTCCGACATCTCCTTCATATCAACCACTGATACTCCACCTAACAGGTCACTCTGGTCAATGGAGCGGAATGCCACTTGCACCTTTTTGAGCGTGTCTGCTTGTATTGCTTCCACCAGGTCCGCCAATGCCTCCTGAGCGGCAACATGTGTGTGAGCAAAAGTCAATGCCGCACAAAATACAAGTCCTTTATATATATGTTTCATTTTATTAGAGTTTTTACGTTTATAAAACCATTACCAACCGGGGTTCTGGTAGAACTCAGGATACATTGTCACATCATCGGTCTTGAACGGTAACCAATAATGCTTGCTCGAGAGCTTGCGTTGTGTCACTATCTTTTCATCCCAATTGCGAACCTTACGTTCTTTCGGATCTGCTTCCGGATCAAATTCCTCTGCACGGTCAAACGTCTGCATCGTCTTTATGTTGTAAGGATATTCCGTCAATAATTTCCAACGACGCAAGTCATGGAAACGATGTCCTTCAAAAGCCAATTCCACAGCACGTTCACGACGAACCTCGCCCATGAATTTTTCAAGATCGGCGGTATAACTATCAGCCACCGGATCCACGCCTGCACGTTCACGAATTTTATTGACTGCATAAGCGGCACTCTTCGGGAAAGCAACAGAAGTGCTGTTGGCAGAACCATAACCTTGTGCAACCGCTTCAGCATACAACAAATAAACTTCAGCCAGACGTAACCAAGAGAGATGGAAATGCGTAGCTTTACCATAACCATAGTCAGCATCGTCCTTATTAGCACCCAATGGTATGAACTTATAGTTAAAATAACCAGTACGGCTTGTTGTACGAGGGTCATTACAACAGTTACCCCCCTCGTATAAGTTGGCATACTCATACTTTTTATTGGCTTCACTCGGACTCTTAATCATCTTCACGCCATCATAAATGAAATTATTATAGAAACGCGGGTCACGGTCCTTCCACGGCTGTGTTTCACTGAAGTGAGAATTAGGGTCATTCAATGGCAACCCATTCTTCATTCCGAAATAATTTACATAATTGGCTGCAGGACAGAGAATAATACCGTCACCTTCGCAGATAAACGAAAGTTGGTATGAGTTCATCTGACGCCAATAAGAGTCTGCACCGTATGTAGGACTACGCATAATAGCTTCCGTACCACCGGGCATCAGCCAGTTCTGTTCTTTTGTATAGAACAAAGTACTATACTTTTCGAAATCTACCAAAGCATATTGGGTTTGATTATTTTCAACCATATTAAGTACTTGACCTAAGACTTCAGCGGCACGCTTACAGTAATCTGCATTATATGAACGATTATTGTTGTCTGCACCATTCGCCATCAACGGACTACCTGCATAAAGCAGAGTTTTACCTAAGTAAGAAAGTGCCCAAATCTTATTGGGGCGAAAGGCATTATTACCCTTTGTACGGTTACCTGTAGCAGTGTTGTCCCAATCGATAGGAAGCAAATCGGCAGCACGCTGAAAGTCCGCAGCCATCTTTTCGGCATTTTCCTGATAAGTTTCGCGTGGTAAATTAAATTGTGCGTCAGGAGCAAGTACACTTTCCATATAAGGTAGACCACCCCAATAGGAAGTAAGTTGGAAATAGAACCAGGCACGGAAAAAGTAGAGCTGACCTTTAATAAAGTTTTGCTCTTCCTGTGTAGCATCTTTCAACAGACCTTTTTCCAAAGCTTCAAGTCCGAGATTGGCTTGACGGATGGCATACCAGCCTCCACCCCACAAAGCTTTATCGAAACGTGCACCTGATGAACCAGGGCGCTGATCCACAGCCCACGCACGATCCAAAAAGCAGTCACCTTTGTTGATATAGCTACGGTAGTTACCACCATCAATTGCATAACCCATCAGATACTCGCCATTACCGGTAGTAATGACTTCATCGTCACCCCAATTGAATGAACTTACCCAATTATGCTTGGCTACGTCAGGGATAACGTTATACATCACCTCAACAAATCCTTGAAAGTTATTGAAGTTCTTGAACGCATCTTCTTCAGAAAGGACAGAATCAGAGTCCCTGTCCAAATAGTCAGTACACGAAGTAAACGTGAAACCGGCAGTAAAGAATGCGAAAAGTATGTAAATAATTTTATTTTTCATCTTATTTCAGATTAAAGTGTAATTTTAAAACCTAAATTGAAACGACGTTGAGTAGGGTATGCACTCCAACCACCAGTATTCGACTCACGGTCATCAGGCATATCGGTCCAAAGGAAGAGGTTATTACCATTAACAAACAACTTCAAACTACCCAAACCGGAAGCCTTAAGCCATTTCTCTTTAGAGAAAGTATATGAAAGTTCAGCATACTTCAAACGAACATACGAACCATCAAACATGAAACGGGTACCATCAGTATATTTACTTGTCTGATTCAACCAACGCGGCAGAGGAACATCCGCATTTTGATTGTCCGGCGACCAATAACTGCCTTCATAAAAAGCAGTATTGCGTGTACCGCCCAAACTGGAAAGCCCTACAGAACGGTTTACATTGTTTACGCCATAGAACTGAACAAAGAAGCTCCAGCCTTTGTAATCGCAACCTACCTGAAGATTCATTGTATTTTGCGGGATACCGGTATAACCGTAAGGAATATTGTCATTCACTGAGATAATACCATCGGCATCGTAGTCGAGGATAACGTAATTGCCCGGCTTACGTCCACTGTCATATTCATCGTGTGCAGTACTACCATAAAGTTCATCCCAGCTGTTGTAATAACCATGGTCCAAATAAGTATAAGTCTGGTCAATAGCCTTGTCGGCTTTCTTTTGATACTCAGGTTTCAATAAAGGATCATCCGCAGCTTTAATTTTACTTACAGCGTGAGTCAAAGAAGTATTACCCCAAAGACGCCAATCTCTATTCAGTTGCTTGTTCCAACGCAAATCCAACTCGAAACCTTCACTGTCTACCTTACCAAGGTTGGCTACAGGAGCGGAAGCACCGAAGTATGAAGGAACCGCACGCTTATCACCTGTAATCAAGATATTAGAGCGTTTTTCCTTGAAATAGTCAAACGATCCCGAAATAAGGCCGCCAAAAATAGCAAAGTCTGCAGCAATATCCAATTTGGTAGCTACTTCCCACTGCAAATTCTTATTGCCCAACTGGGTCTGTTGCCACCAACTGTAAGGACTCTTTGCAGGATCTACACCAGTCAAAGATTGACGATAGGCACCACCGTTTGACCACGTATCCATATAGAGCCAACGTCCATTTACATTGTCATCACCAATTTCACCATAAGATGCACGGAGCTTCAACATATCCAACCACTTAAGGTTCAGCTTCTTCACAAGAGGCTCTTCTGAAACCATCCAACCGATAGCACCGGAGTTAAAGAAAGCAAAGCGGTTTTCTTTTGCAAAAATTTCGGAACCGTTATAAGCACCGTTATATTCAAACATATAACGATTTGCGAAATCGTATGTCACACGGAATACCCAGTTCTCACGATAATGCGGCTGCTGGCTACCGGTAGCATACTGCTCACGGCTGAAGTTGCCCATGGCGCCCACAGTGTGTTGACCGAACTTATTAGAATAGTTCAACTGAGCCGAGTAATTTAAACGACGATAAGTAGCCCAATCCTGAACCGATCCTGCTCCTGTTTTCCAAGCATTGTTATTGTGGAAGTCAAACTTATATAAAGCATCCGGACTGATATCAGTATATTCCAAACCTGTATCGGGATCAATCCATTTGTGAGCTTCACTTTCCCAGTCAGTTGTATCATCTACACCACGACCCGTTTCACGGAAAGCATTATCAAATGCCAACTTAGCCTGTACGTTCAAACCTTTCAGCAAAAAGCCCAGATCCTGTTCAAGAGTAAAGTCTGTATTCAAACGGTCATCGGTAGTATAACCGATACCATTTACACTAAGGCTTTCATACGAGTTTGCAGCTGCCTGTGTAGGATTAGGTTGATAATAACCGAAAGTACCGTCACTATAAACCGGCACAAAAGCATCGGGAGCAATACCATAGAAAGCACTCCACACAAGATTCTCATATTGTCCCTGAGTGGCTTTCTTTACTGCATGCGACCCAGAAAGATTTACGTGGAATTTAGTAGTCTTAGTCAAATTGAAGTCAAGGTTACTACGCACATTTATACGGTCATAACCAAATCCGGGATCATACCCTTTCGTGTTAGTCACTTTCTTATAAATATCGCCTTCGTGCGTATAGTCAACGCTAGCAAAATATTTAACGAATTTTGTACCACCGCTAATATTAATGTTGGCATTATAAGAAGTCGCTACATCTTTCAACAAATAGTCTGCCCAATCCATATTAGGATAACGCTCTGCCTCTGCTTGATTGGCAGGATTACGATATTTGTTCAAGCGGTCTTGTGTCAAGTAGTAACTCCAAGAATCCGGATGATAGGCCAACTCACTTTCAATAACCTTATTACGAAGAGAGAGAGCATCATATGCATCCATCATATCTGGTAACTTAGAATAGGTTTTCAGTGTTGTACTGGCATTGATATTAATCACAGCCTTACCTTCTTCACCACGTTTAGTAGTAATCAAGATTACACCATTAGCACCACGTACACCGAACACAGCTGTTGCTGATGCATCTTTCAATACAGAAATAGATGCCACAGAGTTGATATCTACCGATCCCATAGGACGTTCCACACCGTCTACCAATACCAATGGGTCACTTGAGTTCCATGATGTCACACCACGAATAGTAATTTTCGGGTCTTCATTACCCGGCTGACCGGTAGTAGTCATGGTTACCACACCGGGAAGATTACCGGTCAAAGCCTGCCCCAAACTGGATACACCACCGGTACGTTCCAAAGCCTTCGCATTAGTCTGTGCGATGGCACCTACCACCGAAGCTTTTTTCTGTTGACCGAAACCTACTACTACAACTTCTTCCAATTGTTGTGAATCGTCTTCCAAAGTCACTTTAATCGCACCTTTAGAAGTTGCTTTTACTTCTTTAGATTTCATTCCCACAAACGAAACAATAAGAGTGGAGTTCTCATTGGGCACAGTCAACATAAAATTACCATCTATATCTGAAATTGTACCTATTGAATTATTACCTTTTAATACCACTGAGGCACCAATGACTGTCTCACCATTACTGTCAAAGACAGTTCCCCTTACCGTTATTCCTCTTTGCGCTGACACCGTCAAACAACTGAACAGCATAAGCAAAAACAGGTAAGGAATCTTTTGATTTTCTTTTTTTACATTTTTCATTACCATTAGTTTAAGATAGTTAATAACTATGTTTTCTCTGATGTCATAAAGCCAGGATTAACTGTTGTCATACATGCTTTCCATAATTCTTTTAGTTTTAAGATTAATAAATAATGATAAAGAACCTTTTTGTTCCCGAAGCAAAAGTAGGAAGTATAATAATAGTAATAAATATGTTGCTATTGCAGAAAGATTAACTGATGTTGCATTCTATATTAGGGGTGTATCATAGACTTTAATTGATGTAACACAGCCTTATTCTTTTAACTCGTAATATGCTCGAAAGTATCTGTAACAGTGATCTTTGGCAGGCTTCTGGAAGCCGTGTACCTTTGTTTCATAGTATTATTAATCTAATTTATTTCTACATGATGAGAATATCATTAAAAACACGGATTGTCTGCCTGCAACTTTGTCTCACTCTGGCTTCGACACTGCAAGCGGCGGATAAGTTTGTCTCTTTCATTCGGGAAGAAGGTACGTTGGAGCTTGTAACATCTCAACAAAGGAGTTTCAGTATTTTATGTGCTGATGAGGAACATAAAGGAGTATTAACGGCTGTACATAATTTACAGGAGGATTTTTATAAAGTGGCCTATATACGTCCTGCATTAGTGGCCGATGCAAAACAGAAGGGAAGTGCGGATGGGCAAAATGTACGTATTCTTATTGGTTCTTTTGATGAGTCTCCATTCATAAAGCAATTGGTGAAATCGAAGAAACTGGATGCCCGCGAGTTGAAAGGCAAGAATGAGAAGTTTATAATCACCACAGTAAAAGATCCGGTGGAAGGAATACCGGGTGAAGTGTTGTTAATTGCTGGTAGTGATAAGCGTGGAACTATCTATGGAGTTTATGAGTTATCCCGTCAGATAGGGGTATCTCCCTGGTATTGGTGGGCGGATGTTCCGGCGGAACGGCATGAGGAACTCTATATAAAAAAAGGTGTATATACCGACGGAGAACCGGCAGTGAAGTATCGCGGTATTTTTATTAATGATGAATGGCCTTGCATGGGAGGTTGGACCACGGAACGTTATGGTGGCTTCAATAGTAAAATGTACGTGCATGTGTATGAATTGTTGCTTCGCCTGAAAGCCAACTTCCTATGGCCTGCTATGTGGAGTGCGGCTTTCTATGCGGATGATCCCATGAACAGTCCATTGGCTGATGAGATGGGGATCATAATCGGTACTTCCCACCATGAGCCTATGGCGCGTAACCATCAGGAGTATGCTCGCAATCGTAAAGTGTATGGAGCCTGGAACTATCAGACAAACAAAGATGGTATCGACCGCTTTTTCCGTGAAGGTATAGAGCGCATGCGGGGTAAAGAAGAAGTGGTGACCATTGCGATGCGTGGTGACGGTGATGCGCCGATGGGACCTGATACGGATACAAAACTGTTGGAAAATATAGTGAAAGAACAGCGTCGTATCATAGCCGAGGTTACGGGAAAATCTGCTTCTAAGACTCCACAATTATGGGCGCTTTATAGTGAGGTACTGGAATATTACGATCAAGGTATGCAGATACCGGATGATGTAATGATTCTGTTATGTGATGACAATTGGGGAGATGTTCGCCGTCTGCCCGAACCGGGTGTTAAACGTCATCCCGGTGGTTATGGCATGTACTATCATGTGGATTTGCATGGTGCTCCGCGTGCTTATCAGTGGTTGAATATGACTCAAATCCAGCATATGTGGGAACAGCTTTATCTGACGTATGCTTATGGTGTGGATAAGATGTGGATATTGAATGTAGGTGATTTGAAACCGAATGAGTTTCCTACGGATTTCTTCTTGAAAATGGCATGGAATCCTGATGCTTTTAATGCGGGTAATCTGATGGATTATACAAGAGAATTTTGCCGCCAGCAATTTGGTAATGAATATGCTGACGAAGCTGCACGAATTTTAAATCTTTATTGTAAGTATTGCGCTCGTGTGACGGCAGAGATGTTAGATCACAAAACCTATAATTTGCAAAGTGGTGAATTTAAAGCTGTGGCCGATGAGTTTCTGGCATTGGAAGCACATGCTGTCCGTCAGTTTGCTTTGCTACCGGAGAATAGGCGCGATGCTTATAAGGAGCTGATATTATTCCCTGTGCAAGCTATGGCCAATCTTTATGAAATGTACTGTGCTACCGCCATGAACCGGCAGTTGGCTGCTGAAAATGATGTACGTGCCAATGCCTGGGCGGATCGCGTAGAGTATTGCTTCCGGAGAGATGCGGAACTATGCGCCGATTATAATAATAATATTGCCGGTGGCAAATGGAAACACATGATGGATCAGACCCATATAGGCTATACTTCATGGGATGAACCGAAAGGAGGAAATATAATGCCGAAAGTAACCCGTGTGGATGCTTCCCGGAACGGAAATATGGTAATGGGTGGTTATGAATACGAAGAGAGCAGTGGGGTAGTGGTAATGGAAGCGGAACGTTTTGCTACATCCGTGCAGGAACCCGGTACACAATGGACTGTTATACCGGACTTGGGACGTACACTCTCCGGACTTTCTTTGATGCCATATACCAAGCCGGTATCCAGTGCTTCGTTGACCTATCAAATGCGGTTAAAGTCTGACTTGTCCGGTGTGCGTATACGCCTGATATTGGATAGTACTTTGCCTTTTATTAAAGGAGGGCATAGTTATGCCATTCGTTTAGATGACGGTGAGGAACAAATCGTGAATTACAATTCAGACCTGACTTGGGCCAACTGTTATTCAAAAATGTATCCTGCGGGAGCGGCACGGGTGATAGAGTCAAAAGTAACTTTTCCTGGTGTCACTCTGGAGGCCGGGGTACATACTCTGACTATTCGCCCTCTCAGTCCGGCGATAGTATTGCATAAGATCATAGTAGATTGCGGAGGCGATATGTCCGGTAGGCTTAACCTAACGGAAAGCCCTCGGACAAGAACTTTAAAATAGCTATGTAAAAGATGCCATCTTTTACATCAAAAGTTGGCATCTCTTGTTGCATAAGTTGGCATCTTTCACATCAAAAGATGCCATCTTTCGTTTTATCTTGTCTTATATGGCGTTCCATATACTCTGATGGTGATATGCCATACATTTCGCGGAATGCCGTGGCGAAGTACGTGGGATGCGTAAAACCGGTTAATGTGGCTACTTCTGTTATGCTATGTCGCTTGTCGGCCAGCAGGGTGGCTGCCTGCTTCAGACGCAAGTTACGAATGAGTTGTTGTGTAGTCTGATTCGTGAGTTCTTTGAGCTTGCGATGCAGATGTACACGGCTGATACCTACTTCCGTACTGATCATTTCGACGGTTAATGCCGGATTGCCTAAATTCTCATTGATAACGCGCATGACACGTTCCATAAGCCGGTCATCGGGAGATTTTACTTCTGGGATTGAGATTTGTTCCTCCTGATTCTGACGGCCACTGAAAGCATTACGCAATTGTTCCCGGCGGCGGATGAGGTTTAAGACAGTTTTTCTCAGCAACTCAATGCTGAATGGTTTCATCAGATAAGCATCGGCACCGGTATCCAACCCTTCCAGATTGTCCTCCTCGCTGGTACGGGCGGTAAGCAGGATGATGGGTAGATAGTTGATGTTCACATTCTGTCGTATCTTGCGGCAGAGTGTCAAGCCATCCATTTCAGGCATCATCACATCGCTGATTATCAGATCGGGCGTATGGGATAATATCGATGCTAATGCTTCTTTTCCGTTACTGCATTCGGTCATGTAAAAGTCATTGCTCAGTTCGCGGCAAATGTAGTGGCGAATCTCTTCATCGTCTTCTACCACAAGCACATGGCGACGACTGCGGGCACGGACTTTACCGCTGGCTTCTTCATCGTCATCATAAGGCAGCGGGGGAGCTATGGTAGCCGGTTCTGCCGCCGGGATGTTTATTAGGGTGTCGGCGGTTGTTGCTTCTTCTATTTCTTCCTTTTTCAAATGCCCGTTTCCCAGCGGTAGCCGTATGATAAACCGGGAGCCCGGTCTGCCTTCGCCATTGTCCTCTACGTGAATATTTCCGTAATGCAGCTCCACTAAAGAGCGCGTGAGGTGAAGCCCGATACCTGTTCCTATATTTGAGTTGTTCTGACTGTTGCGTATCTGGTAGAATCGCTCGAATATATGTTCCCGTTCAGTGGAAGCAATGCCGATACCACTGTCCGCAACTGTAAGTTCAACATATCGGCGCAGGGGTGCATTTTGGGGAAGATGGGTATCCTCACCTGTGCTGAGGCTGATTTCCACTTGTCCGTTTTCAGGTGTGAACTTACAAGCATTCGACAGTAGGTTCAGGATGATCTTGTCAAAGTTCTTAGGATCTATCCACATTTCTATTTCAGGAGCAGAGGTGTGGAATTTTAAGTCTAGTTTCTTTACCCTTGTCTGTTGTTCGAAGGTTTCTAACAGGTCACGGGTGAAACTAACTATTTCAGCCTTTTTAAACATGAGGGACATTTGTCCTTTGTCTATTTTTCGGATATCCATTAATTGGTTTACCAATTGCAGGATGCGCTCGGCATTCCGTTGTATAGTACTGTAGAGCTTTCTACATTCTGCATCCTTATCTTTTGCCATCAGTTGTTGCAAGGGACTGATGATAAGCGACATCGGAGTTCGTATTTCGTGGGAGATATTAATGAAGAACTGTAACTTTGCTTCGTTAATTTGCTCGGCATGGATGTGTTGCAACATCTTTTGATGCATACGGTAACGATGATGCACCTGCATCACAATGAATCCGATGATTGATAATATCAATAGGACGTATATTAATTTAGCCCAACCCGATGCCCACCATGCCGGATCTATCTGGATGATGATTTCTTTCTCTTCCGAGTAGGCTGTATAGTCTTTGGCTTTCATCCTGAAGTGATAAGTACCCGGTGCCAGATCACTGAAAGAAACTCTGTTGACGCCTGGAGCTAATGCCATCCAGGTTGCTCCATTCATGGAATAAAGATAGGTGATCCGTTCCGGATTATAGAATTCCATAGCTGAGAATTCGATGCTGAATGAGTTGTCTCTATGACATAAACGGAACCGGCTGGCTTCCTGTACTGCTGTTTCTATAACTTCGTGGTTACCGGAACGTGTACCTTTCTTTACAGCTTTATTATGGATGTAGAAGTCGGCAATTCTAACCTCGGGCTTTTTGACTTCTGTAGTGATTTCTGCTGGTCGGAAAAAGGTGATACCATTGATACCTCCAAAGATGAGATATCCATCTTTATCTGTACAGGCTGCATTTTTGCTGAATTCATTTCCTTGTAACCCATTGCCTGCATAGTAGTTGATAAAGGTACCTGTTTCCGGGTCCATGTTTGTGATACCGTAATTGGTACTTATCCATAATCCATGTTGTTTGTCGCCTTGAATGGCACAAATGGTATTATTGGGCAATCCATCGTGTGTAGTATAAGTTTTAGAGCTTCCATTTTTTCCGTCTATATGAATGAGTCCTTTGGTGGTACCTGCCCAGATGTCGCCTTGTTCATCCTCAAAGAGGGTCAGTATGATACTGCCGCTGAATATCCTGTTTTTCCCATAGGTTGAGGCGAAGTTCATTGTGGGTATGTCCAGACATCCTAAGCCATCGTAGGTGCCGATATATAATTTATTGTTGCTGGTGTACAGCAATGAGGCTACCCAACGGTTGTGGAGTACATTGTAATTCTCCTGATATTCTTTTCCGCTTTCAAAAGTATCGCATCTGTTGACTTTCCCGGTTTTTAGATCGATGTAAAACACGCCTCCGCCCATAACGGCTACCCATAATCGTTCACCGTTCTTGTCTGAAGTCAGATACGATATGTTTTTTACTTCATTCTGATAATGGTCCTGTAATTTATAGTATCGGCACAGGCCGGTCTTGGGGTTCATCTCTGCCAGCCCTTCCAAAGGTGAGGCCAGCCACAATCTGCCGTCTGCTGTCTGGTGGATATGGTTGATTGTGGACGGCACGGAATTAGATGTTTCTTTGTGCTCAAAGTGCAGGGAAGGCTTATTCTTTCCTTTTATACCATATATACCGTCATTGGCTGTTCCGAGCCATAAGGTTCCTTCATTGTCTTTACATACTGCTTTTATACTGTTAGAACCTATTTTATTGGTTGTTACAGACTTGTAGCCCATGTACTTGAATTGGTTTGTTGTAGCCGGAAGAAGCATGACTCCTTTGCCGTTGATACCCAGCCATAAGTTGCCTGCCCGATCCTTTGTGATGGCATGTACATCGGCTTTGCTGAAATCGAAAGTACTGAAACTGAACTCGCTTTCCTTTATCTTCTGTGTATGTATGTCATATACTTTTATGCCGTACCCTATGGTTCCGATATAGATTTTTCCTTGCCCGGCAGCATATATTGTATTGATAGGCAGGCTAGGAAGTATCGGACAGGAGATAGGGATAAAAGTATCTTTCTGCTGGTCGTAGACAAATATTCCTTTGTTTATGTTACTGGCATAGATATTCCCTTTTTCATCCAGGCAAATAGAAGTTACTATATTCCAGGCATTCTCTTTCCCGATGAAATAGTGATATATTTGACCTGACGTGTCAATGCGGTATAACCCCTTTCCTTCTGTAGAAACCCATAGATTTTCGTTTTGGTCTTCGAATAGATAGGTGATGAAAAAACTGGGAACCGGCAGTTGCGCCTCTTTGATAAGAGGTTCTGTTCCTCCTAATGTTAGTGAATAAACGGCATGCCCGGACGTTCCTATTAATAACTCTCCATTCTTACGCTCCAGGATCGTACTGATATGTGCGCTCATGTTTATTCCAGTTTGGTACAGGATGGGGATTTCTTTAAAGAGGTCTGTTGACGGGTCGTAAAGTTGTAACCCGCGTTGAGTACCTATCAGGAAGTTCCCTTTGCTGTCTTCGAAGAGTATTCTTACATTGTTATCTACCAATGAACTGTCGTTTCCTTCTTTGTGTTTGTACACACTGAACTTGGCGCCGTCGTAACGATTAAGTCCGTCTTCGGTGGCTATCCAGATAACTCCGTCTTTGGCTTGATAGATCTGATTGATATTGCTGTTTGATAATTCACGGTCTACTGTAAATAGTTTCTCTGATTGACTGTATCCGTAGGTTGCAAAGAAAAGGAATAAGATGGATAATAGCGTTTTCATAATTACGTTGGGGTTAGCAATTGTGATACAAAAGTAATTGAAAACAGATATTCTCGCAAACATAATATGGAGGAAAACCTCTTTATAAAAGGGGAATGTAACGTATAGCAAATGATGTGTTACATTTCGTGGGATAACTTGAGAGGGGATGAATCGTATTATAGAAAAAGAGGTTACCGGAATGGTAACCTCTTTCCCTAAAAATACAATACTAAAAAGGATTATTTCTTGAAGTAACGGTTGTACAGACCTTCAAAGCCTTTACCGTGACGAGCTTCATCTTTTGCCATTTCATGAACAGTGTCATGGATAGCATCCAGATTCAGAGCTTTTGCACGAGTGGCAATACGTTTCTTGTCTTCGCAAGCGCCTGACTCAGCGTTCATTCTCTTTTCGAGGTTAGTTTTGGTATCCCATACGCAGTCACCCA
>OHAB01000845.1_pt1 | contig 23422 bp, 10 predicted proteins | sample 1577031 | NCBI WGS metagenome assembly OHAB01 (sample SAMEA3541477, study PRJEB24748) | human gut metagenome | biome: human gut; feature: human-associated habitat; material: faeces | place: China | collected 2012 | reverse complement strand
AGACCACATTTCAACGCCCGGTTGAGTCGGGTCAATATCAGCTGCCATACAACGCCCTACATCTGTATTGTCTTTAATCTGAAATAGAACTTCTCCGGTAGCTGCATCCCGATAGGTAGAACCATCACGTTTATTTTCATGACAATCCCATACTTGCAGCCCTTTACGAGAGGGGTCGAAATGAGTCAGATGAATGGCATCGCCGTGTCCCATTTTCGTGGTGTAGAGTCCTTTACCGTTATGGTCTATGGCGCATGAACCGTAGATGATCTCATCGCATCCGTCACCGTCCACGTCACCTACCCGCAGGTTATGGTTTCCTTGTCCGGCATAATCTTTACAACCGGGATTATTACTGTCGAATACCCAACGTTGTTTCAGCTCCTTTCCATCCCAGTCAAAAGCAGCCAAAACAGTACGTGTATAATATCCACGACACATCACTACGCTTGGGTGTATGCCGTCGAGATAGGCAACGCAGGCCAGAAAACGGTCGCTGCGATTACCACGACTGTCTCCCCAACCCATCAAGTCTCCTCTTACGGGCACATAATCAATTGTTTGCATCGCTTCTCCTGTCAATCCGTTAAAAACTGTCAGATATTCCGGTCCGGTCAGGATACGTCCTTGTTCATTCCGATAGTCAGCCTGCGCATCCCCAATCACTTTTCCTGTTCCATCCACCGTTCCGTCCGCGGTCTTCATCACTACTTCCGCTTTGCCGTCACCATCGAAATCGAACACCATAAACTGGGTGTAGTGTGCACCGGCACGTATGTTACGTCCCAGATTAATACGCCATAATAGTTTTCCGCTCAACTTATAGCAATCAACATATACTTCTCCCGTATAGCCGTCATGTGAATTATCATGTGCATTACTCGGGTCCCATTTCAGAATAATCTCATATTCGCCATCACCGTCCACGTCACCGATACTGGCATCATTCGGAGCATAAAAATAGTTTTGCCCTGACGGAGTCGTACCATCTTCGGGGCGGTTCAACGGAATATTCAGATAACCCAATGGGGCATTTGCCGGTAATTGATAGCTACTTTCCGTTTTACCTTCCCTTGCTTTCACGGTATAAAGTACAGATTCTGTCCCTGCATAGGTATCCTGAAAGAAAGTGGCATCCTTCAACGGGTGTTTGTTTATCTTTTCATCGTTCCTATAAATATCAAAAGATTCATTCATCGGGTCGGAAGACAAATAACGCCAGGAAACAGCCACAGTAGACGGATTCTCTCGGATAGCAATTACACCACGTCCCAGACGTTCGCGTTTCAACTTCGAAAAGTCATAGTTTGGCTGGGCTATCGAGAAGATAGCTATCAGGCAGAAACTAAAAAAAAGAGTTATGCACTTCATAGTTTTATCGATTAATCAAATTACAACACAAAAGTAAAGGACGCAGCCCATTGATAAAATAGAATATTGTACAGATATATGTAGAAATCATCATTAGACGTACTTTTAACACTATTTTCTGTCGTCTCGTGAACGAATTTAAAGACATTTGCACGGAAATCCATTGAAAAAGAAAAGAACGTCTCTTACCTTTGCCATAGAAATTAGTATAAACAGCAAATTAATAAAACAGAACTATTGTACCATGAAGAAACCACTATTCTTACTCTTTACAGGATTGCTTCTTTCTTGTCTGATACCAGTCCATACGGTCGCAGCACAAGAACTCCCGACACAAAAAGAGACTTTAGAGAATATCATAAAGGTTAATGACTACTTTATGAAAAAGTATGCCGATTACACTACTCCCAGTTTTTACGGTCGTGTACGTCCCAGCAATATATGGACGCGTGGTGTATATTATGAAGGATTGATGGCTCTCTATTCTATTTATCCGCGTGAGGATTATTATAAGTATACTTACGACTGGGCCGATTTCCACAAATGGGGAATGCGCAACGGCAATACTACCCGTAATGCGGACGACCATTGTTGCGGACAGGCGTACATTGATATCTATAAAATCTGCCCGTCAGACCCGAACATGATTCGGAATATCAAAGCAAGTATCGATATGGTGGTGAACACCCCGCAGGTGAACGACTGGTGGTGGATTGATGCTGTGCAAATGGCAATGCCTATCTTCGCTAAATTCGGAAAGATGACCGGAGAACAGAAATACTACGATAAGATGTGGGATATGTACTACTACACACGCAGCCAACACGATGAAACGGGTATGTTCAACCCCAAAGACGGTCTGTGGTGGCGCGATCAGGATTTTAATCCTCCATATAAAGAGCCGAATGGCGAAGATTGCTATTGGAGTCGTGGAAACGGATGGGTATATGCTGCCTTGGTACGTGTATTGGATGAAATTCCTTCTGACGAGAAACACCGTCAGGACTATATCAATGATTTCCTGACCATGAGCAAGGCTTTGAAGAAATGTCAGCGTGAAGATGGTTTCTGGAATGTCAGTCTTCACGACCCGACGAACTTCGGAGGAAAAGAGACTTCCGGTACAGCCTTATTTGTTTATGGTATGGCTTGGGGAGTCCGCAACGGATTGCTCGACCGTAAAGAGTATCTTCCCGTCCTTTTAAAAGCATGGAACGCTATGGTGAAAGATGCCGTACATCCGAACGGATTCCTGGGATATGTGCAGGGAACAGGCAAAGAGCCTAAAGACGGACAGCCGGTTACTTATAAGAGTGTGCCCGACTTTGAAGACTACGGAGTCGGTTGTTTCCTGCTTGCCGGAACAGAAGTTTATAAATTAAAATAACATACACAGTTTTTTCATTAGGTTTAAAGATAATCATTCATTAGGTTTAGTTAGAGGTTAGTTAGTAGCTAGTTCCCTCACTGACTGTTTAGACACCGGTCAGTGAGGGATTTCAAAGAAAACAGATTCATGAAAAACAAATTATTCCCGTATATATGTTGGCTGACAGCCATTACGTTCAGTTTGCAACTGCAAGCGCAAAATAAAGTTTCCGCTCCCATGGCAGATGTCAATCAGGTGGTTGACAACACGCTGGATAGCCTGAATAAAGCACGTACCTCGCGACCGGAAGCCGGTTCCAGCCGGAAAGGTGACAACCCTGTTCTGTTTCTGGTAGGTAATTCGACCATGCGTACCGGAACTTTAGGCAATGGCAACAACGGACAATGGGGATGGGGCTATTTTGCTGGTGAATATTTCGATTCCAACCGGATTACTGTTGAGAATCATGCGTTGGGAGGTACCAGCAGCCGTACTTTCTACAACCGTCTTTGGCCGGATGTAATCAAAGGTGTACGCCCCGGAGACTGGGTTATCATCGAATTGGGACACAATGACAATGGTCCTTATGACAGCGGACGTGCCCGCGCCTCTATTCCGGGAATCGGCAAAGATACGCTGAACGTAACCATCAAAGAGACCGGAGTGAAAGAAACCGTATATACATACGGGGAATATATGCGCCGTTTTATTCAGGATGTAAAAGCAAAAGGTGCTCATCCGATCCTATTCTCGCTTACTCCCCGCAATGCCTGGGAAGATAAAGACAGCACCATCATCACACGTGTCAACAAGACTTTCGGATTGTGGGCAAAGCAAGTAGCCGAAGAACAGGGGGTTCCTTTTATTGATTTGAATGATATCAGTGCCCGCAAATTCGAGAAGTTCGGTAAGAATAAGGTGAAATATATGTTCTACATCGACCGTATACACACAAGTGCTTTCGGTGCTAAAGTCAATGCGGAATCTGCTGCGGATGGAATACGTGCTTATGAGGGACTGGAATTGGCCAATTATCTAAAGCCCATTGAGAAAGATACTGTAACAGGTTCCAGCCGTAAAGATGGACGTCCGGTATTGTTTACCATCGGAGACAGTACGGTCCGAAATGAGGATAAAGACAAAAATGGTATGTGGGGTTGGGGAAGCGTAATCGCCGACGAGTTCAATCTGAATAAAATATCTGTAGAAAACCGTGCCATGGCAGGACGCAGTGCCCGCACTTTCCTAGACGAAGGTCGTTGGGATAAGGTATATAATGCTTTGCAACCGGGAGACTTCGTTCTGATTCAGTTCGGACATAATGATGCAGGAGATATTAATGTAGGAAAGGCCCGTGCCGAATTACGTGGTTCCGGTGACGAGAGCAAAGTATTTTTAATGGAAAAGACCGGTAAGTATCAGGTTATTTATACGTTTGGCTGGTATCTTCGGAAGTTCATCATGGACGTTCAGGAGAAAGGCGCCATTCCCATCGTTTTAAGCCATACTCCACGCAACAAATGGAAAGAGGGAAAGATAGAACGCAACACAGAGTCTTTCGGTAAATGGACACGTGAAGCAGCTGAAGCTACCGGGGCTTATTTCATTGATTTAAATAAAATTAGTGCCGATAAATTGGAAAAGGTTGGCATCAAGAAAGCGGTTACCTACTATAATCATGATCATACGCACACTTCCTTGAAAGGAGCGCACATGAATGCGAAAAGCATTGCTGAAGGGTTGAAAAAGACCGATTGTCCATTAAAGAATTATTTAAAGTAAGAACGTAAAGGATAGAGTATACTACTTGTCCTATAATCTATTAATAGAAAAGTAACTCTTATCCCTTTGCAAACATCTTTTGGATTAGTACCAAAGTTTCATTTGCTTAAGAGTAAACTATAAATTGATTGTAAGTTTGGTATAAAGGAAAGGAAGTTTATCCTTAATGCGGAAGAACTTTGCTGTTAATAGATTAGGAAGTAACTAATGCTACTTTACACTATTTCAGTTATCCATTGGAATAACTTCCTGCATATAAATAGCGTCGAGACTCCAAAGGGCAGCATCATTCGTGCTGATGCTTGTACATTCATCTAATGGAGCCGGTACTTCCGGCGGAAGTATGGTCGTGATACGGAAAGAGGGTGCAGGTGTATGTTCCAAACGGGTGAATAAGTCCGTCCAGGCTTCTTCTGCCATTTGTCTATCACGCAGATGATAAGCCGCATAAGCCATCAGGCGGGATATACGGAAACGGCTGTGACTAAGTTCCCATGCTTTCTTCTTGTAACGTGCGGCATGGTCAAGCCAAGCATCTTTCCATTCGGGTATATCAATCATACGCATCATTTCATTGGCTATCTCAAATCCGCCCATGATCGTCATTAAATGGTTGGTTGTTTCCAGTTTAGGATCGCATTCGGTTGTGATAATCCCTGTTGCCGGATCAAACCCTAAAGCTTTTGGCCCGGTAAAGAGACGGTTAGGTAAGGCGGCAATGCTTTTCATTCCTGCTACGATTTTATCACGATACATTGTGTTGCCGGTGCGTTCCCATTCCGTCATCCAATTACCGGCATAGGCCAGCCAATCAGGACCGATACGCAAACGGGCGGGAGCAGTACAAGGATATTCACTGCGGGGTTGAGCCAGGCGCATAGGATCCAATTCATAGAGTTTGTGGTCAGAATCCTTTACTTCAGTCATTAAATCACCGCAACGTTCGTCCGTAGTAAGGTAATAGTAGAAACGGTTCCAAGCGGCCTGGCTGATTCGCGCTTCTTTTGCACCACAGCCCCAATGGCTTACGTTATGGCGACTGCCCAATCCGGCATTCGGACCGACGTGGTAAACGTCGACTTCACCCGTATGCCGGGTCATGGCTTCAGCCATACGCCAAATATCAAGACGCCCGGTACGCAGGAAATTATACCACAGCCACATATTAGAAGCCAGTTCCGTATTGTCCCAGGCAAATCCTCCGACATCGTAACGCCAGGTATGACGAACGGGGTCATAAGCATGCATCACATCACCGTAATTCCAGAAACCATACCATTTGTTTTGTTCGATTGCTTTCTGATAGAAGTCAATGTAAGCATCCAAGCGGTCTTCTACACAAGTACGGAATGGAGTGCTGCGGTCAGGAAGGCTCCATATTCCGAAAGCCTGGCGGGCATGAAGATAATTCGGGGTTGGCATTAACAGACTAGGGCTAGAAAATTGTTTGGCATAATCAGCAAAAGCCTTTTTCCCGATATAACCACCTTGTGGGATAAGTGTAAATGTAGTTGTACGGGCAATGCCGTATGGCGTGCTCATACCTTCCTGGACATCTTCATAGCTGGCATTCAGGTCATGAGCTATACGATCATAATGCCGTAAATCCATAGGCTCGGACTCCGGACTCCACAACCAGGCGGTAAGGGTAGCTACCGGGGTTCGTGCGTCTGAAATTTCAATAGAAGAGGGATAAGACTGCCAAAAGTCATGCATACAAAGTCCTAATCCTCCGGTAATATCTCCGACAAAAGTATATCCATCGCTACGTGTGCCGGAAAAGGTTCCTATCCAGGGATTATCGTTATTGGCGCGTTTACGAATGGAGAAAGCATCAGCAGTGAGTTGAGACAGACGGTAGTCATTCCATGAAGCCCAGTTATCGAGCAGAGAACGGTTCTTTTCATCGAAAAATTCATAAGGCGGAATACGTTTGCCTTCCATTTGCTGCTGTTGCAGGGAGGATTCATCTGTTGACTTCTGTTGTGCATCTTTCTTTTCATTACTGTTTTTCTTATTATCTGTCTTATTTAAAGTGAGTATGCGACGCCCTACCAATGGTTGTACCGGCTCGCTCCACACTCCTCCATCTGCACACGAGAAAGCAATATGACGATTATACAGAGCTTCACGCATAGGAACATCGAAACGGATACCCAAACTACGAATGAAATCTTTCTTCTGATCTCCGTCATAGACGAAGCTATGTACCATTTTGATCTGTTCACTGCCACCATAAAAGTAGAGACGTACCACAAAAGGAAGCCACTCACGGTTATTCCGTTTGTTCATATCAGAGTTATTCGCATAGTTCCCTTCCCCTTCAGAGTGATTCGTATCAATCTTCTTATTCCTGTTCTGATGTATCCCTTCCAACTTTACAAGTGCCCGTACAGAGCCCAGACGTTCTATGGTTACTGATTTTATTTCTCCTATGTAACGAGTAAAAGATATTTGAGATGTATTTTCTTGAATCGGCTCGCTTTGCGTATTACAAATCAGACGCGCTTTCTCTCCTACTTTAGTTCCTTTATATAATAGGCTATCAATCAGGAAATCTCCGCGTCGGGGAATAAATACGGAAATTACCCCTGTTTCAATCTGAATATTTTCAGGCGTTTCAGTGATTGCAATAGAAGCATTAGGCTGTTTATTGATAGTTTTTACTTTCCGGGGGGCTTTTTCTAATGTCAGTCTTTCCGTTCCGGCAGGAATGACTCCGGCAACTCCGTTCCATTTCACGGAACCATCCGGCCAGTAAGCCAATGGCCAAGTATCTACCGGAATCTCTTGATTTCTATCTGTTTTTAGCCGTAATGAAGTTTCAGGAAATAGGTAGCCTTCATCAAAAGGAACTCCGAAGCTTACAGCTTTGTCTTGTTCAGGAGTATTGCCGATCCAATGTAAAGGAACAGTAGACGTTTGGGGTGGCAAACATTCATAGCGGAAGTTTGTAATGCGGGTACGGGATAAGGTGGTGCGAAAGCCGAACCATCCTTCTGTCAGAGGTTCGGCATCGCGGAAGTCCACCAGTCGCTTGCCGTCTATGTAATAACTAATCCTATTATTTTCATTTGTTATCTTAATGTGATACCAGTGATTCGCTTTTAGCAAATGTTCGGTATCTGTATATTCTTTCAGTATGGCAGGACGTACTTTGGGGTCTGTGATTCCTGCTTCATTGCCGTCATAACGACGGAAGCGTGTAGTAGAGTTATAATTTCCACCATATCCCATGTAATAGAGTTGCAAAGAATAACAATTCAGAAAGATTCCGCTACGCCACTTCTCACGTTTCCATATATTATCAGGATGTTTGGGGTCCGAAGCCATCCAAAAGCAATTCAGGTCACTCAAACGGTCTCCTTCTTTTTCTACAACTACACATGCATCATATTCAATGGTTACCCGTCCGCTCATCTTTTCTTTCCTCCATAAGGTAAGGCCTTTAGGAGACAGTATTTCAGCGGTATCACCCTGAAATGTCACTTTATAATCCGGAGATTCCGACTCTACCTTCCAATATTTATGAAACTGGCGGGCGTTGAGGCCGGAAACTTTATTGTTTTGTGCGTTTGTTCCTAAAGTGATGAAGAGGAACAAAAGGATAAAGAGTTTTTTCATATGTATATTTGCTATCTCACCTTACAAAGGTAGGGAGAGCCGATCAATTAAGAAATAGAATATTATCCATATATATGGCGATTCGTTCAACTATGAAAAAAAGAACAACCCGACAGTTAGCCGGATTGTTCTTTTTCAACAAACTCATATCAAATAAGAGATTTCTTATTCAAAAACCTTTTTATTCTGCTTTTTTCAAAGTTTCAGCACCTACATAGTAACCTAAGTTAGTTCCCTGGTTATATCCCATATTCTGCATCGCTTGAGACATATCATAATTATGATCGGTCATCAAGTGAGGAAGACGGAATTCGGTAGGATGATTCGTGGAGAATATATAAATAGATTTCATGTCACTTGAACCCATTATTACTTCTTCACGATAGTCACCAAGAAAATCACCATAGTAACAAGGATTGTATTTGGTACTGTGGTTACCGTCATTGCTACCGTAAGTTCCAAAATATACCAAACGAGTCTTATTCGTCTTGTTTACATCAGGGTTCTCTTTATAGCTCACGACACAAGCACGGTCCAGCATTTCTCTTGTCGGCTGCCCGCTCCAATAAATGGCTACATTATACAAAACTCCACCACCAATACCTGTAGGATATGTACTGGATACCAATCCACTGCCACTACAACTGAATACCCCTTCCTGCAAAGAAGACCAGTACTCAAAATTCGGGCTATCCGGATCGATATCTGCCACAATACAACGACCGACATCAGTAGTCGAACCCGCTCCATGGCCGGTAATCAAGCCACCATCTCTTGCATCAATCACTTGACATCCATAACCGTGTCCTTGTCCATTATAATTGCCCGGTTCTTCAAATGAAGCAACAATTTGCAATCCTGAACGGTCTTTTATAAATTTGCCAACACATAAACAGTCACCGTGACCGTTTCCGGTACACCACAATTCGCTTCCATCATCATCTATAGCCGCAGAACCATACAAGATTTCATCTTTTCCATCATCGTCCAAGTCCGCTACACGAAAACTATGCGAACACATGGACAACCATTTTGAAGAATGTTCGGCTGTATCAAACTTCCAACGGTTTTCCAGTTTATTCCCTTTCAAATCGAGTGCCCATACTTGCCAATTATGATAAATACCTCTACTGATGATCAGACTGGGGTTGCTTGTTCTCACTCCGGTCGCTTCGTCAGGTATACCATCCAGATAAGCCACCCCGATAAAAAAACGGTCCATGCGGTTTCCGTAATCATCTCCCCAATATTCACTCCAATATTTAGCACGCGACGCTTTTGAACCACTTCCACCACGAGGAATATTATCCACCCGGGTAATTTCACGTCCATCATATCCACGGCAAATAGAGATATATTCGGGACCTTCCATTATCAAACCGCAAATTGTATTAATACTTGCTCCCGAATACCAGCCCACAGCGTCAGTCTGACGAATTCGATAATCGTTCACATTACCATAAGCATCGGTAATGACCTTACCATCCCCAAACTTTGTACCTTCTGAAGAGCGGAAAGCTATTTCACATAAACCATCTCCATCAAAATCGTATAAAATATATGAAGTATAATGTGAACCGGAACGAATATTGATTCCCAAATCAATTTGCCACAAAAAAGTACCATCCATCTTATAAGCTTCCAACAAGGTCGAACCATTATTCCATCCCCCCTGGTTGGCACCATCATACGGTTCTCTCTTCACCACAATCTCCAATTCACCGTCACCGTCCAAGTCACCTAGCTGAATATCATCAGGAGAATATGTAATCGACGCATCGGGTACATTCATGTTTAATCTGATCTCATGATAAAACTTTTCTGCCATTTCAGAGGTAAATGTATAATCGCAAAGCGTTTCAGCCTGATTGGCAAGAGTGACCCGGTATACATTCGTTTTTGATACATCAATATCCGCATCCACCCAAGAAGTAGTATTCGAAATAGGTTTCTCATTCAATTTCACTTCCGTCTCGCCGTCTACCGACTTATAAATATCAAAAGCAACATTAGACGGATCGGTCTTCAGTAATCTCCAGCTAATCAATGCGGATGATATGCCGGAAGAGTTATTGGCGTCAACATTTGGTGCCGGGTCGTAACTAACCCACATTGCACGGCTACCCGTTATAACTTCAGTAGGCAGAGGCGGCAACTCCTCTTCCGTCTGATTGCCATTGTTCACTTCAACGACGGGGTCATTATCCGAGCAGGCAACTATGGCCAGCAGACAAAACAGCCCCAGTATTATATAATGTTTCTTCATTTCTTTCGTTTTTTTATTCTATAAACATCCGTTCTATGCAAGAATATCCTATCACTATTCATCAGCATTCCGGTTGTGGGTTACCACCCCGGATTCTGCTCCAAATTAGGATTCTTAGATTTTTCACTCTGCGGAATCGGGAAGAAATACATCTTATCATCCCAACTTCTTTCTTTTACCTTACGTTCATACGTATAAGTATCATCCCCATTCTTCGTAATCTTCATTTCAACAATGTTCTTGAAATGTTTGTCACCCTCCTTCCAACGACGTACATCCCAAAAACGATGTCCTTCAAAGGCCAATTCTACCATACGTTCATTCTGATATTTCTTCCAGAAAGCATCATTGGTCATCCCTTGAGGGAATCCGGGCATCTCGGCACGCGTACGAACTACTTTGATAGCATCCACAGCCGAAGTTGTAAATTCACTATCCGTTGCATACGGACTACCCAGATACTTATATACAGCTTCCGCATAATTCAAATAGAACTCTCCAAAACGGAATGTAATCCATGAATGATAGGTCTTTGAAGCTGTACCGGCACGCAAGTCTACTGCCGTCTGACAATACTTCTTCAGATAATAGCCAGTCGGAGTTCCGCCACTCAAAGGCTCCGCATTTAGTCCGCCCTGATAGGTTTGCAGAGGAACAGTATTCCAGTTAGGCCACTTTTCGTCCCCATTCTTGGCAATAGTCAGATAGAAACGAGGGTCGCGGTTGGTATAATAAGGATTAGCAGGATCATAGTTATCCAACTCGTCCGGACGCAACCCTGTATCCTTCATCTCATACGCATCCACCAGTGTCTGTGTGGGACAGTTTCCACCTTTACAATTTTCCAACCCTACCGGGAAGTTATATCCCTCAAAAGAATTAGTGGTAGTAGTGGCACGACGGAGAAAAATCAATTCACTAGTAGCATCATTGTAACTGTCCTTACTCCATAGTGATGAATAATCGTCCACTAATAGTTTTGCCTTTTCAGCAAACCCATTACTGTCATCTAAAATTTCCTTATTGGCTTTAGCTGCACGATGCCACAGTTCTTTATTATCAGTCGGATTAAATAAAGGACTTGCCGCATACAATGCTGCACGAGCTTTCAAGGCCAATACCGTTTTACGGTTGGCACGTCCTGTTTCCGCCGGACTACTAGGCAATGCCATATCTCCCAGTTTACTGTAATCGACGATAATCTTATCTTTTATATCATCACATTCGGCTATGATATAATCAAAAATCTCCTGTGCCGGTCTGCGCGATAACGTATTCGATTCTTCAGCTGTTAATATATGGTCGCTAAACGGCACATCTCCATATTGCCGTACCAAGTTAAAGTAGAAATATGCACGAAGGAAACGTACCTCATACTGGTAATTGGTATAGCGGAACATCTGTTGTGCATAATCACTGTTCAAAGCCAACTCGGGAAATGTCAGTCCGGTAAACTTCTCCAGATACAAATTACAATTGGCTATCCCTTCATAACAAGATGTCCACATACTACTTTTAGCATTCGACGGACTCCAAGAACCATTGTAAAAGTCTTCAATCTGATTTCCCGAATAAGCATATTCGGACTCATCGGTAGCAGAACCAAGAATTGCCCCGCTATAGTTTCCAAAGTCCACATCCATGGACAAATAGATATTTGTTATCAGCCCTCCTACATTACCGAAGTTGAGCTTCACAAAATCCTCATCATAATTATTGTACTCATGATATTCCATCTTATCTGAGCAGGAACCGAGTGCGGCTACACACATCATTCCGTAGATAATGTTTTTCAGTTTCATTCTTTCGCTTTGTTTTTATGATTAAAAACCAATCGTAACACCGACTACTACACTCTTATTCAGCGGAGTCGCTACACCATAACATTCCGGATCTGCCACATCAATATGATCTGAACAGAACAAGTCTGTTCCTCTGACATATAACTTGGCACTCCCCAATATCTTAGTCTTCTTCATCCATTCTTCCGGAAATCTGTAATACACCTCCGCGTTACGTAACTTCAAGAATGACCGGTCCGCCAACCAAACGGTATTAGCCTGATAGTTATTGGCATTACTCTGTGAACTCAAACGAGGATATTTGGCATTTTGATTTTCCGGTGTCCAACGATTCTCATAATAATGAGTAGAAAGTGTCGTATTATTTATCAACGGCCAAAACATACTCTTTGTATTCAAGACAGCAGAATAGTTACCTGTTCCCTGGAACATTACATCTACTCCAATCCCTTTCCATTCGGCTCCCAAATGGAAAGAATAATAAATTTCCGGGGCTGTCGTACTATAACCGATAGCTGTTTTATCATTGGCATCAATGATTCCGTCTCCATTCACATCTTTATATTTTATATCTCCCGGCACTACCGTACTAAAGTTTTGCGGAAGGCTGCTTGCTATATCTTCTTTATCCTTGAAGAAACCTTCAGCTATCATTCCATACACTTGCCCCAACCGATTTCCCGTTTGCACAAGATTATTATATAAACGCGGTTCTTCCAGTTGCTCCTTAATTTCATTCTTATTCCAAGCAAAATTACCGCCAAGGTTGAACACTACGTCTCCTATCCGTTTCGTATAGTTAAGTCCCAGTTCCACGCCATAGCTATCAACGATCCCGGCATTCTCGAACGGAGCATCTACGCCCAACACATCGGTATATTTTCCTTCGGAAGAGACCCAAATATCTTTTCTCCGTTGATAATAGCCTTCTGCCGTCACGTCCAGTCCATTGAACAACATAGCATCAACACCAACATTGTATTTATACGCTTTCTCATGTGTTGAATTAGCAGTTGCCAGGCGACCGATAATAGTACTTCCGAATTCAGAGTCGTAACTACTGTTAAACTTATATTGCGTACCGGTAGTCGTATAAATCTGGTCCCAATAGTCATATACAGTAGTACTTCCGTCTTTAGGCAGATAATCAACATTGATCACTCCAAATGAAGCTCGCAATTTCAAGAAGTTCACCCAAGACACATCCTTCAACCATTTTTCTTCCGAAAGTACCCAAGCAGCAGAAATGGTAGGAGAAAAAGCCCATTTATGTCCCGGTGCCAATAAACTGGAAGCCGAGCCAACCAATGCCAGATCCAAATAATAGCGATTAGAGAAACCTACATGATTATACCAAGAAACATTTTGCCGATAAATAGTGGTATTCAGACCGTATGAATCACGATATTCATAATCCCATTTCAATTGAGAATACACATCCCACTTTTGGAACGAGCGATTATAATCGACACTACCTGCAAAATTAAATTGGCGCGCCCAGTTGTCAATACCTGCACCCGAACCCATTTCACTGGATTCGCCACCTGAAATGGCAGTATAAAACGGACCGTTAGTTGTCCAGCTTGTTGCATAACCGGCATACGTATAAGTCTTGCTATGGTCTTCCAGAATATTGGAATAGTTGTCATAAGCTAAACGAAAGTTAGCTCCCAATCCTTTCAGCAAACCAGACAAATCTTGTGACAAGGTAAGGTCGGCAAACAAACTACGAGAGTGTCCTTTAGAATAAGCAGCTCCCTGCGATTGTGCGACAGGATTCGACGTCCCCGCCCAAGTAGTACTTCCTCCCCAACTACCATCTTCCGTACGAACCGGAAAAGCTGCAGAAGGAATCGAATAAATCATATCCCATAGGTTAACCGAAGCCCCCGGAATCCGAGATTCGGACAAGGTACCGAGAAGATTCAACTTCAATTTGGTAGTGGCGGTTAAATCAATATCCAGATTTGTACGCAAATTAGCACGTGAATACATATTCTGTGTAGAATATCCGTCATTTGCATTCGGGGTTTTGATAAACCCTTTGTCTGTTAATAAATTCGCCATAGTATAGTAGCGGAACTTTGCTCCTCCCCCACGGAATTCGATCGTATATTTATTAGAAACTCCTCTGTCTTTAAAGGTTTCATCAATCCAGTTCACATTAGGATAGAGATAAGGGTACATACGGGAAGCCCCTCCACTGCCTACTCCATTACGGAAAGCATCGACTTCTTCCAGAGTATACCGAGCTCCCAAACCTTCATATCCACGCGCTTCATTCACTGCAGAAGCATACGTAGCCGCATCCACAAATTCCGGACGTCGAGACTGAGTGTTAATGATATGATCATACGTAAAAGTTATCTCTTTTGTTTTGTACTTACCACGCTTTGTCGTAATCAAGATCGCACCGTTCACCCCTTTGTATCCGTACAATGCCACAGCCGCGGCATCTTTCAGGATGGAAACGGATTCTACTTCTTCCGGACTCACCAAGCTCATGTCTCGTTCCAAACCGTCAACCAGCACAAGCGGTGTACTACTTGACAAGCTCTGCAAACCACGTATATAAAAGGTAGGATCTGCCATTAACCCGGTACTGGCCGCATTCTGCAAAGTAGTAAGGCCCAATCCATATCCATATAAAGAATTGGATATATTCCGGGAAGACCGCTTATTAAACTCTTCGTTATAGGTGGTAGAAACAGCTGCTGTTGATTCATGACGATTGAATGTCCGGTTAGCTCCCACATCAATAGTCTGAGCTGCATATCCCATCACAATAGTCATCGGACCATCAGTCTTTGCCACAACTGTGGTAGAGCCTTTGTCGACAGAAACGACACTCAAACGTTGTCCTTTCTCGACCGCAATCTCGAATTTACCATCTTTATCAGTTTCAACCCGGGTCTCCACTGCGCCACCTTCCACATTAACGGACGCTCCATAGACTGGGTTTCCCGATTTATCAACAACAATACCTATAATGTTGTTGTCTGTATTCTGTGCTCTGACCGGAATGCTCAAACAAACCAGTAAAGCCAGTATCAGAATCTTATTTTTTCTCATATAAATCAATATTCAATATTGTTTTAATCTATTTCGCTGTCTCACATTACCAACCCGGATTCTGAATCAATCCATATCCTTTGTTAATTTCCGTTTGCGGGAATGGAGAAAGATACCATTTGGGATCAAATCCGTATGTCCACCAACGACGGACCGGTTTGGATAACTCAAACCTTTCATATTCAAAACGAGTAGGCTGCAATGCTCCCTTGTTCTTATCTCCTTCATTCCATTTAGCATTTCCCGTTATACGATTACCGGTATCATCCAAACGATAGGTGAGCAACCCGTGCAGGCGCTTCTCGAAACGATCGGCACGTTTGTAACGGATAAGATCAAAGTAACGGCTATCTTCAAGCCCCAATTCCCGAACACGCTCGCACAGCAATTCTTCCAATAAGGCTGCTTTGTCAGAAAGTAAATTCTTATCTGTAACACACTCCGCCAAATCTTTCTTCAATCCTACACGGGCACGTACTATATTCATTTGGTTAATAGCGCCCCGGTGATCATTCTTGGCTTGAAGCAAGGCCTCTGCATAAGTTAAATAAATGTCAGATAAACGAAGATATACCCAATGCGTATACTGACGTTGGTACTCTGTTCCCAAATAATATTTCATATTTTTATAACCAGTCGCATAGTTACCTGATTCAAGCGCTGCATTTTGTCCTTCATCGTATCCTCCGACCCACAGTTCATAAGGTAAACCGGACATTGTTCCTGCACTCCAGTCTAACATCTTCGGCAATCCGTTTACCATGCAATGCTCATACAGACGAGGATCACGGGTTAATACGATTTCCGACAATAGTTGTTCTCCATTTTTGAATGTTCCGGTCAGGAACATTGCATCCAACTTACCTTCTGTTTCCGCCTTTTTCCAGTCAAACGGAGTACCGTCGGCCCATGGGAACATCTCCACATATTCCTGTGTAGGCGGATATTCGGTACGACAAAGTGACGGAACAGCCCAGGAATGCCACATATAAGAACTTGAGTTGAAAGCGTCCGACATATTCGTGCGGACAGAATGCAAGACCTCCTTGCTGTTCTGACGAATATATCCCATACGATATGCCTGCCGATACTGTTCCGGTGTTTCTTCCGAAGCCTTATTCAGGCTATACCCGCCTTGACTCTCCAGCTCTTTAAAGAATGCTTCACAAGCCTTCAAACAGTTATCCCAAAGTTCCGCATGGTAGCCGCCGTACCATACCAGATGCTGCTGTTCAGCCTCTGAGTTTCCTCCTGCATATCCGTTGACATCGTTAAACAACGGAGAAGCGGCAAATTGCCAGATTTTGCATTTCAATGCCATCGCACCGGCCTTTGTCCAGTGTCCGGCCTTGCTGGCAAGATCGGCATCAGCATAAGCCCACACCAATCCACCGGAATTGATAGCATCATCCAACATCTTTATCATGTAGTTAACAGTCTCCTCTACCGTAGCACGGGGGATTTCATAACCTGACTCCGTACCGGTGAATGAAGCATATAACAATGGAAGACCTCCATAATGACGGAACATATCAAAATAGCGTGCCGCAATCAGGCATTTAGCTTCTGCCACCAACTGAGTTTTTTCAGTGCTATCCATGCCCGGCACTCTATCTATATTTTCCATTAACAACCAGCACCAGCGCACTACTTCCCATACCATTTCCCGTGTATATGGGAAAATATTACCACGCGTGCCATAGTTGGCATTGAGAGAACCCAAATAATACTGCTGATATACAGTTGCGTCACTAAAATAAAGTGACCAGCAGTCTGTTAGCGCATCCTTCTTTCCTAAATAAGGACTGGAAGAATCAGGAATATTACCGTTACTGTCCGTATTATAGGGTAATCCGTAATACTGTCTACTGTAACAGGTGTTCAAAAATTGGCGCGTATATTCCGCACTATTGAACACTGTGTCAATAGTAGCATTTCCGCCCGGTGCCTTATCCAAAAAAGAGTTTCCGAATTTAATTTCGTCCACACATGAAGTGGAAACCAAACAAACTGCCGCTCCCAACATCGCACCGATGAACCATTTATTTTGTAATTTCATTGTATCTTTCCTTTATCTATTTTAGAATCCTAATTTCAAGCTCAACGTATAAGTCTTGGACAATGGATAAGAAGGTGCATTAGTAGCTCTTGCCTCCGGATCACCCCACAAATAAGGTGTAATAGTCCACAAATTATATCCTGCAAAAGCCAACTGGCATGTATTCAGTCCAAGTTTCTTCATCAATGGGAAGTGAAAATTGTATGCCACCTGAAGAGTTTTCAAACGCAGGTATTTTGCATCTTTCTCATATAAGGTGGAGGTAGCATAGTTATTCTTCGCATTGTCAATGGTAGCTCTCGGATACTCCGAAGATTGTGACGGATTTTCCGGTGTCCATGTATGGTCCAAATGGTATGCCAACAATCCTCCCTGCTCGCTATTGGAAGATGAATAGAACGGCTGACGAAATACATCCGAAATCATACGGCTTACGTTCCAGGCCCCTGTCCATTGAGTACTTATTTCCAGATTCTTCCAACTGAATCCTAAATTAATACCTAGCATATATTCAGGATCATCCGTAAAGCCATAGTCATAACTTGCGTCGTTCGCATCAATCTTACGGTCACCATTCAAGTCAACATATACCGCATCTCCATTTTGAAGAATGCTCTCGTGAGTGGGGAACGGACGATTAAATGTCTGCTCATATAACGCAGGTGTATCCTCATCATAGAAGCGCCAGAAAACGTATTGACTACGCGAACCGATACGGTGTCCCTTCTGATATTGATATAAATTATTCTGCGGGGCTTCCTTCTTTTCAAGAATCTCATTCTGATTATAAGAAAGGTTAATACCCGCCCAATAACGGAAATTATCGCCAATCTTATCGTTCCATTTTAAAGAAAGTTCCCAGCCCCAACTGTCTACACTTCCTAAATTTGAATAGGGAGTAATGAACCCTAACATTCCCGGAGCTGTACCGTCACGCAAAAGGATGTCATTACGACGTTCTTTATAATATTCAAAGGTTGTTTTCAGACGGTCATCAAGGAAGTTAATATCAACACCATAGTTCCGTTTCAGAGCTTTTTCCCATGTCACAGCAGGGTTATTCTTAGCTACCTCACGCGCACCCAGACTAACAGTACCATTATCTGTTCCGAATCCATATCCCCAGGCGTTAGTTGCTCCTCCACTTGCCGTTACACGATTTGCCAAGTCACCTAAACCGACATTATATGGATCAGCCATATACATAAACCGCGATCCTCCAATATTATCGTTACCTACCAAACCGACACTGGCACGTAATTTCAAGAAGCTAACCACCGACCTCAAAGGACGGAAAAACTTCTCTTCACTCATCACCCAACCTATAGAACCAGCCGGGAAATAAGAAAAGCGCAAATCGGACGCAAAGTTTTCCGAACCGTTATAACCCACATTAAACTCTGCCATATAGCGGCTCTTCCAATCATAAGTGACACGTCCGACTAATCCGACATATCCATGAGGAATGTCCGAATATAATTTCGGATAATACTCTTTCTGTTGATTATACAAAACTAAGGCTGTCACCGTATGATCACCAAAAGTACGATTATAATTAAAGCTGGCTTCCATATACCAATTACGTGCTTTGCCTGTAGTATACGAATACTTCACATCTGTATTCTCTCCAAACTTACGATAAGCAATACTACCGTCATCCATCAATACAGGAGTGTATGTAGCAATAGACCCACCAGAACCGACTTTATTAACTGTAAACGAGCTGTTATAAGATCCCTTCACTTTAAAAGAAAGTCCTTTAGTCAAGAAGTCCATTTTTTGATCCAGAATCACATCCACATTCAGCGAATTGTTGCTGGTCTGGCTGAACCCATTTCCATAATATCCCATACCTGTACCTCCTGTAAATGGTAATTTCAGTCCGTCTGAATAAGTCTCATCGCTCGAATTTACCAATTTTCCATCTATGATTCCCGGACTGGAGAAAGGAGTAGCATAATACATATTTTTAATCAATCCGGAAGATCCCTGACTCGTACGCGGCTGGTCTGAGTTATTCACATTACCACTAATATTGAATGACAAAGTAGTCGTTTTAGTGACATCCATATCCAAGTTTGTACGATAGTTAAACCGACGGTACTGATAGCTTAAATTATAAGGAAGATCAAACTCACTAAAAAGTCCTCCTTGCGTATAAGCACCTGCAGAGATGAAATAACGTACTTTATCTGTTCCTCCCGAGATGTTCAGATTATGCTGGCTCTGAAGCGTAGAGCTTTTCATAATATAGTCAGCCCATTGTATATTTGGGAAACGAATAGGATCGGAACCATCTGCAAATTTTTGAATCACGCCATCACTAAATAAGGCAGATTTGCCATCACCGGACATCATTTGATTATGAAAACGGGCATAGTCATAGGAACTTGCCTGTTCTACCATTTTTGTAGGCATCAATACAGAAGCAGAAGTAGTAAACAAAATTTTCGCCTTTCCTTCCTTTCCTCGTTTAGTTGTAATCAAAATGACCCCGTTTGCTCCACGAATACCAAATACGGCTGTTGCCGAAGCATCTTTCAAGATAGAAATGGATTCAATTTCATTCGGGTCGATATCACTCATACTTTCACGATCCACACCGTCTACCTGAATTAACGGTGAAGAATTTTCCCAAGTAGCTTTACCACGAATAAAAATTTCAGCGGCATCCGCTCCCGGCTCACCGGAATATTGTACGGTAGTCAAACCTGTCATCTGCCCTCCTAATACATTGGAAACCGAACCTACAGATACACGGGTCAATTCTTCTCCCTTCACACTGGCGATAGCTCCTGTCATAGTCACTTTCTTCTGCGTGCCATAAGCTACAATCTCCACCTCTTCAAGAGCAGTCACATCCTCTACCAGAATGACTTTCATGTCATTTTTCGCTACTACTTTTTTATCGGTATAACCTATAAAAGATACTTTCAATTTCGCACCGGGACGTACATTTATTCTAAATACACCGTCAATATCGGTAATTGTACCATTAGATGTTCCTTCCGCAAGTACACTTGCTCCAATTATCGGTTCGCCTTGGCTGTCAACTACTGTTCCTTTTATAGTACTTTGCTGCTGTACAACTTCAACGGCTGCCGAAGCTGTTTGCAATCCCCATGCAGGTGCAAAAGTTGCTATAGTGAAAAACAGAGCGACAGGTAAGGTTGTCCCCTTTATAAAGTTTTTCTTATTCATATATGTATATGTTCATGATATAAGTATAATTTTAACGGACTTTATATACCGTCATTATTTTAGAATGCAAGCATCATACGGAAATAACCGGCACGCGAATCACGTTCACAAATTATGTGATATCTTCCACCAGCCATACCGTGTGTCCATTGGTTGGCTGGAGAACGCTGTGTGCTACTCCAATAGTGTCCACTGTTAGTTCCTGACTCGACAGAGGTCATCTCATCACCATTTACATTCTTGAGACAACGGTTAATAACACTCAAATTCTTAGCGACTGTATCCCAGCACATTATAGAGGGCAAATACCAAGGAGTCACATTTGCCGGAATAGCTTCCGCTTCACGATAAGCCTTGATATACGCATAAGCATGGTCGCAAGTAGAAGGACTACCCATACCTTCGTAACACATAGTAAGTAACTGTGTATTATTGTATCCCATTAGTGCTGGGAAAACCAATGAAGCATCATTCTTGTTAACATCCTTCTCTGTGTTACAACCTACAAACTTGTTTGCCCAATTCTCATCTGAAGTAAACCAGTCTGAATAATAACCGGACTTACTTGAATGGAACATTTTCAAAGCAACATCATTTTGTTCACTATCTTTTACCACAGAATTCTTAATAGATAGCACTATACCGTGCGTACATGCAGGGAAATCGCGACGCAAAGCATCAACTTCTGCTGAATAGAGTTCAGTATGTGTTACACTGGGTTGTGAATTTCCTACATAACATACAATACCAATCACATTCTCCGGCACCGTTTCCGCATCTACTGAAACTATTTTTCCATCTGCACAAAAATAGTCTCCTACCTGCAAAGTATGGTTGATTTTACTTTTATCTTCGATGGTATACATTTTCGCCGTTCCTCCTTCCAGCGTACCTTTAGCTTCATATTCCATCTCACTTACTCCAGAATAAGTACCCTTAATTGAGAATTCCTTCTTCGGATTAACCAAGAAACGGTATGTATCCGTACTTTCCTGATAATAAGGAGTTGCTTGAGTATTGTTCACTGTAAACGAACCGGCTGTTAATGGTAACAAATAATCATCTATACCGCCATTTGTAAAGCTATAGGTCAAATTAGGCATCTTCACTACCGCAAGAGCCATCCGATGTTGCATAGTAAAAGCGATCTGTCCTTTCAAACGATCCCCCTGAACACTACCCGTACTCGTCATCAAATCATATTGTGTATAATTTCCTTCATTTTGTTCACTGCCTATTTTCCAATTGTTGACGTATGTTTCAAAAGGATCCACCTTCGTCGGATCAAAAGTCACATTCGCATTATACGGATAGTATGCATAAAAAGTCATCCGCTGAAATTGTGAACCTTTGTATTCAATAGGATCCCCTCCATCAGTCAATTCCCAATAGCCATCTGTCAGTGTGAATTTCCGATTCTTGATATCCTCTACCACCGTTTCTCCTCTTACCGCAAATATACCGATAGCATCTCCGTTAGAAAATCGGGTAGTATATCCATTCTCTGTAGCACGTGTCTTACCACTTTCGTCCATAAATCCTTCATCAGACACACTAATCTGAAATCCCTGCAAAGAATCCGGTGTTTCTCCGGTGAGTTCTTCATTTTGCGAGCAAGACGCAACTATGGCTGCGCCAGCCAGAAAAAGCATTGATATATAATTATATATTTTCATAAATCTCATGTTTATATTTTTAGCATTTTTATCTATATTAGATTGGTAAACAGATCACTTCACAACAGGCTGTGGAGTTACGGTTTCTTCTGTAATATTCCAACTAGGATTAGTTATCTCTGTTCCAGTTTCAGCTATACTCGGGTCGGATGTTATAGGATCGTGGTTTTCATCCTCCCATCCTATTATTTGCGTTTGTTCTGTAATTGTCAACACATAATTATTGTCCTCGTATTTATTTGTCTTGATGATGTAATTATAAGAAAATCCTGATTTCAATTCTGTCAAGTTAGCAAACTCGGCTTCATAAAGATAACCGTTCATTCTAGCTTGGATAGTTACTTTGCCTTGCACCTTCTGTGGCAGTAAAATAGCTTGTACTGTATAATTATCCTGCTCTCCTATTTTATCCCAATAAATATCATCTTTATCCGTAACAGGGTCTTCACTGACTGTTGTCTCCCCTGTTTTAGGATTAAATGTACCATTATTCTTAAGCCCAATAAGATAACAAGTTATATCTGCCAAGTCCACACCTTCGCCAGCTTGAAACTCCAATCTAATACGACTCATCACATGATTGAATGCTAATGTCACGTTCGGGGTTTGTGATGTAGCCTTCCCTTTGGCAAAAAGAAAATCTATCTTCGCACGTTCTTCTGCTGTAGCTTGATTTTCACTAGCTGTAGTCACTTCTAATGCAGGTTGTTCTTCACCTGATGTACCAGAAAATGGAGCGTATGCCACTACATCATACTCTCCGGAACCTAATACCCAAATTTCTTCTGCATTTCCTCCTTTTGCTGCAAAAAGACCATTGCCCTTGTATTTGTAATGAATATTCACTTGTTCCGTACCACAAGTGATTCCTACCGAGTCTTCTGCCTCCCAGTTTGTTTCCGTAGCTCTTGTAACAAGATTGCTAGCCTCATGATTGTTTATTACTGCACTAAAAGAAACTTTCGCTCCCGTATCACCGGTAAACTGAATATCAGTTTCTTTAATATCGTTGCTACATCCTGCTAAAAGTAGTAAGGCAACAGCAGTTGTGACATAGTTTTTTTTCATACCATGTTTTTTAAAGTTAAACATATTTTTGTTGATTAGTAAAATCGTCGTAAAGTAAAAAAGACAATGGCTGCATTCTTTTCCAACCAGCAATTGAAATAAATGAAGCCTTTTTTTTGTTGTTTTCCATAT
>OHAB01000808.1_pt1 | contig 24425 bp, 19 predicted proteins | sample 1577031 | NCBI WGS metagenome assembly OHAB01 (sample SAMEA3541477, study PRJEB24748) | human gut metagenome | biome: human gut; feature: human-associated habitat; material: faeces | place: China | collected 2012 | reverse complement strand
CCTATGAAGCGGTTAAACAGACCACGGATTACGGTTTCGGTCAGTCGACCTGTGTTGGTATCGGCGGCGACCCGATCCCTGGCTCTAACTTTATCGACATCCTCGAAATGTTCGAAAAAGATCCGCAGACCGAAGCGATCGTGATGATCGGTGAGATCGGTGGTAGCGCTGAAGAAGAAGCGGCTGCATACATCAAAGAGCACGTTACCAAGCCAGTTGTAGGTTACATCGCTGGTGTGACTGCGCCGAAAGGCAAACGTATGGGTCACGCAGGTGCGATCATTGCCGGTGGGAAAGGGACTGCGGATGAGAAATTCGCTGCTCTGGAAGCCGCAGGCGTGAAAACCGTTCGCAGCCTGGCGGATATCGGTGAAGCACTGAAAACTGTTCTGAAATAAATATCTGTAATAAGAAATAGCCCTCGCCGCTTCCCTCTACAGGAATGGCGAAGGGCTGTCGGTTTCGACATGGTTGGCCATCATATGATGGCCTTTTTTTATGCCTTAAACGTTAACCACGGTCGGAATCTAACCGCTGGATGAATTAATCCGGCCTCTTGTTGGGCTTCGATAACCGGACCAATATCTTTATAAGCAGCTGGCGCTTCTTCAATACGCCGTTCTTCGCGCAATGTGACGCATTGCCACGGCAACGTTGACTCTTCAGTCGCGCGTGAGTGCATGGCCTGCCGACGCTGGCTGCGTCCTGCTCCGTGACTGCAAGACCACAGCCACTCCGGGTTGCCGCAACCGACTGCAAGCCACGAATAATCGCCCATTGAACCGGGGATTAACGCCAGATTGCCCGCGCGTGCCGGTGTTGCACCTTTGCGATGAATATTCATTTCATGCTCGCGAAGGATGATGTTATGCGGCACATCCACCACCAGATGCGAATTGTCCTGATGAAAGAGATTGGCAAGACATACGCGCACCATTTCGGCAATTGTGACGCGATTTAACCACGCGTAACGCGCCGCCATTCCCATCGCTTGTAGATATTCCTCCGCCAGTCCGCCTGCCAGGCCATATAACCCGCTTTGTGGATGTTTATGTCCGGTGGGCCATTCAGCACGGGCGCGATCCATCCAGCGTCTTCCGACGTAAAAGCCAACATCTCGCGATCCACTGTGGATCATCACCACAATATCGCCCGTTTTCAGCCCTTGTTGCCAGGCAACATGGCGATCAACCACGCTATCAACCACCTGAAGTTCAATAAAATGATTACCTGAACCCGGCGTACCAAGACAAGGATCGCGGAGTAATGGGCGGTCCGTTACCAGTAGGGCGGGTGGGGCATAACGCGAATGACTGTTATGCTCGTTAAGCCCAATGCAGCGGTCAATCTCTTGCGTCATTCGGGGGATATTTGTACGTGTCCAGAGACCTGCTGATGGCAAGGCCGACATGCAATCTGCCGGTCCGCCATCAAAAAGCGCGGTGAACGCTCGTGCGGATAACGGAACATCGCGCTCATTTTGCAGTAACACTTGTGTTAACCGCTGAGTGATTATTTCTTTATTCGCTTCGGCTTGCTCAAGTGTTAATCCGGTCGTCAGCAGCCGCATGCCACAAGAAATATCGGTGCCGATGGCCGCAGGAATGACTAAATCCGGCGTAGAGGCGACTACCGCGCCAACGGGGACGCCATTGCCGGGATGAAAATCTGGCGTCGCACAGGTCTGGCGTACGTAACCTGGATGGTCTGGTATCTTCACTTCTGCAAAATCAAGCAGTTGTGTCACTGCTTTTTCTTCCAGCGGCAGTTCGTCCGGCAGCAGTACGTGGGCACTGGCTCCTGATGGACGACATAATGAAACAATATTGTTGGCGCGGGAAAGTTGGATCCCTTTGCGCAGAAAGGCTTTATCAAGCCTTGAAAGATGATGCATAACGCTGTCCTGAAATATAGACGTTAAACAACCCCCTTTATTGCGAGGGTAATTTTGTCTTTCCGGTCAGCAGCCAGCAAAAGGGAAAGAAAACGCGCGTAGTGTATGCAGCAATGACGATCAATACAAGATAAAAAAGACTATTAACAAACGGGGGTGTTATAAAAGGGGTCAGTTATCGACGCCAGATTGTAAAATATGAAAAATGATAATTTCCAGTGGATATATTTTAAGATTTATTTTTACGCCTGTTTTTACGTCGGGTAACTATCCATTGTTGCCGTTTTTTAATTATCAAAAGTGGGATGAAAACAAATGGATTATTAATGATAATAAAACATGTCTTTATGACGAATAATGAAGATCTTATTTTAAATATCATTGTGTTATGCGCACTGTGTGGTGTCGGAACACCTGTTGTTACGCTAATATCTGGTCGTTATTAACGCATTTCTCATATAATTAAATTACTGACATCTTGCAATCTCATCATATTCATATGTTCAAATTAGAAAATATTTTGCCAACAATATCACTTTTTCGACAAGTTAAATTAAGCATATTGAATTCGCATACAACGCGTTGGTGGTTTTGAATTTATATTCATAGTGAATATACCACGACAAACAATATTCACTAAATGAATTAATAATACAAAATGATAAACGGGAATTATAGAAACCGTTTCTATATTCATTCGTTCGTTTTTTCTGACCGATTACAGCGTTTAATTTTATCAAGTAACAGGAGAAGATTCATGAGTAAGCCTTCAGACCCGCGTATTGATACCAGCCGTGTAATCCATGCGCCACACGGTACGCAGCTGCACTGCAAAAACTGGCAGATCGAAGCTGCCTATCGGATGTTGCAGAACAACCTTGATCCCGACGTTGCCGAAAATCCACAGCATCTGGTGGTGTATGGTGGTATTGGTCGTGCGGCACGTAACTGGGAGTGTTTTGACAAAATCCTTGAATCACTGAAAAATCTGGAAGCTGATGAGTCACTGCTGGTTCAGTCCGGTAAACCCGTAGGCGTGTTTAAAACGCATACCGATGCGCCGCGCGTATTGATTGCCAACTCTAACCTGGTACCGCAATGGGCCAACTGGGATCATTTCAATGAACTGGATCGTAAAGGTCTGTTCATGTACGGCCAGATGACCGCTGGCTCGTGGATCTACATCGGTAGTCAGGGCATTGTGCAGGGAACGTTCGAAACCTTTGTTGAAGCGGGTCGTCAGCACTACAACAATTCGCTGAGTGGAAAATGGATCCTGACCGCAGGGCTAGGTGGTATGGGCGGTGCACAACCGCTGGCGGCGACTCTGGCGGGGGCGTGTTCATTAAATATCGAGTGCCAGCAAAGTAGCATCGACTTCCGTCTGCGTACCCGTTATGTCGATAAACAAGCGAAAGATCTCGATGATGCACTGGCGCTGATTAAATACCATACTGAGCGCAAAGACGCTGTTTCAATCGCGCTGTTGGGCAATGCGGCGGAAATTGTTCCTGAACTGGTGAAACGTGCACGTCAGGGGGCGATCAAGCCGGATCTGGTGACCGACCAGACTTCCGCTCACGATCTGGTTTATGGCTACCTACCGATGGGCTGGAGCGTAGAACAATGGCGCGCTGCACAGCAGGATCCACAGCAACACGCCAGATTGCAAAAAGAAGCGGCACAGAGCTGCGTCGCACATGTTCAGGGGATGCTGGACTTCCAGGCGATGGGGATCCCGGTTGTCGATTATGGCAACAACATCCGCCAGGTGGCCTTCAACGAAGGTCTGCAAAATGCCTTTGATTTCCCGGGCTTTGTTCCGGCTTATATTCGTCCAATGTTTTGTGAAGGCAAAGGTCCATTCCGTTGGGTGGCGCTGTCTGGCGACCCGGAAGATATCTATAAAACTGATGCCAAAATTAAAGAGTTGTTCCCCAATAACGTACTGACGCATCGCTGGCTGGATATGGCGCGCGAGCGCATTGCCTTCCAGGGACTTCCTTCACGTATTTGCTGGCTGGGGCTTGGTGAGCGTCACCTGGCGGGGCTGGCATTCAACGAAATGGTGCGCAACGGTGAACTAAAAGCACCGATTGTGATTGGGCGCGATCATCTTGATACCGGTTCTGTCGCCAGCCCGAACCGCGAAACCGAAAGCATGCTTGATGGCAGTGATGCGGTTTCTGACTGGCCGTTGCTCAACGGTTTGCTCAACACTGCAGGGGGAGCAACGTGGGTATCCCTGCATCATGGCGGCGGCGTCGGGATGGGGTATTCACAACACGCCGGGATGGTTATTGTTGCCGATGGTAGCGAAGAAGCCGAAAAACGTCTGGCGCGTGTGCTGGTGAATGACTGTGCGTCCGGGGTTATGCGTCATGCGGATGCGGGTTATGAAGCGGCAATTGAATGTGCCAAAAACTATGGTCTGAAATTACCGATGATTCGCTAAATATTAACGCCGTCATTTAATATTTGCGCTAATACAGGCGGAGAATAATTCGCCTGTATAACAATAATTATCAAAAAATATTTTTACATCGTCGAGAGAAATATCTCCCGACCCTCTATTGCTGTTTCAAAAAATGACCTCTCATTTTGCAGGAGACTTTTTCATGGAATCAAGCAGCCCTATCCGCAGTAAAAAGCCAGTATTAGAATCAAATACGATTAACGCCGTTCCTGAGTCTGCTCGCCACGGCTCGCCATCCAGTCAGTTTACTTTATGGCTAAGTGCTAACTTACAAATTACCGCTGTGGTGGACGGCGCGTTAGCGATTATTTTTGGCTCCGAAGCCATGTCAGCAATAATTGGTTTATTAATCGGTAATATTATTGGTGGTGCAGTAATGGCATTGCACTCGTCGCAGGGGGCAAAGCTGGGATTACCCCAGATGATCTCCAGTCGTATCCGCTTTGGCGTTAAAGGAGCGGCGCTACCGTTACTGATGGTGATTATTATGTACCTTGGATTTGCCGCGACGGGTACAGTATTATCCGGTCAGGCGATTAACCGGATATTTGGTTTCGAATCGGCATCGACCGGAATTATTATTTTCGGCATGCTGACCGCGATGATCGCATTGGTCGGTTATAAACTTATTCACGTCGTTGGCCGTGTTGCAGGGATATTAAGTATTCTGGGGTTTATTTACCTGGCCACTCAACTTAGCGGTCACTACGATGTGGCTGCGGCATTTGGTCAAAAGCCATTTAGTCTGTCGGTCTTTTTATTAACGATTGCTCTCTCTGCCGGATGGCAATTAACGTTTGCCCCTTACGCCTCTGATTATTCCCGCTATTTACCCTCTGATACGCCAGCAAAATCAATCTTCTTTGCCACCTTTCTGGGAACCACGCTTGGCGCGCAATGTGCCATGACGTTTGGCGTGCTTGTTGCGGCCTGTGGTGCTAACTTCCTGAAGGATCAGGTTGGTTTTATGGGTGAGTTAGCCGGACCCACCTTCGCCATTCTGATTTATACGGTGATTGTTTGCGGCAAACTGACGGTGAACTGTTTGAATGCCTACGGTGGCTTTATGTCGATTCTGGCGACCGTCAGCGCCTTTAATAATCGCAGTCAGGTTTCACAGCGTGTTCGTGCTGCCTACGTTGTAGGGTTCGTGCTGTTGTCGATGGTCGTCGCGCTGGCGGCAAGCGCAGATTTTTTGAATAATTTCAAAAACTTCGTTCTGCTGCTGTTGACGGTATTTGTGCCGTGGAGCGCCATTAATCTCATCGACTACTACTTCATCTCACAAGGTAAAACCGATATTCCGGCACTTTATACCCCGGAAGGGCGTTATGGCGCGTATAACAAAACCGCTTTGACGTGCTATGGCGTAGGCGTGTTGGTGCAGATCCCCTTCCTGAATCAAAAACTGTATCAGGGACCCATTTCTGTCCTGATGGATGGGGCGGATATCTCCTGGATTGTCGGCTTGTTAATTACCGCCGTTATCTATTACCCGTGGGCCAAACGCACCACCTGCGTTCCTGCTTATACGATTTATCCCGAGTCTTAATATGGAACCGATGCTGATTTCTGCAATGGATAAGCCGCTGCAACCGTGGCGCAACGGCGGGGGGTTTACCCGACAGCTGCTTGCCTGGCCCGATGATGAAAACTGGTTGTTGCGCATCAGTATGGCGAATGTCAGTCAGGATGGCTCTTTTTCAGCGTGGCCTGGCGTGGTTCGTGGCCTCGCGATTCTCGACGGGGAAGGGGTGAAGCTAACGTTTGCCGATTCGATCATCAACCTGCAACGTCACGATCCCGCCTTAATTTTCCCTGGAGAAGCTATGCCTGATTGCCAGCTGCTGGGCGGCGGGGTTCGCGATCTGAATGTTATGGCGCGGGAAGGCGATGCGGGGATGCGTCGTGTGCAAAGCGTCATTGACTGGCTCCCTCCGGCGCATGCGCAAGCGGGGCTGTTCACGCTGTGTGAAGGGGAGTGGATAAGCGGCGAGAACAGGGTGTTTGTAACGGCGAATACGTTGTTATGGCGGTTTGCGTCTGATGGCAACTCCTGGCGTTTCGTACCACGGCAAAAAGTCTCCGCCGGCGAGCTGGCGGGTTGGTGGATTTATTATCTACGAGGGGAAAAATCCTTATGAGTGCATTTACGCTCTGGCGAAATACCACCCTGACGACGCTTTCGGCTAATGATTGGGGGGTGATTGAAAACGGTGCATTAATCAGCCGTGGTGACTCGATTGTCTGGCTTGGGAAGGCCACGCAGATCCCCCGTGAACTGACGGCTGATATTACAGAGGAACACGATCTACAGGGTAAGTTGCTGACACCCGGTCTGGTGGATTGTCATACACATCTGGTGTATGGCGGCCAGAGGGCGAACGAGTTTGAGATGCGGTTGCAAGGCGTGGCTTATGAAGATATCGCCAGAGCGGGCGGCGGGATCTTATCTACGGTTAATGCCACGCGGGCAGCCAGCGAAACACAGCTGTTTGAACTGGCGGCGCAGCGACTGCGAAACTGGCAACGTGAAGGCGTCAGTACGCTGGAAATAAAATCCGGTTATGGCTTGACGCTGGAAGATGAAGCGCGCTGTTTGCGCGTTATCCGCCGCTTACAGGAATCTACAGGATTACGTATTCAGTCTACGTTTCTTGGGGCGCACAGCTTGCCGCCAGAGTTTGCCGGGCGCAGTGATGATTACATTACGGCGCTTTGCGACTGGATGGGCGTCTTACATGAACAGGGGCTGATTGATGCGGTTGATGCTTTTTGTGAAAACATCGCCTTTACTCCAGAGCAGGTACGGCGCGTTTTCAGTAAAGCGCAAAGCTATGGATTACCTGTAAAACTGCATGCCGAACAGCTTTCTGACCAGCAAGGCGCGGCGCTGGCAGCGGCGTTTTCTGCACTCTCCTGCGATCATCTGGAGTACCTGAGCGAGTCGGGGATCGCCGCCATGAAAGCGGCTGGAACAGTGGCGGTTTTGCTTCCCGGTGCTTATTACTTCCTGCGCGAAACCCATCTGCCGCCGATTGTCGCTCTGCGGGCCGCAGGTGTGCCGATTGCCATCTCCACGGATCATAACCCCGGAACGTCTCCCAACATGTCATTGCAGTTGATGATCAATATGGCCTGTACGCTGTTTCACATGACCCCGCTGGAAGCCGTTCAGGGCGTTACGCGTAATGCGGCAAAGGCACTTGGACTTGTTGATCGGGGTGAACTTGCGCCGGGACTACGGGCGGATATGGCTGTTTGGGATCTTAATCATCCGCGTGAGCTGGCTTACTGGTTTGGACATCAGCCTTGTCTGGGGCTGATTGTCGGCGGAAAAAGGAGTTGGTAATGAAGCAAACATTTTTGCCGTGGAGTGGGCGTGTTGACTCGCAGGAAACCGGCATCAGCACTCGCTGGCATCAGCATGTGCAACCGTTTAGTGAACAAAGCCACGGCGGTTGTACGCTGATTGGTTTTGCCGTTGATGACGGAGTGCAACGTAATGGTGGGCGAGCGGGTGCAGCAGGCGGACCGGGCGCGTTGCGCAGCATGTTGGGAAATATGCCAGTGCTCTGTGAAGGCGCTATTTTCGATATGGGCGATGTACAAAGCGAGGACCACGCGCTGGAATCCGCACAAAATCGTCTGGCGGCTAACGTATCTACAGCCATTGCGCGCGGCAGTTCACCGGTGGTTCTGGGGGGCGGTCATGAAGTGGCGTGGGGAACATTTCAGGGGATTATGCAGTCGCGTCCGGATATTCAGCGGTTACTGATTGTGAACCTTGACGCGCATTTTGATTTACGGATGGCGGAACAAGCCAATTCAGGTACGCCGTTTCGTCAGATGCAAGAGTGGAACGCGCAGCATGGCAAACCGTTTCATTATCGCGTGCTGGGAATAAGTCGTTTTGCCAATACTCAGGCGTTATTTGATCGCGCTGATTGTCTCGGTGTGCGTTATTGGCTGGACGAATCTCTGCAATTTGAACGTGGTTTGCATGAGATCGCTAATGCGCTCTCGGCAGATATTCAGGCTTGTGACGCCATTTATTTAACGATTTGTCTCGATGTTTTACCAGGTTATCAGGCGCCCGGTGTTTCTGCTCCATCACCGTTAGGCGTGCCGTTAAATATTACTGAAGCCATTGTGAATTTAATCGCCGGTAGCGAGAAGTTGATTGCTGCGGATATTGCCGAACTTAACCCGGACCTGGACCGCGATAATTTAACTGCGAAAGTTGCCGCTCGCCTGGTGACCAGTATTGTCCGGCGGGGGAAAACAGATAGAACAAATTAAAACGTTGTCGCAGTAACCCGTTGTTAAACTCATCATGATAAGGAAACACAATGAAAGGATTGATACGAAGAGTCACTGTCACCGTTGTGCTCTGGAGCGTTTGCTCCATTGCGATGGCGAAATCAACCATTACGCTGGATGGCGAACATCTTTCCATTGACCAGGCCTGGTCAATTGCATTAGGTGATAACGGCGTCAAAATCGCGTCGAACGCCATGGAGCGCATGGAAAAAGTTATGATCTGGTGATGACTGCCGCGCATTCAGGTACGCCTGTTTATGGCTTAACCGTGGGCGTGGGGCTAAATAAAGATCAGCCCATATTTGATGCCAAAGGAAATTTAACGCCTGAGGTGATTGACGCATCGAAAAAATTTAATGCTGCCGCGCTGCGCGCCCATTCTGCGGGCGTCGGTCCGATGTTGCCGGATTATCTTACCCGTCTCTCAATGGTGTTACGTTTAAATACTATGTTGCATGGGCAAACCGGCGCGCAGCCTTATATTGCCGAGTTGTATGCCGAGTTTATTAATCGAGGCGTTACGCCGTTAATTCCGGCGCGGGGAAGTATCGGCGCAGCGGATATTATGCTCGCTTCACACATTGGTCTGGTGATGATGGGCGAGTGGAAAGCGCGGGTTAATGGCGTGGAAATGAGTGGTGGCGATGCGCTTGTGAAAGTGGGGCTTAAACCACTGGTCCCGCAGGGTAAAGATATGCTGGCGATTTTGTCGAACAACAGTGTCGGAACAGCATATGCAATTGAAGCGGTACGGTCGGCACGCCAGGTGCTGAACGTCAGTCCGGTGGTTTTCGCCATGAGCCTCGAAGCGTTGAATGGCAATGTCGCGCCGGTACTGCCGCAGTCGATCGCCGTGCGTCCTTTCCCGCAGTTGGCTGATTCCGCTAAAGAGATTCGCGATGCGTTAAGTGGTTCTTATTTATGGCATAAGCATGACAAACGTGCATTGCAGGATCCGTTATCGTTCAGAACGACGGTGTATACCATTTCTGAGGCAATGCGCGCGTTGCGCGATGCTGAAGATACCATTACCGTGCAGATCAACAGTTCCGATGACAACCCGGCAACCGTGCTGAATGCAGACAAAGCGTATCAGGACTCCAGTCAGGTCGCGCAATATTTTGTTAAAGATGGGGCAATCAGCGGTGGGATCTTCCCGACGGCGAATTTCGAATCGTTACCGGTTGCGCTTGCCACCCAGCGTCTGACCGTGGCGTTAGTGCATGTTTCACATAACAGTATGCGCCGCTCGCTGCATCTTGAAGATGATCACTTTACCGGTTTGTCACGCTTCCTGTCGGCAGCAGGTAATAAAGGTCATGGCTTCGGTTCATTACATATCCCGTTTGTTGCGCTGCATGCGGAAAATGTCGATCTCGCTAACCCGGTTTCTTTCGATATTCAACCGGTTGCCGGAGGTATAGAAGATACCGGTGCCAATAATGACCACGCGGCCAGAAGATTGAAACAGGTTGTCGATAATCTGAACGTGATTTATGGCATTGAACTGATGCATTCCGCACAGGCTCTCGATTTACGGTTGCAGGCCGATCCACAACTGGCATTAGGGAAATCCACCAAAGCAATGTTTACCGAATACAGAAAAGTCGTGCCGTTTGTCGACCAGGATCGGGTCTTTACCCCAGATATTGCAGCTTCGCAAAAATTCTTAGAAGGATATGCTATAAATCAAAAATAAAATTTTTGTTGATTGTTTGTCATAATATCCATAGATATGATAATTGCTATCAATTTAATAATCTTCACTTAACTTGAATCATAATAATCCGAAGGGCGTTTTGCTTTTCGGATTATTATTGTCTGATTGAGACAATTGTCACGCCAGGCTTACCAGGTTATAAATATCGAACATGATTTTTATAAAATATTGATTGCTGCTTTGGTTGCCATTACTTAGCAATAAGTAATGGTTTTTTGATAGTTTCAACTATTTTTAAGGGAAGGCATTATGCGAGGAAAAATACCTAAAACGGAACTGCTGGTGACTTTTGAGGTCGTCGCACGTCATGAAAGTTATACCAGAGCGGCAGAGGAGTTAGCGTTAACCCAAAGTGCAGTATTCAGACAAGTAAGTGCGCTGGAGGAATTTTTACGTACTCCGTTATTTTCACACTCTAAAAAACGCATTTTTCTTAATGATGCAGGGAAGTATTACCTGGGGATAGTAAAAGAAACATTAAATAAGCTGGAACGCGATACCAATACCATTATGACCTGGCAGCCTACGGTTCAGGTTATTGAACTTGCCGTTAATCCTACTTTTAGTACCCACTGGTTAATCCCAAATTTACATGAATTCACAAAGTTACATCCCGATATTATTGTTAATATTCATTCTTTAGCTAATAACGGCGATTTTCTTAATCGGGAGTACGATGCTGTCATTATGCGCGAAAATTTTTGCGCGCCCTGGGCGGAAGTAGAGTATCTCTTTGAAGAGGAGATTTTGCCGGTATGCAGCGGCAGTTTGCTTGCAATGTCCGATCAAAAACTGTCAGTGGCAGAACTGCTTACTGAGTTACCACTTCTGCATCAAAGCACCCGTATTACTGGCTGGGAAGAGTGGTTTGCTTTATCTGGCGTTAGCAGTCCGCTGGTCAATAACGGACCACGTTTCGATTTGCTTTCAATGCTGATTGCCGCCGTGCGCTCTAATCTCGGCGTGGCGCTGTTACCACGGTTCGCTATTCAACATGATTTGGATAGTGGCGATATGGTGATTCCCTGTGATGTGCCTATTCGTACCGGTAATCGTTTTATTATGACGTGGCAGGAAGAGAAGTCTGACTCACCGCACTTGCAGCAATTTCGTGAATGGTTGCTGGCGAAATCGGTCGTACCGCAGGAGATGTAAAACCTGCGCCTGGCGGGATGCCAGGCGCAGTTATTACCAGTCGATACCCGGCTGCGCCTGAATGCCGTTATCAAAAGCATGTTTGACGGGGCGGATTTCGCTGACCGTATCCGCCATTTTTAATATCTGACTGTGGCAACCGCGTCCGGTGACAATGACACTTTGTTGTGCCGGGCGGTTTTGCAGAGAAGCGATCACTTCTTCGGTATCCAGATAATGGTAAGCCAGCATATAGGTCAGCTCATCAAGCACCACTAAGTCGTAACGCTTGTCAGCCAGCATCCGTTTGCTTTCCGACCAGACCTCTTTCGCCGCGTCGATATCCGCTTGCCGGTTCTGTGTCTCCCAGGTAAAACCGGTTCCCATAATATGAAACTCAACCCCGAGCGGCTGGAGAAGGTTGTATTCGCCGTTGTCCCATTGCCCCTTGATGTACTGCGCAACCCCCACCGTTTTGCCATGACCCACCGCGCGCGTCACAGTACCAAACGCGGCAGTGGATTTCCCTTTGCCATTGCCGGTGAAAACAATCAAAATCCCTTTTTTCTCTATCGCCGCCGCGACGCGCGTATCGACCTGTTCCTTCAATTTCTGCTGGCGCTGCACATGCCGTTCAGTTGAAATTCGCGCTTCCATTCATTTTCCTTAATGTCCCGCAGGGCAACTGGCGCAGCGGTGTTGCTGCTCAAACTGACTAAAGAAATTATTGCCTTTATCATCTACCAGGATGAATGCGGGCAGATTTTCCACTTCCATCATCCACACCGCTTCCATACCCAGCTCCGGGTATTCCAGGCAACGCAGACTTTTGACATATTCTTGCGCCAGTAACGCAGCTGCACCGCCAATACTTCCCAGATTGAAGCCGCCATGTTTGTGACAGGCATCGGTGACCTGCTGGCTGCGGTTACCTTTCGATAACATCACCAGACTGCCGCCAGCCGCCTGGAAGGTATCGACATAACCGTCCATTCGACCGCCCGTGGTTGGACCCAGTGAACCGCAGGCCATGTTCTCCGGTGTTTTCGCCGGGCCAGCGTAATAGACAATATGATGCTTCAGGTAATCCGGCATCGGTTCGCCGCTATCCAGCCGCGCTTTTATTTTGGCGTGGGCGATATCGCGCGCCACTACGATGGGACCACTTAACGACACGCGGGTGCCTACCGGTAATCTGGCGAGATCCTGCATCACGTCACGCAACGGACGATTTAGATCCAGCTGTACATGTTGCGCGTGATTTTCTTCCCGCAGTGAGGCTGGAATATATTGCCCCGGATTGTGTTCGAGTTTTTCCAGCCAGATACCGTGCTTGTTAATTTTTGCTTTGATATTGCGATCGGCAGAACAGGAGAGCGCCATAGCTATCGGGCAGGAGCCACCGTGACGCGGCAGACGAATGACGCGAATATCATGAGCGAAATATTTACCCCCAAATTGCGCACCAATACCAAATTGCTGACTGGCCTCGAGCAATACTTTTTCCAGCTCAATATCACGGAATGCTTGTCCCTGCTCGTTTCCGCTGGTGGGCAAATTGTCGTAATATTTCGTAGAGGCCAGCTTGGCAACTTTTAAGGTTTGATCGGCTGAAAGCCCTCCGACGACAAAGGCGATGTGGTAAGGCGGGCAGGCAGCGGTGCCCAGCGATTTCATTTTTTCGATTAAAAATGCGGTCAGTTTTTCTGGTTGCAATAGGGATTTGGTTTCCTGATAAAGCGCGGCTTTATTGGCAGAGCCGCCCCCTTTATTAATACAGAGAAAATGGTACTCATCACCAGCGACGGCGCTGATATCAATCTGCGCCGGGAGATTGGTTTGCGTATTGACTTCGGTAAACATATCCAGTGGCGCATTTTGTGAAAAGCGCAGATTATTTTCCTGAAAAGTGGTGTAAATGCCTTTGCTTAAGGCTTCAGCGTCGTTACCTCCGGTCCATATCTGTTGCCCTTTACTGGCAACAATAGTTGCGGTGCCGGTATCCTGACAGTTGGGTAATACCCCTTTTGCTGAGACTTCAGCATTACGTAATAACTGCAACGCAACGTATTTATCATTACTGCTGGCCTGCGGATCGTTAAGAATGCTGGCGACCTGTTGCAAATGAGCGGAACGTAAGAAAAAAGAGGCTTCATAAAATGCCTGCCGGGCAAGCAGCGTTAATGCTTCAGGAGCGATTTTTATTACTTCTTCGCCGTCTAATTCCGTTACTGTAATATGTTGATCGCTAATTAATGTATATTCTGTACCGTCTTTATTTTGTAGAAACGGTTCTTGCCAGATAAATGGTTTGGACATATTTCACTTTTCACCTTAAACGTTAGTGTTACTTAATTGCCGTCTAACTTCATGATCCGGCTTATAAAAATGCGTAGTCATTGGCTTCTGATTGCTTAAGATCCCCCTCAGGGCAGAGCAACGTTCGATTCATTGGGTTTTAATGCTTTACCCCGACAGCCCTCGCCGAAATGTTCGCCTTCCCACCGACTCACCATCGCAGCGCCCATTGCGTTGCTCATGACGTTTGTCGCGGAACGCCCCATATCAAGGAACGGATCAACGCCCATCAGCAAGATCAGCCCCGCTTCCGGAATATTGAACTGGTTGAGCGTGGCGGCGATAACCACCATTGAGGCGCGTGGTACGCCAGCCATTCCTTTCGAGGTCAACATCAGGATCAACAGCATGGTGATTTGCTCACCGATGGATAAATGGATATTGCAGGCCTGGGCGATGAAAACTGTGGCGAAGGAGCAGTAGGCCATTGATCCAACGAGATTAAATGAGTAGCCAATGGGTAAGACAAAGCTGGCAATTTTGGGGGAAACGCCAAATTGCTCCAGTTTTTCAAGCGTTCCCGGAAAAGCCGCTTCAGAACTGGATGTGGTAAATGCCAGCAGGGCGGGTTCCGAAAGGGCACGGGTCAGGCGTCTGATGCAGGGGCCGACATAAACGATGGCCAGACCGATAAGCAGCACCCAAAGTAACAACATGGTGAAATAAAATTCACCCATAAAGATCCCGGCGCTCACCATAACTGCCAGTCCTCGTTCAGCAATCAATGCTGAAATAGCGGCGAATACGGTCAGGGGTGCGAAGAGCATGACGTAGCCAGTGAGCTTTAACATGGCATGTGCCAGCGAATCTAAGGCGTGAACGATGGCGCTGCCTTTCTCACCAATCGCCGTCAGGCTACAGCCGAGGAAAATTGAGAACACCACGATTTGCAAAATTTCATTGTGCGCCATGGCATCGACAATGCTGGTGGGGAAAGCATGCGAAATAAATACTTTTAGTGTAAAGGGTTCTGACGCGACCACTCCGGTGGTTTCGGCACCGTGTGCAACAAAATTAATTCCTGTGCCTGGCATGAAGAAATTTACCGTTATCAAGCCTAAGGCAATTGACAGCAATGAGGCGCAAATAAATAAAAAGAGTGTTTTAGAAAAAATACGACCAAGGGCTTTGGCATCTCCCATTTTAGCTATACCTACCACCAGGGTAGAGACCACTAACGGAGCGATAATCATTTTTATCAGTCGTAAGAAAATCGTCGTGAATATCGATATTTCTTGCGCATAGAGTTTTGCGGTTTCCGGTGAAGCAGTGTTATTGAGCACTACGCCGATAATCATTCCAAGTACCAGCGCCAAAAGAATCATCGTGGTTAAACTTATTTTCTTCATTTTTTCCTCCATCAGGTGCACGGCGATAAATCAGAATCAGGAGAAGTAGATGCCTGAATAGAGATTCAGGCATCTACCTGCTATTACAACCTTACAAATAGCTGAAGTGTTGAACTGCAATAAGTGACGGGATGTCAGTTGGCTAAAAGTATTCGGATTTTTACAAATCGAAACTCATATTTAATAAAGGTGCATGTTGCTGTGCACCATAGACATCATTGTCACCTACATTCCCGGAGATAATATCTCGTGGCATGACGATTTTTACTGCGTTAGAAGGATCAAACCAGACAATACGGTGAATAAAGTCAGGTTCAACATGATATAAGCGCGCAATCAGTTCTGGGGTTAATTGCCCTGATGATTTAACTCGCTCATAGTTTTCATTCGTTTTAAATAAAATATCTAAAACCAGTTCGTAAGGTCCGGCATTTTTCGAACGAATGACTTGCGCCAGTGAGACAATTGACTGTTTCATGCCTGAACTCCTTCTGGCGTCACCTGTTCAATATGGAAATCAAAACGCAGAGCGTCGTTGGCTTCAATCAGGTGATATATGGAAAATTCGTATACCGGCCCGCCCTGGATATCAGAAGGGGAGAACGGGAACGCCAGATTGCCTGCGGTAGCGATGCGGTTTTCATAGCCGTAGTGCAGCATGGTAGAGCGCACCAGCGAGCAAACGCTGTTGGCAATTTCCTGGGTCGGTGCAACTACATCAAGGACAATCCCCAGCTCATGCCCGGCAGTTTGCATCGGTTCATGGTCGCCCATCACCCCGTTTTTGCCGTACAGGTGGAAATTGATGCGAATGCTGTCATCGTCGAGCGACAGGTTACGTGAAACGCTGGTTTTGACTTCATCGATGATTTTATCGATCCCGGCGATCATGATCGGGTCGCGCGTTCCTGCGATGGTCAGACAGCGGAAGCCCACCCGTCGCGCACCTTCCAGTTTCAGGGCATACGGCGTTTCTTCATGCTTAGAACCGCTGACGTACACTTCGCCGTCATTGACCGCTTTAAATGTGCAGCCTTTCAGGTTCAACACGCCGCCAGGTCCAGGCAGGAAGTAGGGATCGGATTTCTCATACAGTGTGTGTGCAGCCGCTGACGTTTCGGTAAATTTACGCTTCGGATTAAATGTCTTCAGCGTAAAGCCGTTGTCATCAATGATGCCCATCGCACAGTCAGAGCCTGAGCCGGGCGTTGCGGCGATTGCCGCGCATTCAAGGATTTTCCCACAATGCAGCGCCAGACCTTCATCAAAGCCTTGCATGATCGGTAGCGCAGCAAAGCAGGCCGGGTCGTAAGCGCGCCCACCCAGCACCACTTGCGCGCCTTCTTTTAGCGCCCGCTGGAAGGGTTCGATGCCCATTTGCGCAACGATATACGTACTTTCGTCAATCGCGTCGTGGGTTAACGGCGGGACAAAATCCAGCGCCGTGATTTTGCCGTTATCCAGCGCCTGGTGGACGATGGCTTTGTCAACGTCTGCCGGGATCAGCGCCATCGAGAACACGAGTCGCTCTTCCCGGGCAATCTCATGAATTATTTCTCGGCACCACTCCAGGTGTGGTGCGGCACCAGAACCGCCAGCTGTTCCGATCACCACCGGTATATTATTTTGCACGCCTGCGGTGATCATATAGCGCAGATCGCGCTTGACCCCTGCGCGATCGGTAAACGGTTTGCCCGCTCCGAGGTAGTGGGGGCCAGGATCGGAAGAGCCTGCATCAACGGCGATCAGATCGGGCGATTCTGCCATCGCTTTGCGGAAGCTCTCTTCCGGGAATCCATACCCGAGGATTGCCGTTGGCGATAAGACTTTAAAAGAACGAGCCATTTGTTAATCCTTAGCCTGCAACAGCGCGATAGTACGATTCATTTCGTTGAAGACGATATCGAGGCCTTCGTCAAAGCCCATCCCTGGCTTTACCAGCATACGCATAGGGCGAGCGGCAAGGGCGACGTGGACACAGGTGCGGGCACTGACATCAGTTTCATTGCAGGTGCCGCCCTGGTACGCTTCCATGCTGTGGCTGTTGCAGTAAAGAACCGCATCGACGATGTTGTGAATACTGCCCAGATCCGGGGTTTTGATTTGCACCATGTGACAACTGGCGGCATCAGTGAAATCAACAATATCCTGGTAGGTGTTACACCATTCATCGGCCACAATTTTCACGCCGGAACCGAGGCGCGTCAGCTCTTTGGTAATCGCGGTCAGCAGGCGAATTTGATCGGGCTTGTTACCGGCATCGACCGGCCCTTCAATGTAGAGCGGCAGGCCTTGCGCTTCTTTTTCCAGGCTGGCGATGTATTGCGCACAGCGAAGCGGATCCATATCGAAGATCAGACCGATAGTGCCGTATACATCGATGTGCAGGGTAGGGTGGTAGCGTGCGCTGGTGCGCTTGCTCAGAATACGATCCGACAGCCAGCGGACATATTCGCGCAGTTTTTCACCTTTAAAGCCCAGTTTCTCTTCGACGTTATTAATCAGTGCATGGGGCAGCACGTCGATGCCCTTAAGGATCATCTTATCGACGGCGATATATCGATCGTCCCCGCTCTGACCAAATAATGGAATGGATTCCGCCACGCGTGGCAACTGCCATTCATCGCAAACTACTTCAGTTTTCAGACGGCCGGTTGCCAGCGCGGTAGCATCAAGCAGCGCCTGTGATAATCCGTAGCGCACGGCGGTATGCAGCAAGTTGCCGTCAATACGCAATTTGTCGAAGAAACGGGCATTCGGCAGGAAAGCATCCACATCGCGGCCTACCAGTAATGGCTTGATATGGTCGTTGAGGAACGGAATAAAGTGCTCAGCGAGGAACAGTGGATCGCGACCACCTGCCCCGGAATACTGTACGGCAGCACAGTCACCTACGGCGACCGCGCCGTTTTCCAGAATCAACTGTACTGATACGCACTCCCCGGCCTGACGAACGGCGTTAAACCCCTGTGTTACCGGCTCCCCGGTATAAAAAAAGCCGTCATGACCCGCTCCGTTTTTTATCGCCTGCTGGTCATCGAAATAGAATGAGGAGTAGCCAGCGGTGAACAGAGCCTGTTTTATTTTCATTATGGTCTTCCTATTAATTTACTGTGGGATACAGCATTGATGTCATCTACAACCATCTGGAATGTCGGTTGGCGTCCTTCAAAGCGTGCGCGTTCCGCAACGTAATCGTGGTGGAGGTCGAGAATATCTTTTGGCAATGGAACGGCTCCGGCTTCCAGTACGCGTATCGCGCCGGTGTTGTCACGGACCGGAAGAATTTTGCCCGCGTTGCAGGCGGCTGGCGCAAACGGCACATCCAGTACGCCCGCTTCAAATGCCAGCACCGTACCGCGCGCAATATCACCATTACCCAGTTCGAACACTTTATTCAGTACCGCGCGAACCTCGCTCTTAATCAGTTCAATTTCCAGTTCAACCGCAGGGCACGGCGGGAATTTCTGCTCGTTGACCATGTTGAGCATCTGGCGGGAGGCTTTCAGCCCCTGAATGTTGGCAGCGGCAGTCGGGATACCCCAGGCTTCGTGCGGACTTTTGGTGATGACTTTGGTGGCACCAGACATCCCCGCGACGGCTGCGCCCCAGGAGATAATAGCGAACGCTTTCGATTCGTCTTCCGGAAAGCCGCCCATCCACTGGTGAAACACGGTACTTAATTCATAGTCGGTATAGCCATAGCTCTGAAAATATTCGTGTGCAAGTTCACGCAGAGACTGGATCGCCGCAACATCCTGCGTCAGGCTGCCGACCTGTCCATAACCAACGGTGATAGATTTCACACCCTGTTCCAGCGCCAGCAAGCCTTCGATTATCGCGATAGAGTGCGAGATAAACGGCGGGATCAGGGTACCCGTTAGTGGGCCAAACGGTTCGCGGTTGATGCGGATCCCGTGTTCTTCATACATCCCCATTAAACGGTCGCAGTACTGCCAGTCGCGGATCGATTTTTCCAGCGTTACGCGTTTGGCATACGGAATGTTGTAGGAAATGCCGCCGCCTTCGTAACTGGTAAAGCCGCTGGACATCGAGATTTCAGCCAGCAGACGCGCATCTGGCGTGCCGTGGCGGATCTGTAGCGGTTTTTGCAGAGTTTCGGTGAGGCGACGGCAAGCTGCGACGCCGTGGTTAACGACCGGTAAACCGTTCAGTTTAGAGGTTCCGGCTTCGATGGATTTTTTAATCCCTACAGCCGCTTCTTCGTACCGATTCAGACGGGTATATGCATCGATGGTGCTCGGCAGCAGATCGCACTCTTCTTGTAGTGTTTTCAGTAGTTCGATGTGTTCGTCCATCAGCGCCACGCCTGCGCGCGGTTGGCTAAGAGTTTTACCTTCCTTGTCTGCTTTCAGCAGGGCAAGAGAGAAGCGTTTATGCTCAGGAATGGTTTGTTGGTATTTAACGCCATCTTCAAAGTTTTCAACATCCTTGCCGGTTTCCCAGGTTTTCAGTACCTGTTGCCGCTCGGTCATGAATTCGTCATGGGTTAATTTCTTATTTCGAAGTTCCATTGATTGCAGCCTTAATTGTTATAGGGTTAAGCATTGAATACTGGTGCGCGCGGCGGCCAGCGGATCGACTCTGGCGACGTTTGCCAGCAGTGGTAATAGCCCCCGGGAATCGCGGTAATATTCAAATTCGGTCGGTAAGAGAATGCGTTTACCGTCGTCGTTTAACTCGCGGTATTTCAACCAGTGATGCATATCGAACTGACTGGCACGCGAGAGCCATCCGCCGGATCCGACGACTTTACGCACGGTTGTCAGGTCACGTCCCATCTGTAAATCGACATTGCCGACGCAGGTGCAGACCTCTTTTTTGGTGCCCGCATGTCTTTCGGTGGCATAACCCACACACAGTCCGGCCAGGACGGTATCGAAATATTTTTCTTCTGCATTCGCGGGTAAGTAGTCGGGATGAGCGACTAGATGACGGAGGTAATGATAAAAAGCGTCCAGCTGTGCGGGTTGCTGAGCAAAATTCACATTGACTAACTCTTTCGCACTTTCACCAACCACCATTGCCGAGACGCGCATTCCCAGATCGCCTTCCACCGTCCGTTTCACGAAGGGTTCCGGTACGCCGTGTAAAACGGTGTCGGGCGAGAGCGTGTTGGCACAGGCGGAATAGACATCGGTGGTTGCGCCACCCATGTCGATCAGCATGAACTCTTTCCAGCTGTGATCGACATTACTGATTGCCTTAACCAGTTCAAAGACTGTCCACGGTGTCGGCATTGGTTCTTCGCCTGTTTTATCAACAACGACATCCAGCCCTTTCCCTTTAACGATGCGTTTAAGGAATATGTCGCAGATAGCCTGGCGTGCAGCTAAAGGGTTCGGATGGTCAAGATCGGGCAGAACGTTGTCGACGATGGTCAGGTCTTTATGCCCTAGGATCTCCTGCACCTCGTCCTGAATATCCCGGTTTCCGGCATAAATAATGGCGCAGTCGAGTTTGGATTCTGCCAGCACACGGGCGTTATTCAGGCCGTAGCTTTCTTCTCCGCCGTCGGTGCCGCCGGTGAACAAGAGAATATCGGGCTGCGTTTCTTCCAGTGCCTGGATATCACGGCGGTTCAGCTTGTAGGCGTAATATTGCGCAATTTTAGCCCCCGCAGAGTGAGCGGTTACTTTCGCGGTTTCCAGGGTGATAGAAGGCACCAATCCCATTGCGGCAACCGCCAGCCCACCTTTGGCAGAGGAGGAATACTTCAATGCAACCTCACCGTTGTTAAACAGGGGGAGGGCATTATCTACGTTTAACACCAGGTTCAGGCTGGAGAAAAACCCCTTCGCCAGATGATGGGTGGTGGTTGGGGTCAGTACGTGGTTAACCAACGTTAACGCATCCCCCTCCCGGGCGAAGAGGGCTGCTTTGGTCCACGTCGATCCAATATCGACAGAGACGATTTGCATCAGATTGCCTCTTCAAGAATACGAGTATCAACGTCATGACGTTGGTTGATATCGTGTGCCATCAGCTGACAAACATCTTCTAAGTCATGACTTGGGGCAAAGACGCGATCAAATCCCATCTCTTTGAATTTGGTTTCCACGTCAGCGAAGTCATGTTTTCCGACCACCAGGTTACCGCCCACATAGAGCAGGATGTCCCCCAGTCCACGCTCGATGCAGCGTTCGCGCATGCCCAGACAGTCGATATCGCCATGCCCATAGATAGAGGAGACGACAATCGCGTCAGCGCCAGTTTCAATGGCCGCATCAATATATTCGTCCTGGCTGACCATTACGCCCAGATTAATGACTCTGAAGCCATGGTTGCTAAAAACGCGGTCCAGAACTTTATTGCCTACTGCATGGCAGTCCGCGCCAATAACGCCAATCACAAGTGTTGCTTTCTTCATGGGTAATCCTTTGTAAGACAGAGAGTAAAATAAGTTACACACGTCGTATTTATGGCCGTTCATAACGGCACAGGTTTAATATCACAGGAGTGTCTTTATCTGACCGTAATGTTGCAATTGATCTATTTTCAAAATGTCTTTCGGGAAATGATTGTTTAAAGTATGTTGTTAAATTCTCATGTTAATTCAGTGTGTTATGTCAACTAATGTCATGAATGTTAAATTTTTAAAATTAACTTGATTTGGTGTATTGAGGTATTTGTGATCTACTTCTAATTTGCATTTTAGTGATATGGGTTTAGCCATGAGTAAATGCATTTCATAAAATTTAAGTCGAATTTCACTGCAATTCATCTCTGCTTAATGTAAAAATAATGTTGAAAATAACAAATGGTTAATGATTCATGCGAATTATGACCTTAGTTAGCTCTTTTGATTTTTCGTAAAAAAGAGAGGTACATGAAGGTGCTACCAGTATGAGTAACGTTAATCAAAGGTTTTATTACCTCTGGCAATAACGCAGGCCATTTTCGCGACTGGGTGGATTTAATCAGTATAATCCTCATACAATAGTTCACGATTAACTGAACCGTTAACGGGGATTTGGTGTTGAAATTTAGAAATGGCGGAGTCAATTAATGAAGACAATATCGAAAAAATGACAGTGTCAGAATTAATTTCAATTAATCCTTCTCGTTGTTGACCAAAAAAGATATTTATCTTGATTTCATTTGTACTACGGCAATCAATATGTAGTAATTTTTGATCGCTGAGATTTTCTGTTTCATAAATGTTTTTGGCGATAGTCGGATGTATTGATGCCAGACATCTGCTCAGATAAGCCAGATCCTTTAGGGAACACCCCGCTGAGTAGAGGATGTCAGAGAATTTTTGTGTGTCAACTGTTGTCTCTGAAGCGTATGTTGCATTGACAGGAAGGGTGTTGAAAGAGATTTGAGATGGGATCATTATTTAAATCTTTCCGTGAGTAATAAAAATTAATCCCCGGGCATTGTTTAGCAATATTTGCCACAGGGAATATATAAAAATTAAAGTATTTGATTGGCATCGGTTAACTGATCAATAACCAGTGCCAGATTGGTAAACATTTTGAAAAAGCGATACTGGCTCGGAATATCTCTTTCAAAGACGAAACATTCAATGTCATTGTTTGAAAAATAAAGGACTAGTGTTGCTGATTCGTCAGGAAAAATATGGAAATATATCTGGTTACCAGAAGGAGGATAGTCCAGAAGAAGGGTATCTTTGCCCGTCACATACCTGTTGTGGTCGTGGATGCTGCGCTCACACTTCATCAGAGGTGTCATGATACTCATGTATTCATCTGATGTTAATATATTAAAATCACCATCCATTTTAAAGAAACGATAAAGTAACAGTACATCCTCTTGCGTAACCGGTTCGTTTGTTTTTAGAGGGAAATAAGTGGGAACCAGAAGATGAGGTTCTAATCTATTTTGTTGAGCGCTATAACTAAATTTGAACATAAATTCCGGATCGCTCATCAATTGAGCGACATAATTATGCCTGGCTTCAAAAATTTTAACTTTTATCAGGTTAAATAAGTCTGTTTCGTCATCCTGTATTAAAAGACATTGGCCATAGCAGCCAGGCTTTTTTTCATTATAAGCAGAAACGGTTATTCTGTCAGGAGTGTCAACGTTATATCCAAAAGCCAGATAGTGACCGTCCTCATCGAGATTTGTTTCCAGGTTATTTAAATTTATCACATGAAGTGTTTGCAATGCTGATTCAATGAGCTGTTGACTCTCTGAGGTAAATGTTTCGCGCTGCGTTGTATAAAGTGTATCGATTCCAACGACTATCCGATATGGGTCAAGGATGGCGGCAATCATCTTTATTACCTGCACAGTCACGGGTGATGTCATTGATTCGTTATCTGTTTTTAGAGGATCATTAGATGGCCAACCTGAGAAGCGATTGACAGCCGAACCGATATTATCAGGACTCATAGCAGCAACCTCATTGTAATCAAGCGAGGCGCTGAGCGTACTCGGCTATAGAAAAACTAACTTGCAAAAATCGCTCATTTTTCATTTATCAGGCGAAAGTGGTTTCTGTTCACTCAGAAACAATCACTCCCGCTAAGTCATACCTGTTTCATCGATACATTTAAGTGATTATTACTAATGAAACAATAACATAACGGGCTTACGGCCGGTGCTCATAAAGGCAACAATCAATTAACTTTGATAAAAATATGTTATGTAAAATAGCAACAAATTGGCTAATCTAATCAATTGGTATTATAAAAAGTGGATAAGGCGGTTCTGTTAAATAAAACACTGGTTTTTTATCTATACCTTTTCATTGTAATAATTGTGTTGCATAAATATTTCACAATAAATTAACAATAAAATCACCAATGATCTATGGTTTATACATAATTAACATATTTGGTTGGTTTTGATATAAATCAATTTTTAATTCTTGAAAAAAATCTGCAAAACACGATAAATTGTCGTAGATCAAATTGGTGAGATCGTGACAATTTCGCTATAAATTGATCACTGTCGAAAAATGCAAATTTGCTCAATAAAAACCTGTTTATTGTAAGGATTTTGCGGCGTAATATAATTACGGGATCAATTTGGTTTATTCATTAACATATTTGTAACTTTTTTATCATTGTCTTTTCCTCTTTTGATGAAATGGCAACGATAGAGGCGAGCAAATAATTTTGTATTGGGGCATGCGTGTGACCCTTTCTAACGGGGTTCACTCTCGGAGTCTTCATG
>OHAB01000801.1_pt1 | contig 24674 bp, 16 predicted proteins | sample 1577031 | NCBI WGS metagenome assembly OHAB01 (sample SAMEA3541477, study PRJEB24748) | human gut metagenome | biome: human gut; feature: human-associated habitat; material: faeces | place: China | collected 2012 | reverse complement strand
TCAAATTTGGGAACGGACATATTCACGATCAGGTGCTTGCTGTTCTCCCAGTTTCCATTGCTGTTTAGGAACTCCATCGTTTGCTCATCGGCAAGCAGATCATCCATAGCCACGCCATCATCAGGCAGGAGGAACCACATTTTGCCGCTGCCCTCCAGGCTCAGAGCAACAGCGCCGAACTGATCTGCCCAGTAATAGGTGTTGCTGCCGCCCTTGTGCATGTAGTCGCACTCCACGGTCTCTCCATCAGCACTGAACAGATGGAACAGGCCCTTTTCCGTTCCGGCCTCATTGAACTCACTGTGCCACTTGGCTCGGTAGTAGATGGTAGAGGCCAAAGCCATAACGGTCTCGGGGTCCATCGACAGGCCATCGGCCTGCGCTTCCAGCAGTCCTCCGGTCTGCTCATTGATCCAGTCCCGCAAGGCCTGATTAAATTCCTCGCTGCCCATCTCACCACGGAAGGAGGACGCATAGTAATTCTTTGCCAGACTGTCCATTGTGGACTGGTTGAAATTTACGGACTCATTCAGCCACAGGGAGTTTGCCAGAATGCTTGTCACGGCGCCGTCATTGCTGTAATTGGCGTTCCAAACACTGGCCGCCTGGGAGCGCAGAGCCTCAATGCTTTCACTTCCTAGAAGGTCAAGGATCTGCTGGCGGCTTTCACTGTCCGTCACCTCTGCCAGCATGGCGAGGGCCATGTAAACACTCAGAGGAGAGTATACCTTGTTCTCCCCGTTGGAATTGCTGAGAAACTCTCGGATTGAACTGGCGAAGAACGGTTTCAGACCGTCTGCATAGCCTTCCGGCTGACTGCATTGGGCCTTTCTGTCCGACTGCCAGGCGTCATAGACCACATCAAAGCCATCGCTGTCAAACTCACCGGTCTTTTCATCAAAATACTCCATCTCGTTTGGGTAGGGAGCCATCTCCGGATAGCTAGCCAGTGCCAGAGCATAGGCCGATGCGGAGTTGTTTGGTTTCTTTTCGTCCATATTGGTATCTCCTGCGCAGCCTATCATAGAAATCAGGCAAGCCGCTGCGAGGCATAGCGCTACAATTCGTTTCATACTGCGTACCCTCCTTAGTCTACGATGGTGTCTGTGCAGATTACCTGCGTTATGATTTCCATAGCAGTCTCGCCGTAGCGTGACCACCAGCTATTTACACCCTGGGTCGTTGCCACAAAGTTGCCTTTGCTGGCAGGGTAACTGATAAAGTTCCAGATAGCACCGCCATCGTAGGTGCCCATGGAACCATTTCCAAATTCCTTCATTGACAATCCGGTGCCACAGACGCCGAATGTAGGCCAATATTGGAAATCGATCCATCCATCTTCACCAGCGGGTCGGAAACTGACGCCATAGCTCATGCCATCGGCACTGTATTCCTCAACCTTGTATTCCCAACCAGAAAGAAGCGGCACACTGACGCCAAATCCGCCGTGTTCGTAGGAAACATTACTTGTGTCAGCGGCGTCCACGAGATCAAAGCCTGCATAATAGGTTTTGGTGTCATAATCACCGGTACCCCGGAAATCCATAACCGATTTGCTGATCCGGTAGGAACCTGCGGGAAGCTCTCCGTACAGGCGGCTCCAATTCACTTCCCATTCTGTTTCCGCATTGTTAGGGATCATCCATGCTCCTGACGTCCAGGCAAGCTCATACTCCATAGGAAGCAGCTCGACCGCAACCCACTCGCCATCCTGCAGCATTTCGAGTCCGTAGTAACTGCCGGTCTGCAGCTCACCGGTTGGTTCTCCATCTTGCTGCGTACAAACAATGGTCAATCCAGACGGGGTAATATTCTTTGCAGTAAGCTTCACTCCCCAGGGATCCTGATAGGCGCTTATCGACGGAGTACGACTGATACCAACAAGACCGGATATTGCCGGAGTGCGTTCGCTCTGTTTTCCATTGATCCAAACCTTGTCGGTGGCCTTGATCACATCGCCCATCTGCACTTCAAGGAATAGATGCCACTGAGCCATATCCTCTGTTCCTGCCTCAGGGACCTTACGGTCAATCGTAATGTCCCACCCATCCAATGCACCGTTCTCAATACGGTGACGACGCACATCTGTAATCTCATGCCGAATTGATCCGCTACCTTCCTGCAGTACGATCAGAACAAGATTCTGCCGTTCAAAATAGGCGTTATCGTATTTGTCGCAGGCATCCAAAAAGCCGATTGTGCTGTCGGAGTAGACTGTCTCTCTTCGTTCCAGACTATAAATGTCCTTGTATGCCTCGTAATAGGCTTCCAATTCCGCTCTGGAACTGATCACGGTGTGGTAAGGATAGCCATCTTCAGGTCCGCCATTGGTCCGGATGTACTGCGCCTCAAAAGCGTATGCTCCCGGTTCAGGCGTCACGGAATCTGGATCAGCTTCATTTCCTACAATGGTCCATCCGAGTTCCGTAAGCTCTTCTATGACCTGTTCCGGAATATCGGCCTGCGTACCGTCTTCCAATTTCACACACCAATACGCACCGGTCCTGCCTGGATAGGTATCCGCAATCCCATCGTGGAAGATCAAAATCTTATCGCCGGTCCCCAAGCCAGAGAACAGACCTTCCTTATCCTTTCGGTTGCTCATAATAATGGGTGAGTTTCCATCGATGAACATATACGATCCGTTGTCCGCTACTAAGCAGCGTCCGACAGAGAAACTCATGGAGTGATTTATCATATACCAAAGGCCACCCGCACAAAGTAGCAGTATGACTCCTATCACACAGAGGGGAATAACCCATTTCTTTTTCTGTTTCATATCAGCAGCCTCCTTTTCATATCAGCCATGAATCCCTTATTGATATAGACGCAAAAATAGGGAAAATGTTCCCTTGTGATGCGATTTAGAGAGTTGCCGGAACAAGTGAGTAGCATAATCGAAGTCAAAGGCAACCTCACGATCGTCACTTTGCTTCATCACTCATTATACGACCATCGACAAAACCCTACAACCCACCTAAGTTCCTGTGCATACCAAAACGGCAATACCTGCTTGGTATTGCCGTTTTGGTATTAACTCTTCAGCTGTCTATCCTTTGCAAAGGCCATCAGCGCCTCATGCTCGTTGGGGATCTGCTCATCCAAGACTGCATCCAGGCATTCCTGCAGCACACGGCCAATGGTCGGTCCCTGAAAGCCCAATGTCATCATATCATGTCCATTAACTGCCAAGTCCTTGAGTGTGAAGCAGCTCTCTTCCTGCAGGATCTCATTGATCATTTGCGATACTTCCTCAAAGATTGCGATCCGGTGTCTGCAGATGGCCGATTGACCAAGCGTATCTGCCTTGTGCAGCTCGATCAGTTGCCGGGTAGCATCCTCACCGTGCTTGCTCAAAAGCCGTTTGATTGGCTTCCTGTCGGCCGTGATGGGCATGTCATGATAGCGAACGAGTCTTACAATTTGTTCTTTGCTGGCGTTATCGAAGCGAAGTCTACTGAGGATACTCTCCGCCATTGAAGTACTCTGATCCGAGTGCCCGAAGAAGTGGCCAATGCCATCCTCGGCGAGCGAGAGACAGGAAGGCTTCCCAATGTCATGCAGCAGGGCTGCCCAACGAAGCACCGGTTCAGGGGTGATACTTTCAATGACCGCGATGGTATGGTCCCAGACATCCTTGTCATGATGTGGATTATGCTGCGGAAAGCCAAACATGGGTGTGAGCTCCGGGATCGGGACGGCCAGCACATCGGCGAAGTCCCGCAGAACACCTGCCGCGCCCTGAGCGCAGAGCATTTTGGTAAGCTCAACCAGAATGCGCTCCGCAGCGATACCTTTGAGCAAGTGCTTGTTCCTGTGGATGGCCGCTGCCGTGGCAGCTTCGATCGTCATGCCATACACGGAGGCGAAGCGAAGGGCTCTGAGCATTCTCAGGCCATCTTCCTGGAATCTCCGATCTGGATCTCCCACGCAGCGGACAAGGTCGCCGGCAATGTCCGCCTTGCCTCCTACGAAGTCAACAACACCTGTCCTGGGGTTGTAGGCCAGAGCGTTCATGGTGAAGTCCCGGCGCTCAAGATCGTCCTTCAGGCTGCGGGTAAAGCTGACTGAGTCCGGATGCCGATGGTCGGAGTAGTCCCCGTCAACGCGATAGGTCGTGATTTCTAGAGGCTCTTGGTCGATCACAACAGTTACAGTCCCATGCTTCAAGCCAGTCTCAATCAGGTGGTAGCCTGTAAAGATCTCCTCCACCTGCTCTGGGAGCGCGTTGGTGGTGATGTCCCAATCCTTCGCAGGACTGTTGTCACGCACATAATCACGCACTGCGCCACCAACAAGGTACGCCTCATAGCCGGCCGCTTCAAGCATCTCAAATGCTGTATTCACTTGTGGTGGCAATTTCATCATAAGATCACATCTCCAGTGCGGCGAGGAACAGCGCATTGAGTTCCTCCCAGTCCTTCGTGATTTCTCTCGGATACTGCTCCACCAGAGCACGCACCTCTGCAATGCTCCGATCCATGTAAGCGTTGAGGATATCGATTCTCGGGATCATCTTCACCTCAGGGGAGTTCATCTTCAGATCAAGCAGCTTCGCAACGGTTTTCTCCAGGTAGTCCGGAAGCTGGCTCGCCGCCAGTTCAGAAAAGAGCATTGGGGGCGGAGTACCTTTTTCAAGGATCCACCGGCAAGCAAGGATTGGCCGCAGTACATAGAAGTACTTCTTGGCCTTCACCATGTCGCCGCGCAGGTATTCTCGATAGTTTCCTTCCGCCATCTGCAGATAGTGCCAAAGGCCACTCTTGGACGAGAAGTAGCGCCGCATGACGGGCTTAAACGCCTCAGTGAAGTCAGTGGTCTGATACACGATGGGAGAGGAAAACCACTCAAATACGGTGGGGTTGGATTTATGGAGCAACTTCAGTGTCTTGTCCACATCCCAACCGTTGATGTCCAGAACACCATTGATGGGCAGCTCGATCACATCACGGACCCGGTTGAGCCTGAGATAGCTCTCTCTGGGGCGCACATAAATGAAGCGCACATCATAGTCGCTGTCCGGAGAAGCAAAGCCCCAAGCACGGCTACCGGACTCCACGGCCAAAAGGATGCGGCAGTTCTCCCGCTGCTCGATTTCATGAAGCTTTTCTTTGATCAATGCTTCCACGGTCAACACCGCCTTTCATCATTGTATTTCAGTCTGCTGCCTTAAAGTTATAGACAGGACGGATCCGCTCAATAATCTCCGCAGTAGGGCCGATTTGAGCGACGATCTCCTCCATGCTCTTATAGGCCATGGGAGACTCGTCCAGCGTGTCGGGCACAACACAGGTGGTGTAGATACCCTCCATTTCCTTCTGGAACTCCTCCATGGACAGAGCATTGAAGGCCGCCTTGCGGCTCATCAGCCGGCCGGCGCCATGAGGTGCGGAGCAATTCCAATCCTCGTTGCCCTTGCCGCTGCAGATCAGGCTACCGTCACGCATGTTGATGGGGATCAGCAGCTTCTCGCCGGCCTTGGCGGAGACAGAGCCCTTACGCAGGATCATGGCGTCCGTATCAATATAGTTGTGGATGGTGGTGAAGGTCTCCACCGCCGTGAAGCCCATGCCAGTCATGATAACATCCACCATGGCCTTGCGGTTGAGCATGGCGAACTGCTGTGTCAGCTTCATATCGTGGATATAGTCCTCGAACAGCTTACCCTCCACATAGGCCAGATCTTTTGGGATATTCAGCTCGTGCTCCTTCTTGAGCGCCTTGATGGTCTTCTGGATCTCCTGGAACCGGCCCTCGGCCTTCAGCTGGTCAATGGCGGCTTGAACTTGATGCTGGGCGCCGCCCCAAAGGGCACGCCGACCCTCATTCTGGTAGTGCTCAGCCACCTCGGTGCCCAGATGACGGCTGCCAGAGTGGACCACCAGGAACAACCGGCCATCCTCCGCGCGATCCACCTCAATGAAGTGGTTGCCGCCACCCAAAGAGCCGATGCTGCGCATGGCCCGGTTGAGATTGACTTGATCTGTGCAGCGGAGGTGAGTCAGATCGATCTCAGCGTTCAGTGCATGAGGAATGTCTCGAACCTCACGGCCATAGGGGATCTCCCTGCGGATTAGGGCGTCCAGCTTCTCAAAGTCGACCTCCCGCTCACGAAGCTCAACAGTCTCCATACCGCAGCCGATATCGACGCCAACCATACCGGGCACGATCTTGTCCTGGATGGTCATGGTGGTACCGATGGTACAGCCCTTGCCAGCGTGGACATCGGGCATGATCCGGATCTTGCAGCCGGCAAACTCGGCCTGATCGCAAACGGTCTGGATCTGCTTGCGGGCTGCCTCCTCCAACTCGGGGGTGTAACAGACCGCAGTATTATATAAACCTTGAATCGTAATCATAACGATCTCCCTTTCCTTCATACTCTTTATTTTACGGTTCATCTCTGTCAACAGCAACACTTTTGTTGGGAAAGAAAAAGCAGGAGGCGATAACATACCTGCTATCACCTCCTGCGTCAGCTCTATTATGCCACGATCGCCGCGTAACGCTCGGAACCCAGAACATCCATCATGAAGGCATAGGGGGAAAGAATGCCGGCTTTCAGCATGGAGAAGATTCGGGGATTACAGCCGGATACCAGCGCAACGCCCTGGTCGTTGATCTTGACGGGCTGCTGCTGATTACGGCTTGCCACATTCCAGAACATCACCTCGGGCAGCTGGTAGCCATGTTCCTCGAAGAGCCGCTGCGTATACTCGAAGTTGGTCAAGGAGCAATCTTCAGTACAGTAGTCGAACTCCATATCGGAGATAATGAAGATCTTGGCAGGCATATCCTTCTGGGGCACACGGTTCTTCACAGCAGTCTTGAGGATCAACTCAAACACACGCTGGATATTGGTGTTGGCGACCTCGTTGAACTGGTGACAGTACCGCACCTTTTCGTAGATATCCTTGCCCTTAATCTCCACCAGCTTGGGATTCTCAGAGAATGTGATGAAGTGGTTTTGGAATGCGCCGGTGTTGCGCTCGGCATAGTAGATACCAAGAGACAGCGCCACAGTGGCGGGGATGGGATCAGCACCACCGTACATGGAGCCGGAGCCATCAATGACGACCAGAGCGTTCTCACCGCCAGTGAAATCCTCCTGTGTCTTCCATGTTGCGTCAATGGCCTTGCGCTCCTGATCGGAGATATCGCCGCGACCGAAGAAGGGCTTGATCATCTCATAGGGCATCAGGGTGCCAGTGTGGAGCTGCTCCGTACCCTCGGCGACACGGCTCATGAATTCATCATAGCGGTCTCCATCATTTCGCATGAAGGCCTTACGATACTTGAACATGGCCTTGGAGGGCTGCTTGGAGTAATCGAAGGTGTAGTCTTTTTCGCGCAGGTTGTTCTCGATGATGCTGATCTTGGTGCGCAGGGCGCTCAGCGTTTTGCGGTACTGGGCGTCGTTCATACCCATCGCACGGGCAATTCGCTTCGCCTGCCGGATCGCATCCTCGTTGGAGGCATTGACGGAAGGAAGCCACTTGGCCAGCAGCGACACGGACTCGCCAGCCTCCAGAGCGGCACAGTCGGCTGCCAGCTGTTTTTTGATCAGATGCAGCACCTTGCCTTCGCATGTGGTGCCCATCAGGACCAGCAGGTCATCGTAGCGTCCATACTCTGCAATGTACTGGATGTTCTTCTCCAGGGATTGCGGCTCGTTGTCGGCCAGCCACTTCAGAATGGTACGGAAGACACGGCGCTCGCCGATACCGCCACGAATATCTCTCGCAAAGAACAGGGTCTTCATGGCCAGATCAGCGTCTTCGGCATAGGCGCGGAGGAAGCGATTCGTGATCTCCTCGTCACGCTCTCTGCGCAGGGCGCCGATCGTAGCGAACAGATCCAGACATTCAGACTGGGTGGAACGATATGTAACTGCGCCATTTTCCGTATGGGTCATATTTGCTTCTTTCTTTAGAAACTTCAGCATGGAAATCACTCCTCCGTGATGAATTGGTTATACAAGGCACCATCAGGGATTTGAACCCGAAAGTACGATTTCTAGTCGTAGTTGTTACCAAGAATTGCTGTTGGTGCCTTTCACAAGATGCCTGACATATCGCAAGTCCTAAGCCGCCAGTTGACCGGCGCCCTGACCTCTGCATCGGATCGGATTCAAGACCGTTGGGTGTTGCTGTGGGCATCTTTATTGATAAAACAAGGCACCATGTGAAGTGGGAATCGAACCCACGAACGACGGGTATGAACCGCCTGCTATAACCATCTTAGCTATTCAATCTTTGCTGTTGGTGCCTTTTTGTCTAAGGAGTGAATACATCATCCGGGTGGGGCTCGAACCCACGACACAGAGATTGGGGTCTCCCGTTCTACCATCTGAACTACCGGAGATGTATTCGACAAGACGCTGTCCTTTATCATCATAAAGGGGGTCTCACCCTTTGTCGGCCTGCCCCGAAAGCAGGTGCTCCTTCGTTGAGCTAATGTTAATAGATAATGCTGTTAGCGTCTTTTACAAAGCGCATTCTTTATTCCGGAGAGGTTACTACGCCAGACCAGAACAGCGTCTATGATTAAAAGTCATATGCATGGGTTTGCTGTATGCGCTTTTCGTGATTTAAGAATACTGCCTGTTCAGAGGAAAAACACGGAAAAAAAGTTGCGAACTCAAGAGCAACTACCTAAAAGTCTGCGAAAAATTGGTTCAAACCCATTCCAGACCGCAGTTGGCAAGGAGCTGTTCTTTCATTTGGACACCTCCTGTGGTAAAATGAGGCCATAAACTGCAGGAGGTGGATTTCGTGGCATATAGTGAGTTGGTCAAGAGTTTTGAGCGTATCCGGAGCTACATGCGCGAATTCTATGTCTATGGGTTTAAGAGTCGGGAAGAGTACAGCATCAAGAGTGCCCGCAGCTACGATAATGAGCGGCGAAGAATTGAGAGTTGGATCGGCGACTTTATGTCCTTCCATCAGGACACATCCGGCAAGAATGTATTCCTCTCGGTTGACAGCAGGCGGATCCCACACAACCCGCTCCACAAGGCTTTTAAAGCCAAAAGCTTTACCGATAAGGACATCACCCTCCACTTCTATGTGATGGACCTGCTGGCCGATGGCAGCGCGCTTTCTTCCAGAGAGATTGTCGATTGCATCAATGATGACTATCTCTCTCATTTCAGCGGCGCCTTCTCTCCAGACGAATCCACCGTGCGGAAAAAGCTCAAGGAATATGAGGCGCTTGGTCTGCTAAGCTCCGAGAAATGCGGTCGTGAGGTACTCTACCGGAGAACGGATGATAACACCGTTGATTTGAATACCTGGGCAGACGCCCTATCCTTTTTCTCCGAGGAGGATCCACTCGGGGTGATTGGCTCCTTCTTGATCGATAAATTGGAAAAACCTTCTGATAGCTTCCGATTCAAACATCACTACATGCTCCACGCCCTGGACAGTGATGTCCTCTGTGATCTGTTGGCGGCAATCGATGAAAAAAGAGCTGCGGAACTGACCGTCAGGAGCCTGCGGAGTGGCCGCGACTATCAAAGGACGGTTTGTCCTCTGAAGATCTATGTCAGCACCCAGTCCGGGCGCCAGTATCTGCTCGGCTACCATTACCGGGGGCGGCACTTATCTTTCTTCCGGTTGGATGCCATCAAAAAGGTCACGATTGGGAATGTCGAGAAACACTACAGCAAGTACTTAGGGTACCAGGAGAAGTTTGACCAGCACCTTTGGGGTGTCTCAACGGGTCCCGACCATAATTTGGATCATATTGAAATGACGGTCCATTTTGACCCGGGCGAGGAATTCGTGCTGCACCGCCTGGAGCGCGAGAAGCGCCATGGTACAGTCGAACTATTGGACTCACAGACTTGCAGGTTTTCAGCCGATGTCTATGATGCCTCAGAGATACTGCCCTGGCTGCGCACCTTCATCGGCCGCATTGTAGATCTCAAATGCTCCAGCCAGTATGTTTTGGATATGTTCCAAGAAGATTTGGCTCGGATGGACGCTCTGTACGGAGGTGGCAACGATGTTATTCAGTGAGATCTACGGAAGCTATTTCAATGTCGTCGCAGCTGTCCTTTCCGAAGCATCCGATGGGAAGTTGACAGATCGAAGAATGACCGAGCTTGTCCGGGAAAAGGCTTTCGCGGAAAGCGCGCTTGCAATTCCGGCAGCGCTGAAATCCGGAACCTGGCCTTTACTCGATCAGGAGTATCATTCCATACTTCACCACAAGCCAACCATGCCTTTGACAATGCTCCAAAAGAGATGGCTCAAAGCGCTGCTGTCTGATCCCAGAATCGCTCTGTTTGATCCGGACACGACCGGGCTGGAAGATGTTGATCCGCTGTATGCTCAGGACACCTTCATTCTCTTTGACCAGTACGCGGACGGAGATCCGTATGGGGATCCCGCCTACATAGCTTGCTTCCAAACAGCACTGAAGGCAATTCGAAAGAAGAGAAAACTGCGTATCCGGTTCCGTGGCCATACCGGCGCCCGCCATTCGATCGAGTGTATACCTTACCGCCTGGAATATTCCGCCAAGGACGATAAGTTCAGGTTACTGGCAACCGGCAAGCGACGGCTCAACACGATCAATATGGCTCGTGTGCGTTCATGCGAGTTGCTGGATGCCTATGATCCCAAATCCATCACGCTGCCTCAGGAAAATTCCGAAGAGCTTGTAATGCTGCTTCATGACGAGCGCAACGGGCTGGAACGTGTGCTGCTACACTTCTCCCATTTTGAAAAAGAGACTCAGAAGTTGGCCGATCGGCTCTATCAGATCAGGCTCCGTTACGACAAGGACGATGAGACCGAGCTGCTTATTAGGGTGCTGTCCTTCGGCCCGGTGCTGGAAGTCATTGAACCAAGCGCTTTTGTCACGCTGATGAGAAAGCGGATTGCCGTTCAGAAACAGCGCTTCTGCCAATAATTCTCCTAAGCACAGAAAAAACCATCATTCGTCAGAAAGGCTGCACGAGAAATGACTGATAACGAAACCAATTTGACCTTACTGAATGTGAATCAGATTGTGAGCCTATTGTCCCGGGCCTATATCAAGCTCATCAAAAACGGTACCCCACTAAAATCTTTTCCCTCCGTGATGCTGTGGGGGCCTCCGGGTATCGGCAAATCCCAGGGTGTTCGTGAGATAGCGTGCAACATCCAGGCTAAGACCGGAAAAAAGGTTTCCATCACAGATGTACGCCTGTTGCTATTCAACCCGGTAGATCTCAGAGGCATCCCGACGACCAACGCGGATAAAACCCTATCGGTGTGGCTGAAGCCTCAGATTTTCCAGATGGATGAAAGTGAAGATGTGATCAACATCCTCTTCCTAGACGAGATCACCGCCGCACCGCAGTCGGTGCAGGCCGCTGCCTATCAGATCACGCTGGATCGCGTTATTGGTGAGCATAAGCTGCCGGAGAACTGTATCGTCATTGCCGCTGGCAACCGCGTTACCGATAAATCCGTTGCCTATAATATGCCACGCGCATTAGCCAACCGTCTCTTGCACATTACTGTGAAGGGCGATCCTGACTCCTGGCACGACTGGGCTGTCAAATCAGGCATTCACCGCTTTGTCACCAGTTTTCTGGAGTATAACCCAACCGCTCTCATGCGCTCCGATAGCCCTGAATCCACCTTGGCTTTTCCAACACCTCGTTCCTGGGAGATGGTCAGCAACATCCTTACCAATATCTCAGAAAACATGGACGCAATTCAGCCTTTGATATCCGGCTGTATCGGGGCAAGCGTAACTTACAATTTTGCGAAATGGTGCACTCTGTTTTCAAACCTGCCTTCAATCGAAGACATCTTCGCCGGGAAAAAGACTGCTGTTGAGAAGTCTCCGGAAATGCAGGAGGCCCTTAGGGCTGAGATGGTCGCCTATGCGCGTCAGCATCCGGGAAAGGAGCTCATCAACAACTCTATAGTATTCGCTTGTGATCTTCCTTGGACTTTCCGCACCAACCTCCTCCATGATTATCAGCTCATCCCTAAGCTCCGCCCCATTCTTGCAGAAAACGCAATATACCTGGATGCGGTTAAGGCAGGCATGAAATGACTGATAAGCGAATCAATAAGCTCAAAAGAAAACTCCAGGAGGCCCGGTATCGGCTTCTGACACGGGAGCCGGAGTTGGCGGCGCCGCTGGTAGAGATGTTGTTTGTCACCAATGTGGATGTGCGCCGGATGTCAACAAACGGGAGTTGCATCTACTTTGACGCGAGCTGGTTGGAAAAGCTCGACGACAACAGCTTGGATTTTGCGCTCTGCCACCAGCTCATGCATATCCGGTTAGGGCATCTCTCACGCCCGCAGTTTTATAAAGGTGACCGTTTTCACTTTGCCTGCAATATCGTTGTCAACTCCTCGCTTATCCGGTATGACTTCACGGATGACAAGCTCCCTGGAATCGGCGAGATCCACCATGAGACTTTTTATCCCAAAGTTGAAGGCTGCGAGTTGACGCCTTACGAGGCATTTCAGATGACACCTTTGGATCCTTCCACGTTGAGTGATGCGCAGCGCCGCAATCTCCTGCTGGATTCAGATGAGTGGTGGGATAGGCCGAACGCCCGCACCGAGGATGGGGTCCTGATTCTCAGCCCGGATGACCCTGATCCCGATGACCTAATTCCATCTGAGCGCATTCGAGGAATCATCGAGCGAGTGTGCAAAGGGTTCCGCAAGCAGGAGATGCCTGAAGTATATCGCCCGGAAGCAGATGATGATGACGAACTGGACGATCTCATCTTCGAGTATACAACACGCCCGAGTGCGAATCTCAAAGAGGCAATTCGGGAAATCCGGGGTTCAAAGGACCGCGATGCAGAAAACTATGACAGTAGCACCCTTTGTGAGCGCGTCCTTCACCGATCGAAAATCACGACTCACGATTGGCAATCTCTCTTGAACCACTTTATCATGGACGAAACAAGGGACTACAGCTTTACCCCTCCCGATCGCAGGCTGCAGGACCTGGACTTCTTTCTGCCGGATTACAACGAGTCTGAAACGCCCAGGCTCAATGTTTTGTTCATGGTTGATATCTCTGCCTCTTTGAAAGATCAGGAAGTGGCCATGGCCGCCGCCGAGATCTGCGCAGCTATTGAGCAATTCGGCGGGATGCTTAGCGGCTCCATCGGTTTCTTTGATTCGGAAGTCCGACGGGTAGTTCCCATTACCAGTGCGGAAAACCTGCTGCAACTGAAGCCATATAGCGGAGGCGGGACAAGTTTCCAGTGCATTTTTGATTATGTTCGGGAACATATGTCTGACAATGTTCCTTCAGAAATCGTCATCATGACAGATGGGAAAAGCGATTTCCCGGAATATGAGGCCTCATCCGGCATACCTGTGCTCTGGCTGCTCACCAATAACCGTGTTAGGATCCCCTGGGGGCAGGCGGCGTACTTCCGAAAATAGGAGGTATTTGTGCATACACAGGAACAACGTATTAGTCAAAATGCATTGACTTGCCAATTCCGGCCATTAACGGTACAATATGAGCACAGAATCATCACCATGGAGGTATTGCAATGGCAACGGATAGCACCCTTCAAAAAATAGCCGATAATCTTCTCGCGCAATTCGACAAGACTCTACTTGATAATTCAACAGATTTTTCTTCTTGCGACCAAATATTGAACGCAGCTCCCTCTGAACACAAAGGTGGGTTGGAGTCCCTTTACTGTGATCTACTTTTGGACGCACTTATTTCGGGTTACTACAGGTATTCCGAGATGGACACCAAGCAGTTGGTCGATGACCCACTATATACAAAATTCAAGAAAATGGTATATGGACTCGATAGATCGGATCCATACAATTTGCTGTACTACGCCATTATTGATTTGGTATCCGGAAAGAAAGAGAATGTTCTTCAGTACTTGTCGGCTTACCTAGATGAAAAAATCAAAAGCCTCAAAACAGAGTCTGGGATATTCACAGCTGAGGATTTCACATACATTCTGGTGGTTCCACTGAAAGAGGGCTTTCCCGGTATGTGGAGCGCCATAGGAAGAATGCTGGATAGAGACGATGTTGAAGCAGGAATCCCTGAAATGTGTGCTGCTCTGGATCACCTGTATTATGACTCTAAGAATGAGAGCATCATCGAGTCACTTACCCAGGTCTTACAGTGTAATCCGAAGATCCTGTTAGCAAAAGAACTCCTCGGATATACCTACTACAATATGCAGATGTTGGGAAATGCACTCTCATATTTTGAGCAATTTGAAGATGGAAAACCCACATCTCGCATTTTCCTTGAGGGCACCGTCTACTTCTGGATGGCATGGTGCTACGGAAAGAAAAAGGACTGTCTCAAGGAAGAAGAATACTATCGGAAGTCACTTGAGGCTCTTCCTGTCGGCGAAAATACCCTAAATAATCTAGGGTACTCGCTGTATAAACAGAGGAAATTCAAAGAAGCCCAAAGCGTATTTGAAGACTGCCTGCGGCAGAATCGAGATGTGCGCTATGCCGCAAATAATCTCGTGCGAACCCTTCTCGCCCAAGGCAAGAATGGAGAGGCTCAGAGAGTCATCCAAGAGCATGAGCGTTTTGTCTCAAAGGATTTGAAGAAGAGGGCTGAAAAGCCAGTTGGCAAAGTAAAAATCGCTGTCCCAGAGCCTGCCGTTACTGATGTTGAGGCGGAAACGATCGTAGACATCGGCGTAAAAAAACAGCAATTCTCCAGCGAAAAGCTTCTCGAAGATGAACTGGTGCAGCGGATGGAAATTGGCATTCCTGTATTTGGGATGCCGCTCCGTATATATCAGAAGCGAGGTGTCTATGGCAGGCAATTTGTTTTGAGGAATGGCAGGCTTGATATCCTTGGGATTGATACCGCTGGAGACCTGTATGTTATCGAGTTGAAAAAGGACTCTGGCTATGATGACGCTTATGCACAAACGCGAGAGTATATCGATTGGATTGAGGAAGATGTTGCAGTCAAAGGACAGCGTGTATTTGGCATAATATGTTTGAATGATCCGACAAAAGATCTCATTGAAAAAGTCAAGGCTGACGATCAGATGCGGCTATTTGAGTACTCCATTTCCTATTCAGAGATTATCTAACGAAGAAGGCATGTATCCAGCAAGACCGTCCGATCAACTAGACAATCCTCGTTTCCTTGAATGAAATATGTTTTATTCCTCTAATCGGTACGGATAAAGGCAAAGAAGTGATGAAGAATCTTTTCAAAGAGCAGCTTAAACGCCAGAAAAAGTAATGTCAAAAGGCATACTTTTTGACGGACTGAACTGAACATGAAAAGCACGCCCCAAGAGTGCGCCAAAACATCGGCGTTCACTTTTGGGGCGTGTCATTTTCGCTTCATACATTTTGGGTCAGCGGGGGCAACGAGGAGCTTCCCACTAGCCCTCAGCTTTTGTAAAGATTATTTTGTTATCAACGACTTCGAAAAGCAACTCATCTCCGTCATTAAGATCCAATGCATTTCGCACCCATTTTGCAATATGGATCTGCCCATCACTAAACATAGTTGTAACATACGAATTAAGGCTCTCTCTAGTTACTCCTGGGATCAAGCCATCATCAATAGCGCTGTAAATCGTTGCTCGAGCTTTTGGGGCAGTGCTCCACTTTTCTTCTTGCAATCTATCAATAATTCTTGCTGGGCTTAATTTTTCTTCTAGGATTAGCCTTGCAATGTGCTGAGCCAGCTCAGGAGAAATAGAGCAAATTGCCGGTCGTCCCTTTTCGGATAAATGACCTCTGTATTGTTCCTCAGCATGGCCCGGATCATAGATTCCATTGATGGAGCCTCGATCTATTTCCCGATAAATCGTTGCGTTATGGATGCCTAATGCACGAGCGATATCCACTTTCTTAGTGCCTTTGTCTAACAATTCTTTTATCCTTAGTCTTTGCTCATATGATAGGTGACTGTATGTTCTTGGCATGCATCGCGCCCCCAACATTTATTCTCATTATTATTCTATAATCCTGTTCTTCCCGTGCGATGAACAATTTAGGGCAAATCTTATTTCGGAGTGCAGGCACCACCCTGCATGGGCAGCTTGTTGACACCCTTGTAGTCCACGAACTTGCTGGCAGATGGTTTTGCAGCCGGCACTTTCTGTACGGTGCTGCCCATCATTGCCTTCATCTTTTCGATCTTCTTATCGAGTTTAGGGGTAGGTTGTCCATTCCGGGTTGCCTGCGCCTTGGCCTGCGTGAGCCGCTGGTATTGTTGTTTCAGAGAGAGTTCCTGCTTTGCCATGCTGTGCTCCTTTCTATTACAAGACCCCTATTTTCTTTATAATATCAAATAATGTGCTTTTCTTCAAGCAATGCCCAGTTTCTTATAATACTCCTTATGAGAAAATCGGCGATGAAGTGCGGTCGCTGGCGGATGAGGTACCGTTCGACATCCCCGATTCATGGGAGTGGGTGCGGCTCATTGATGTCTGTGAGTACATCCAGCGTGGAAAGTCACCGAAGTATTCTCCAATCAAAAAGTACCCTGTTGTCGCCCAAAAGTGCAATCAATGGAGCGGTTTTTCGATTGAAAAGGCACAGTTTATTGAGCCGAATTCTCTGTCCTCCTATGGGCCTGAGCGTCTTTTGCAGGACAACGACCTAATGTGGAACTCTACTGGCCTTGGCACACTTGGACGAATGGCTATTTACAAAACCACAGCTAATCCGTATGAGCTGGCTGTTGCTGATAGCCATGTCACCGTTATACGCCCTCTGAAACAGTTTGTTCTCCCGGAATACTTGTACTACTACTTTGCCAATCCAAGCGTACAAAGCGTTATAGAAGATCAGGCAGACGGTACTACGAAGCAGAAGGAACTTGCCACAGCGACCATCAAAGCGTATCTAACACCAATTCCTCCCCTTGATGAGCAACGCCGTATTTTGGCGAAACTGTCGGAAGTCCTACCAGTAGTGAAGAACTATGGCGTAGTATACGATGAAACCACAGCAATGCAGGAAGCCTTCCCTGAGTCCCTCAAGAAGTCGATTTTACATGAGGCAGTCCAGGGCAAGCTGGTACCGCAAGACCCATCTGACGAGCCTGCAGAGGCTCTGCTGGAGCGTATCCGGGTGGAGAAGCAGCGGCTCATCAAGGAAGGCAAAATCAAAAAGAACAAGCACGAATCTGTCATTTTCAGACGGGATAATTCTCATTATGAAAAGCGTGGCTCAGAAGAGGTTTGCATCGACGATGAGATACCATTTGAAGTGCCGCCCTCTTGGGCTTTAATAAGGTTGGACAACATAGGCATCTATAGAAAGGGACCCTTCGGCAGCAGCTTAACCAAGAGTATGTTCGTACCAAAGGGTGCTGATACAGTAAAAGTGTATGAGCAAAAGAACGCTATTCAGAAGGACCACACTCTCGGAACATATTATATTACCCGCCAATATTACGAATCAAAAATGAGAAGTTTCACAGTCGAGCCGGGTGATATTCTTGTTAGCTGTGCAGGAACCATCGGGGAAACCTATGTCCTACCAGAGCAGATTGAGCTTGGCATTATAAATCAGGCTCTTATGCGAATGACAATTTTTGCGCCGATAGACTTGGATTACTTTCTCCTGTATTTCGACTATGTCCTAAAACAGACGGCAAAAGAGATCAGTAAGGGTTCCGCCATAAAGAACATACCGCCATTCGAAATATTCAAGAAACTGATTCTGCCGCTCCCGCCATTAGAGGAGCAAAAACGCATAGTCGAGAAAGTGCGTGAACTCGAAAGTCTCTGCAATTCGCTATGTTCATAAACTCATTATTCTCATTATGAGAAGTTGGATGGTGTGGCGTGTTGTATCGACGATGAACTGCCCTTTGAGATACCAGAGAACTGGTGCTGGTGCCGCTTAAAATCAATCGTCAATGTTGTTTCAGCTCGGCGTGTTCACCAGTCCGATTGGCGTAGCGAAGGAGTCCCGTTTTACAGAGCCAGGGAGATTGGGAAATTGGCAGATACGGGCTCTGTGAATAACGAACTGTTTATCACAGAAGCGCAGTATACCGAATTCTCTTCCAGTGGTGTACCGCATCCTGGGGATCTGATGGTCACGGCCGTTGGTACACTCGGAAAAACTTACATTGTCAAGGACGGCGACCGTTTTTATTATAAGGACGCCAGCGTTATTTGCTTTGAGAATTTCGGTAAAATTAACCCCGCGTATCTGAAACTCTTGATGTACTCGCCATATATGGAGGAACAAATCAAGCAGAACTCTGCGGGTACTACAGTGGGTACAATCACCATTGTAAAGGCAAACGAGTATTTGATTCCACTACCGCCGCTTATGGAACAGCAGCGAATAGTCGATCAGACTGAACGCCTACAAATACACATAGATAAACTCTAAAAAACCAGAAAAACCCAGGCATACGCCAAAGCAGAGCGTATGCCTGGGTTCTTATTTTACCAGTCTATGACCTCATCAACGATAGCCCGTTGTTCAGTCGAGGTTTTGCGGAGGTATATGCGGGTGGTTTCAATACTCTCATGCCCCATAAGGTCGGCGAGGAATGCGATGTCATTGCAGCGCTCCAAGAAGCTCTTTGCAAAGCGATGGCGGAAGGAATGTGGGTAAATGACCACTGGGTCGATGCCATACCGGACAGCCATCTTTTTTAACTGCCCGGAAATACCTCTGGTGGTGATTCTGTCCCCGTATTTATTTAAAAAAATGAAGCCGCTTTCTTGGTGCTTATCGATCAGCCAAGAAAGGGCTTCATTTTGCAGAGCTTTTGGTATGTATATTCGTCGGAGCTTACCACCCTTCGAGCATAAATCCAAATGCCCCAGCTTGATGTGTTCCACCTTGATCTGTATGAGCTCACTGACCCGTGCGCCAGTTGCGGCCAGAAAGCGTATTACAAAATACCAGAACAGCTCATCATCTCGTTTGAGGCAGGTTTTAAAATATTCATAGTCGGCCTCGCTGACAACATTTTCCAGAAAGGCTTTCTGCTGCACTCGTACAAACGGCATTTTCCAGCTTTCTTTGCCGATGCTCTCCAAGTAGCAGTTGATTGCCCTCAGACGCAGATTGACAGTCTTTGGTTTGTAGTTCTCTATCAACCACACCTTATACGCCCGCAGGTTCTTTTTCGTGATACCGTCGTACTGCGAGTTATATTGCCGAATGGCAAAAAGGTACGAGGATATCGTGTTTTCCGAGAGGTTTGTGCCTCTCAAGTGTCTTTCGAATTCTTCTATCATAGTGAAAGACCTCCTTTCACTATGATTATACCGTATTCTTTTTACAGTCCCTTGACCAACGGGAACAACTCTTCAATACGCTGGACAATGCGGCGCTGTTCGTTGAGCGGAGGAAGTGGAAAGAGCGCATTTGACACTTTATCGCTGTTCAAGTTTTTTACCACAGCACCACTAACGCTATCGCAAAACTGGTAGTATGCAAACGGCGATGAAAGAATGTAGTAAAGGAAATCCACAGAGTAACAATCAAATCTATTCGACAATACGAGCCACCCGTCGTGGATACAGCCATCAGTCTTGAGAATATAGGGGCGTCCGAAGCTCATTGAATTTGTGAGTAAAAAGTCGCCACTATGGACCATACGACTTTTTGTAACCCCTTCCGGGCGGATTTTTTCCTTCGTTTTGTAAATGTACTTTCCGCCTTTATCCGTATCGCCGATTTTGATCCAGTTTATCCCGTCTGGCTCGGTTGTAAGATATTGCTGAATTGGCCGGGGCGAACCTCCTCGTGCAATTTCCAAAACAGTTCCAAGGCGCACCCATACCCACGAATCAGGTATCTCAAACGGCAGTTCATCATCGATACACCGCTCCACACCGTCCAACTTCTCATAATGAGAATTATCCCGTCTGAAAATGACGGATTCGTGCTTGTCCTTTTTGATTTTGCCCTCCTTGATGAGCCGCCGCTTCTCCGCCCGGATACGCTCCAGCAGAGCCTCTGCAGGCTCGTCAGATGGGTCTTGGGGTACCAGCTTACCCTGGACGGCTTCTTGCAGTATCGACTTTTTGAGGGCTTCTGGGAAGGTACCTTCCAGAGCCTGTAGCATAGTGGCTTTTTGGGCATAATCCTTGATAACTAATTCAAGATTCTGAATTCGTGCTACAATCTTTTCTTGTTCTGCAAGCGGCGGAACAGGGAGAAGAATTGTTCCAAGTTTATCTCCGGAGATGTGAACGATTATATCCCCAGTCGCTAATGCAACCTTACGGCTGATAATATACGGCGAGGCCATAATATAGGAAAGAAATAGCGGATTCATTCCGTGCCGTGTCCAAAAGGCAAGATCACCGCCAGCGGCAACTGGATTAGCTCCTAAATACGCTACTGCTTTGGCAATATCCGGCTTATTCTCGCCGGTGAGTGTCATAAGCACATCACCATAGGAAAAATGTTTGCATTTTTCATCGAGTTCGGCAGAGATGAATGAAGTGGCAGCAGTGAACGATGTCTGATAGGTTGTATAAAGCTCTCCATATCGGACGCATGGACATCCCTGCGGGACTGTTTCATTCCGTTTAATACCGCTTCCGCGCACAATCTCACCCAATGAACGAATACGCACCCATTCCCACGAATCGGGGATGTCGAACGGCACCTCATCCGCCAGCGACCGCACTTCATCGCCTATTTTCTCATAAGGAGTATTATCGGCACCTTTGAAGATGACGGAGGGGTTCTTTTCGCGCTTGATTTTCTTCTCTTTGATGAGCCGCTCTTTCTCTGCATGGATGCGTTCCAGCAAAACGCTAGCGGGTTCGTCATTTGGGTCCTGCGGCACAAGCTTGCCCTGAACAGCCATCAGGAGAATGGAGTTTTTCAGTTGCTGCGCAGTCATTCGGCGGCCTCCTCCGTAATGTCAATGCCAAGGATATCGGTGATCTGGGCAAGGATGCGGTCAATGTCAGCATTCAGGCTGGCCCGTTTTTCCTGATACTGCAGAATCAGTTCCTTCGGCGGAAGGATCTCCTCCTCTTCATGAGGATAGCCGCAAAGATCAATATTGTAATTCCGCGCCTTCAGCTCTTCAACAGAATATTTCTTCGCCTTGTCAAAGCCGCCAATAGTGATCTCCTCACGATTGTCCCACCACTCAACGGCCGGAGCAAAATGCTCCAGCTTCATGGGCTTCGTCTTGGAGAAGTTCTTATATCCTTCCGGCATATCCAAGCGGTAGAACCAAGTTTCCGTCGTGGGATGCGTCCGATCGAAGAACAGAATATTTGTCGTGATAGAGGTGTACGGTGCAAAAACGCTATGCGGCATGCGTATAATAGTGTGAAGGTTAAATTCAGATAGCAGTTTTTCCTTAATTGCAATCTTTGCATTATCAGTGCCGAACAGGAAACCATCGGGGAGAATGACAGCGGCACGGCCATTCTGTTTGAGCCGATACATAATCACGGACATGAAGAGGTCGGCAGTTTCACTACTTGCAAGATCTGCAGGAAAGTGATTCTTGACCTCTGTTTTTTCATGTCCGCCGTAAGGGGGATTCATAAGAACTACATCGAACTGATCTTCCTCGGTATAATCAAGCACATCCCGCAGAAGTGAGTTGTCATGATACACCATCGGAACATCAATGCCGTGCAGCAGCATGTTCGTGATGCACAGAGTATACGGGAAAGGCTTCTTCTCAATCCCATAAATAGAGGTTGCATACTCCTGCTGGTCTTCTGCCGTTACGACCTGCTTACTCAGTTCATTCAACCAACTAGTCAGAAAGCCCCCTGTGCCGCACGCAAAGTCTGCGACCTTTTCGCCGAGCTTCGGTTTAATTGTCTTCGCCATAAAATCAGTCACAGCACGAGGCGTATAGAATTCACCAGAGGATCCGGCGCTCTGGAGTTCCCGTAAAATGGACTCATATATTTCCCCAAACGCATGGCTCTCCTCGTAATCATCCAAATCCAGGTCATCGATGATATTGATCACTTGGCGCAGCAAAACGCCGTCCTTCATGTAATTGTTCGCATCCTCAAAGGTTGTCTTGACAATAGCCTTTTTGATGGGTGTTGCTGCAGTCACATTAAGCCCCTTCAGAGTTGGGAAGAGTTTATTATTCACAAAATCAAGAAGCGCGTCGCCCGTCATCGCCTTACCCGACTTATCATCAGCGGCCCAGTTATTCCAGCGGCATTCTTCTGGAATAATTGATGTATAGGGCCGATCTGTATATCGCCATTCCTCTTCCTTTGTATTGTAGACTTTCAAGAAAAGGATCCAGGCCATCTGCTCAATGCGCTGAGCGTCACCATTCACTCCCGCATCATTCCACATGATGTCCCGAATGCGCTTTACAAAACCTGTTAAACTACTCATGATTAACCCGCCTCATATAATTCATTCTCAAGTTCATGAACAGCTTCGTTATACTTATCCTCGCCGCCGAAGAACTTGAATATCCTCTGGATCTTCCCAAATTTTGCGAATTGTGGAGTTGTCAGAATAGCTTCATGCTCTAACTCATAGATTCCGACATTCATATACTGATCCAGAAGTGCTTCCAAGACCTCTCTTGCCACCCCACTATACTTGCTGAGGAAATCCCGCTTCTTCACATTGTTGGCTCTCTCTTTTCTGGTAAGCGGCTTTTTGTCAAAGGCAACATGGCAGATGAAATCGAAGTCATCTACATCGCTCATATGCTGATCCGCTTTCAGTGCTTCAAGGTCAATCCCCTTGCTGGCCAACAATTCTTGAATCTTCTTTTTCTTTTCCTCGGATGTCCACTGCCGAATAAAGTTGTCGAGGGAAGCGTATGTACCAATAATATTCGTTTTGGTGTAATCGACAATGCTCTCCTGCCGCAGGAGTTTCCCATTCGTATCATACACAGAGACCGTTTTATTGATTATGCGGACACGACACCCATTTTCATCAACAATGGGCTTTTCTTCTGGTGGATACGGTGGATCAACTGGGTCAGGGTCGGGATTTGGTTTAGGTCCAGGAGGACAGGGACCGGGACCACGCTTTTCTCTCCCATAATCTTCATCAATTTCAATCGGGCCATCCCAATCAGGATCAGCAAAAAGGGCTGTAACACCGCGAATGTCCATAACTATAAAATAGGTCTTTCCATCTTTTTCGCGTATTCTTGTGCCTCTTCCGATAATCTGCTTAAACTCAGTCATTGAGTTGATCCACTCGTCTAAAACGATGAGCTTTGTCATCTTGCAGTCGGCTCCAGTTGACAACAGCTTAGATGTCGTTGCAATGACCGGCGTTTTCGACCCGACCGAAATGAAGTAGTCGAGTTTATCCTTGCCAAAAGTATCGTTGCCGGTAATGCGTACAACATAGTCGGGATACTTTTGCATCATATCAGGATTCTGCCTTGCGAGCTCATTTCTCATACGAAGTGCAGCATCTTCTGTTGCGCAGAACACAATGGTTTTGGACATCCGATCAGTCGCTTTGAGGTAGTCTGTTATTTCTTTTGCGACTTGGACAATGCGGTCTTCAATTATGATGTTATAGTCATAATCCCTGTTATTATAAATTTGGTCGGGGATCTCATGCCCGTAAATATCAAGTTGACCTTTCCGTGGGCGCCAACCATCGCCAATGTCGGTCGTTATATTGATGACTTTGAAAGGCGCCAGGAAACCATCCTCGATGCCATCTTTCAGGCTATAGACATATACCGGCTCGCCAAAATAATCTATGTTGGAAACATACTTAGTCTCTTTTGGGGTTGCGGTCATGCCAATCTGGGTTGCCGAGGAGAAATACTCCAAGATCTTCCGCCAATTGCTTTCCTTCTTGGCTGAGCCGCGATGACACTCATCAACGATTACGAGATCGAAAAAGTCTTTGCTGAATAGCTGAGCAAGGCGTTCGACAGTCTCATCCCCATCTTCTGTATCGTCATCGTCTTTTCCCGCAAGTTGTTGGTAGAGTGAAAAGAATATCTCGTGCGAGGTAATCGTAAGAGGATCGTCCTTCACAAAATTGACTTTATGAATCGTTTTTTCGAGCGGAGCAAAATCCTGTTGGATTGATTGATCGACCAAGATGTTACGATCAGCCAAATACAATATTTTTTTCTTCATTCCGCTCTTTAGAAGGCGATATACAATTTGGAATGCAGTATAGGTTTTGCCTGTACCTGTGGCCATCACCAGCAAGATGCGATCTTGACCTCTGGCAATCGCATCAAGAGTCCTATTGACAGCGTTACGCTGATAATAGCGAGGGGGATATGTATTCTGCCCTGAATAGAACGGCTGCCGAATGACGGATTCCTCTTGCTGCGTGAGCCCTTCTCCATGGTTGGCTCCAGCCTTGAATCTCGCATAGAGAGCATCAGGAGCTGGAAAATCCTCCATAGAAATGCTGCGCTCTTCTCCGGTGAGGAAATCATGCTCCATAAAACCATCACCATTAGAACTGTAGGCAAATGGAATGTCCATCATTATGGCGTATTGCATTGCCTGCTGCAGCCCATCTCCGACAGCATGCTTGTTATCTTTCGCCTCAACGATTGCAATTGGAGTGCTTTCGTTCAAATAAAGAATATAGTCTGCTTTCTTGGCTTCCTTGCGGGAGACCATATTTCCTCTCAAGTTGATTTGTCCATCTGTAATTCTTGTCTCCATTGTAATGAGACTAAGCGCCCACTTTTTTGTTATGGCAGGCGTAATAAACTGAAGCTTGATA
>OHAB01000795.1_pt1 | contig 24870 bp, 19 predicted proteins | sample 1577031 | NCBI WGS metagenome assembly OHAB01 (sample SAMEA3541477, study PRJEB24748) | human gut metagenome | biome: human gut; feature: human-associated habitat; material: faeces | place: China | collected 2012 | reverse complement strand
GTGCAATGTTTGTGGATTCTGTCGCAGACCTTGATGTGGAGCGTTACGGAAAGACAATCGAGCATATGACATCGTTGTTTCCAAATAAAACCAATGTTACATTTGCAGAGTTTGTAAAGCGTGATTATATCAAGATCCGTGAATGGGAACGTGGGACCGGTGAGACGATCGGATGTGGGACAGGCTGTTCGACAGCGGTTGTTACAGGTGTTCTGACCGGACGTACAGACCGCAAAGTTACTGTGGAGCAGATTGGTGGACCTCTTCTGATCGAGTGGAATGAGAAAACAAACCATTTATTTATGACGGGACCATCACACACTGTGTTTGAAGCGGAGATTGATGCATCACACATTTTAGAAAAATAAAAAGATATTATACAGGGGCTGCCGTGCAGAATGTACGGCGGCTTTTCGTGGTCTTGAACAATATAGGGAGAAAAAATGAAGTTAAATAAGATCTGTGAAAAGATAAAATACGAATGTTTACAGGGCAGCATGGAAGCAGAAGTCAGAGACATTATCTATGATTCAAGAAAGATTGCAAAGGAAACCATGTTCGTCTGTATGGTTGGAGCAGTGACGGATGGTCACAAATATATCCCGGATGCAGTGGAAAAAGGAGCAAGTGTCATTGTTGTGGAGCGTGCCGAAGAAGCCATGAATATACCGGATACGATCACCGTGTTAAAAGTGGAATCTGCACGTTATGCACTGGCATTGATGTCGGCTGCATTGTTTGACTACCCGGCCAAAAAGCTGATCACGATCGGACTGACCGGCACCAAAGGAAAGACAACCACGACATACATGATCAAAAATGTGCTGGAAGCAGCAGGCAAAAAAGTCGGACTGATCGGAACGATCGGAGCGATGATCGGAGATGAGAAGATTCCGTCAAAAAATACGACACCGGAATCTTACGAACTGCACCGCATGTTTGCTTCCATGGTAGAAGCAGGCTGTGAATATGCAGTGATGGAGGTGTCTTCCCAGGGACTGAAAATGGACCGAACAGCAGGAATCATGTTTGATTACGGTGTGTTTACCAATCTGTCCCCGGATCATATCGGACCAAATGAGCATGCATCGTTTGAGGAATATTTAGAATGTAAGAGCATGTTATTCCGCCAGTGCAAGATCGGTATTTTAAATGCAGATGATGAGCACAGCGAAGCAGTTGCGGCAAACTATACCTGTGAGATCCACAGTTTCGGGGTGGAAGATGGCAGTGAAAAAACGTTTCTTGGCAAACCGCTTGATCTGGTTGCAGCGGATCTTGGATTTATCAAGGAAAACGGAAAACTCGGTATGCATTTCCATGTGAAAGGATGCATGGACTGCGAGGCAAGAGTGCATATTCCGGGAAGATTTTCAGTATATAATTCACTGGTAACAATGTTAGTCTGCCATCTGGCGGGAATTCCAGATGAGGCAATCTTAGACGGTCTGGATAAAGTGCAGGTCAAAGGACGTGTGGAAATGCTTCCGGTATCGAAAGATTATTATCTGATCATTGACTACGCACACAATGAAGTCAGCACCAGAAGCGTGCTTACGACATTGATGGAATATCATCCGAAACGTCTGATCTGTGTCTATGGCGGCGGCGGAAACCGTTCAAAGCTGCGCCGTTATGATATGGGTGAGGTAACCGGTGAGATGGCAGATCTGTGTGTACTGACCTGTGATAATCCGAGAGATGAAGACATCCGCGATATCAATAAAGATATTAAAGTCGGACTTGCAAGAAGTAATGGAAAATATATCGAGATCGACGACCGGAAAGAAGCGATCGCATACTGCATGGTAAATGCCCAGCCGGGAGATATGATCGTATTGCTTGGAAAAGGCCACGAAGATTATCAGGAGATCCGCGGTGTGAAATACCATTTTGATGAGCGCGAGGCAGTTGCGGAAGTTTTAGATGAGATCAAAGAGGGAAAGCGCACAAAATAAAAGAATACGAAATTGGAGGAAATATTTTGAATACAATTACCGTAGAAGAACTGGCACAGAAAGGAACAGGAGGTCTGCAGCTGATCGACGTCCGTCCGGAAAATGATTTTTCACGCGGGGCGATTGATGGTGCCATCAATCTTCCGTTAGAAAAGATCGAAGCGGGTGAGACAGATATTTTAAAGAAAGACCAGCCGGTTTATCTGTACTGCCATGTGGGGGAAAACAGCAGGGATGCAGCAGAGATACTGGATGATGAAGGCTATGATACCATCAATTTAGAAGGTGGTTACCGTGCCTGGTTAAGATACCAGCTTACGCGTGTGACGATGGAGGATGATTCAAGAAAAGAGCGTACCGAGCAGATTGAAAAAAGCCTGATCAAAAAATTCAGAAAGCCGGTCTGGAGCCGTTTTACCAAGGCACTTCATGATTATGAAATGATTCAGGATGGCGATAAGATCGCAGTATGTATTTCCGGTGGAAAAGATTCCATGCTTTTGGCAAAACTGTTTCAGGAATTATACCGTCATGGAAAACGCAATTTTGAACTTGTTTTCCTGTGTATGAATCCGGGCTATAATGAGGAAAACTGGCGTATTATCCAGGAAAATGCAAAACTGCTTGATATCCCGCTCACGACATTTGAAACACAGATTTTTGATTCTGTTGCAGAGGTAGATAAGAATCCGTGTTATCTGTGTGCGAGAATGCGGAGAGGATATCTTTATTCAAAGGCAAAAGAGTTAGGATGTAATAAGATCGCACTTGGACATCATTTTGATGACGTGATCGAGACGATCCTGATGGGAATGTTATACAGTGGAAAAGTTGAGACAATGATGCCAAAACTTCACAGCCAGAATTTTGAGGGAATGGAACTGATCCGTCCACTTTATCTGGTAAAGGAAGAGGACATCAAGGCATGGCGTGACTATAACCGCCTGCAGTTTATCCAGTGTGCCTGTCGTTTTACGGAAAACTGTACAAGCTGTGGCGGGGCAAAAGGCTCCAAGCGTGAGGAAATGAAAGATCTTGTCACCGAACTGCGCAAAAAAAGTGAATTTATTGACAGCAATATTTTCAACAGCGTCAGCAATGTGAATTTAAAGACTATCATTGGATATAAAAAAGATGGAGTGTACCATAACTTCCTGGATGATTATGATGCAGATTAAAGCGGATTTTTCGTGTATAAGTAGGCGAATAAATGTGGTAGAAAATTGAGACGAAAATCCTTACTTTTAAAGTAGGGGTTCGTCTGGTGTTTAAGAAGGAATCCTGTTGGCGGGGTTCCTTTTTTCGATTCATAGGAAATTACGTCCTATGAATCAAAAAGCCCTCCGGGCAGGATGCGCATCTCGCGGAGAAGAAGTTAGCTGTAAACAGCACCGCTCGAGCGCGAAAGAGTCGCGAGCGACTCTTTTTTATCAGCACTGCGAATCTGCTTACTCGCAAACGGGAATCATCGTTACACTGAAAAAAATATCCGCGAAAGGAGTTCACCTATACAATGAAAGCCCACAAAACAATCAACTACAAATACAAAAATGCCCCAATCCCAGGCGGCGGATACGTCACCGGACTGTTATACCATCCCAGACAACCCGGCATCCTCTACGCCAGAACAGACATCGGCGGTGTTTACCGGTATGATTACGAAAAAAAACACTGGAAAAGTCTGATCGATGGCGTGAGCATGGAGGATATCTCTGAAACATTTCCAATCGCATGTGCACTCGACGAAAATCATCCGGAATATTTATATATTATGAGCGGTATCAACGGGCAGGGCTATGGAAAATTTTCTATTTCAGAGGATTATGGAGAGACATTTATCCATAAAAAGATACCTGTGACTGTCCATGGCAACCTGTGCGGAAGAGGAACCGGATATCGTCTGGTAGCAGATAAAAAGGATGAGAATATACTTTATTTTGCAAGTCAGTTAGATGGTCTGTGGAAAACCACGGACAGAGGAGATACCTGGAAGAGACTTACTTTAGAAGAAAATTACATGACATGTGTCTGGGTGTCAGATGATGCAAAAACGATCGTCGCAGGGACAGCAGGCTATACGACGAGAGAAAATGATAAACTGCGTGGTCACAGCCTGTATGTTTCCTATGATGCAGGCCAGTCATTTGAAAGGCTGATGCAGCCAGAGAATGTTTTAGTCAGTGACAGCAAAATGAACGGTCTGGTGGCATCACGTTATAATTATGATGGAACTTATCTTTATGTGACGATGAATGTTACCGGAAGATGGAATTATGTGGTCGATCTCGGATACAGCTGCGATTCCGGGGATGTGATCGGTGGAAAAGTACTCCGTTATTATTTTTCGGAAGGGAAAATTGCAGGATATGATGATATCACGCCGGATGCGGATGGTGTATTGACAAAAAAATTTTTAAATTATGGATTTGGCGGGATTTCCTCCTGTAAAGCGATGCCCGGACTTTTGGTCTGCTCGACACTTTGTCGGGAAAAAGAGGGTGATGAGATCGTATATCTTTCCAAAGATTATGGTAATAGCTGGAGTGTGAGCCTGTGCGGACTTGAAAAAGGAGATCTGTATTTTAATACTTCCTATATGAAGCCGGAGTACAATGGCAATCATTGTCTGCTGCACTGGATGAGCGATATTAAGATCAATCCATTCGATCCGAATGAGGTATGGTTTAATTCCGGAACCGGTGTTTTTATGACGGATGCACTGCTTGGTGAACATCCGCGTTATCATGATGCATGTGCAGGAATCGAGGAGACGGTTCATCTGAATGTATATGCCCCGGTCGCCGGAGAAGCAGAACTTATTGATATCGTCGGGGATCTTGGCGGTTTTGCGTTCCGTAATCTCGATGAACCATGTAAAAATTCATTTGACGACAGGGAAGGCAACCGCTATATTACCTGTATCAATGCAGATATTTCCGATGCAGACAGCAATCTTGGCATTGTGACGGCACGGGGAAACTGGAAAGGGAAAACAAAAGGCGGTCTGGTGCGCACCCGTGATAATTTTAAAACATTTGAGCGGATCAGCATGCCGTTTGGCATCAATGCAGAGATTGACCGAAAACTGCATGAGATTGAAAATCCGAATGTAAATGCCGGCTGGGTGGCAATGTCACCGGACGGTACAAATATTGTCTGGTCTGTGGCAGATGGCATCAGGCTTCCGGTGGAACTGGTGATCATCAGCAATGACGGTGGGAAAAATTTTCAAAAAGCAGGCGTATTTGATCTGAAAGGAAATCCTGTCAAAAAGGGTTACCTGAAAGTCTTTTCTGACCGTACTGGTAATGATTTGTTTTACGGTTTTGGCGGTGCGTCTGAAATCTATGTGAGCAGGGACGGTGGTAAAAACTTTTACCAGAAACAGCCGGAAGAAACATTTCCTATCTGCGATTTTGGTTATATTGATACTGCAAATAAGACGGAAGTGCGCGGTGAGGGTGGAAAAAGCGGTGTATTTTACATGGCATTAGGTGACGCGGGACTTTATAAATTCTGTTATGACACCGGAACAGATGAAATTCATGTAAAAAGGCTGACAGATGCGAAAGATGCATGTTACCGCATGGGACTTGGTGTGATCGGCGAGTGCAGGGAGTATCTGACAGAGGAAAAGGCGATTTATTTCTGCGGACGTCTTGATGGGGAATATGGATTTTACCGTACCCTTGATGAGGGAAAGTCGTATGAGCGGCTGAACCGGGATGATCAGATGTATGGTGAGATTAACAGCATCGATGGCGATAAGAGAAAGTTTGGCAGATTTTTTCTTGCGACAGGGTCACGCGGCGTTCTGTATGGAGAGATGTTGAAATAATCTGACAGGGCAGAATGTTTTGCAAATTTGTATCAACTGGAAAAAGGACGGAAAATTTTACAAATTTATATCAACTGGAAAAAATGATAAATACAGGAAATAGCGAGTTATATTAATTTTGAATGATTCATATAAGAGAGGAAAAGTTAGATGAGAGTTTACGAAGAAAATAACAGACTGGTAATTGCAGATGGAACATCGACATTGTGGTTAGAACCATGGGGAGAAAATTCTTTCCGTGTGCGCATGACGAAGGAAGCACAGATGGATGCACATGACTGGGCGCTGACCGAGGAAGTAAAAAAATGCCCTATTCAGGTGGAATGCAGGGAAGTTGACACGACAGATCCGTGGTATCGCGGAGAAGAATTTGCAAAATATCATCAGACCGGAAACGTATACACGGTAAAAAACGGAAAGATCACGGCGGTGATCTCCCCGGAGGGATGGATCAGCTATTTTAATCAGAAGGGAGAGCTTCTGACCGAAGAGTACTGGAGAAACAGAAACCGGATCAACCGCTATTGCGTGCCACTGCGTATTGATGCAAGAGAATTAAAACCAATTCCAGGAAGTACAGATTACGAACTGACCATGCGTTTTGAAGCATTTGATGATGAAAAAATATTTGGTATGGGGCAGTATCAGGAAAAAAATCTGAATAAAAAAGGTGCGATATTGGAACTGGCACACAGAAACAGCCAGGCGAGTGTTCCATTTATGGTTTCAAACAGAGGTTATGGATTTTTCTGGAATAATCCGGCGATTGGGACAGCCATTTTCGGAGCAAATAAGACTGAGTGGCATGCAAAGAGCACCAAGAAACTGGATTATTTTATCACGGCGGGAGATACACCGTTTGAGATTGAAGAACAGTATTCTGCGGCAACCGGAAGAACACCGATGATGCCGGAATATGGTATGGGATACTGGCAGTGTAAACTGCGTTACCGCAATCAGGATGAGATACTTGCAGTTGCAAGGGAACATAAAAAACGCGGACTTCCGATGGATGCGATCGTGATCGACTTTTTCCACTGGACAATGCAGGGTGAATTTAAGTTTGAGCCGAGAGACTGGCCAGATCCAAAAGCAATGGTGGATGAATTAAAGAGTATGGGAATCGAGACGGTCGTATCTGTCTGGCCGACGGTGGATGAGCGCAGCGAAAATTATGTGGAGATGAATGACAGGGGATATCTTGTCACACCGGATCGAGGACTGTCCTATCATATGAGCTGGATGGGTAATACGGTATTTTATGACGCGACAAATCCGGGAGCACAGAAGTTTGTATGGGATAAATGTAAGGAAAACTACTATAAAAACGGAGTCCGCTGTTTCTGGTTAGATGAGGCAGAGCCGGAGTATGGTCCTTATGATTTTGACAATTACCGCTATTATGCGGGACCTGCATTACAGTGCAGTAATATTTATCCGGTCGGTTATGCAAAAGGATTTTATGATGGCTTAAAAGCGGAGGGAGAGAAAGACGTCATGAGTCTGGTGCGCTGTGCATGGGCTGGCAGCCAGAAATACGGTGTCCTTACCTGGTCCGGGGATGTGTATTCTTCGTTCCGTTCTATGAGAGAGCAGCTTCAGGCAGGGATTAACATGTGTGTGGCAGGCATTCCGTGGTGGACATCAGATATCGGAGGATTCCTTGGTGGGGATATCAAAGATCCGGCATTTAAGGAGCTTTTAGTACGCTGGTTTGCATGGGGTGCATTCTGTCCGGTATTCCGTATGCATGGAGAACGTTCCCCGTGGTATGAGAGAGAACAGGAGTTTATCGATGGTGTGCGCCAGCTTACCTCCGGTCAGGATAATGAGGTATGGAGTTTTGGAGAAGATAATTATGAGATATTGAAAAAATATCTGTTTATCCGTGAGCACCTCCGCCCGTATATCCGTTCCTGCATGGAACAGGCAAGTAAGACAGGGGCACCGGTGATGCGTCCGCTGTTCTTTGATTTTGCAGAAGATAAGGAGAGCTGGAACGTGGAAGATGCATACATGTTTGGCCCGGATCTTTTGGTGGCACCGGTCATGGAAGCCGGAGCGACAGAACGCAGGGTTTATCTTCCGTCTGGTACAAAGTGGACAGATGCATATACGAAAAAAGTATATGAGGGTGGAAACTATGTGACAGTACCGGCACCGATCGATGTGATCCCGGTATTTATGAGAGAAGGAACTTCTTATCCAATTTATGAATGAGCAAAAAATTCCCAACACAGCGTTTGCAGCCGCTGTGTTGGGAATTTTCATATTAAGAAGGGGGTTTAAGTCATAGTGACTACGGAAACCCAACTGTTAAATATTTAACAGCAAATTTATTATGCACCCAAAAGTACTAAAAATCCAGTGAACATATTGTGAATTTTTGTATTTTAATTGTTAATAAATGAAAGAGAACCGCGAAAGTGGACTGCGGACGACTTGACGTTTCCTTTGCTTTTCCCGTATAATAAAAAAGTATGGGTAAATGCCTGATTATTTTTTGGAATGGAGAATAAAATGTCAATAGATCAGAGTAAAATCAGAAATTTTTGTATTATAGCACATATCGATCACGGCAAATCAACGCTTGCTGACCGTATTATAGAAAGAACAGGAACACTGACCAGCAGGGAGATGCAGGCACAGGTTCTTGATAATATGGATTTAGAGCGTGAGCGTGGAATCACGATTAAGTCACAGGCGGTTCGTATCATTTATAAGGCAAATGATGGGGAAGAATACATTTTTAACCTGATCGACACACCTGGACACGTCGATTTCAATTATGAAGTGTCACGAAGCCTTGCAGCCTGTGATGGTGCGATTTTGGTTGTAGACGCTGCACAGGGCGTGGAGGCACAGACACTGGCAAATGTATATCTTGCTTTAGATCATGATCTTGACGTGATGCCGGTTATCAATAAGATCGACCTTCCAAGTGCACAGCCGGATGAGGTGGTAAAGGAGATCGAGGATGTGATCGGTATTGAGGCGGAGGATGCACCGCGTATTTCCGCTAAGACCGGCTTAAATATCGATCAGGTATTAGAGCAGATCGTGACAAAGATCCCTGCGCCGACCGGAGATAAAGATGCGCCGCTTCAGGCGCTGATCTTTGATGCACTTTATGATTCCTATAAAGGAGTCATCGTATTCTGCCGTATCAAAGAGGGAACGGTAAAAGTGGGAGATACCATCCGTATGATGGCAACCGGTGCACAGTCCGAGGTCACAGAGATCGGATATTTTGGTGCAGGACAGTTTATCCCATGTGATGAGCTTGCGGCGGGAATGGTAGGTTATATCTGTGCAAGCATCAAAAATGTCCGTGATACCCGTGTCGGTGATACCGTGACGAATGCCAACCGTCCATGCAGTGAACCGCTTCCGGGTTACAAAAAAGTCAACCCGATGGTGTACTGCGGTATGTATCCGGCAGACAGTGCAAAATATCCGGATCTCAGAGATGCACTGGAAAAATTGCAGATCAATGATGCTTCCCTGCAGTATGAACCGGAGACATCTTTAGCACTTGGTTTTGGATTCCGCTGTGGATTTTTAGGATTACTTCATTTAGAGATCATTCAGGAACGTTTAGAGCGTGAGTTTAATTTAGACCTTGTGACAACGGCACCGGGAGTTATTTATAAAGTGCATAAGACAAACGGTGAGGTCATTGACCTGACAAACCCGTCAAACCTCCCGGATCCGTCTGAAATCGAATACATGGAAGAACCTGTTGTATCGGCAGAGATCATGGTGACGAGTGAATATGTCGGCGCAATCATGAAGTTATGTCAGGAACGCCGCGGTGTTTATCTGAGTATGGAATATTTAGAGGAGACGCGTGCACTCATCAAATATGATCTGCCGTTAAATGAGATCATTTATGATTTCTTTGACGCATTAAAATCACGTTCCAGAGGTTACGCATCTTTCGATTATGAATTAAAAGGATATGAGCGTTCCGAGCTGGTAAAACTTGACATTCTGATCAATAAAGAGCAGGTGGATGCCCTTTCCTTTATCGTATTTAAAGACAGTGCCTACGAGCGCGGAAGAAAAATGTGTGAAAAGTTAAAGGAAGAGATTCCGAGACATCTGTTTGAAATACCGATCCAGGCGGCTGTCGGCGGTAAAGTTATCGCGCGTGAGACAGTCAAGGCAATGCGCAAGGATGTGCTTGCAAAATGTTATGGTGGTGATATTTCCCGAAAGAAGAAACTGTTAGAGAAACAGAAAGAAGGAAAGAAACGTATGCGTCAGGTCGGAAATGTTGAGATTCCACAGGAAGCATTTATGAGTGTTTTAAAACTGGATGAGGATTAAAAATGGAAAAAAAGGAACTGGAATTATATATCCATATCCCGTTCTGTGTCAGGAAATGTAATTATTGTGATTTTCTTTCTTTTCCGGCGGATGAAGATACACAGAGACAGTATGTGAAGGCACTTTGTAAAGAGATTACCTACTATGGAGCCCATTGCAGGGATTATGTGGTCTCGACCGTATATATTGGCGGCGGTACACCGTCATGGCTTTGGGAGTCGGATATGGCAGCAATCATGGATGCTATGCATCAGAGTTTTTCCCTGCTGCCGGGTGCGGAAGTTTCCATTGAGTGCAATCCGGGAACTGTCACGGCACAGAAGTTTGCAGTATACAGACAGACCGGGATCAACCGGATCAGTCTGGGGCTGCAGTCTGCACAGAATGTTGAATTAAAAATGCTGGGACGTATCCATACCTGGGAGCAGTTTTTAAAGACCTATGAACTTGCAAGGGCAGGAGGATTTTCCAATATCAATGTGGATCTTATGAGTTCTCTTCCGGGGCAGCATATAGAAACCTATGCGGATTCCCTGCAGAAAGTATGCCGTCTGAAACCGGAGCATGTTTCTGCCTATTCGCTGATCATTGAAAAAGGAACACCTTTTTACGATCTCTATAAATTTGATGCGGTCAAGCAGCGTGCGGGAATGGCAACGGATGCACTGCCGACGGAAGATGAAGTCTACGAGATGACGCAGATGACGGAACAGGTACTGAAAGAAAATGGCTATGTGCATTATGAGGTGTCAAATTTTGCGCAGCCGGGATATGCATGCAGACATAATATTGGTTATTGGACACGTGTCAACTATCTCGGAATGGGACTCGGTGCATCTTCTTTGATGGAAAACATACGTTACACCAATACATCGGATCTATATACTTATTTAGAACAGATACAAGCAATCCGCGAAGGTATCTGGGAAAATCATCATGAAGATGGCACAGTGGAACAACTTCCGGCAACCAATCTACATGCCTCGGCAGAATCTGTAAGCAGGTATGCCCAGATGGAAGAGTTTATGTACTTAGGACTCCGTATGATCGATGGAATTTCCAGAGATGATTTCTTTCATGACTTTGGAATACCGATTGAGGCAGTGTATCAGGAAGTTTTAAATCATCTGCAGGAAGAGAGACTCTTAGAGCGCCGTGCAGGCAGAATTTACCTGACACCGAAGGGGCAGGATGTCAGCAATTATGCACTGGCACAGTTCCTGTTTGACGAAACATAATAAAATATTAAGAAAATGTTTTATGGTCATTTAAAGGTGGATGGGATATAATGTGGTAAAGCAATGAGCACATGCACTGCGGACTAAAGTATTAATATCGCAGTACCTGAAATATGCACTGTGGACTAAAATATTTATATAAATGAATGAAAAAGAAAAAAGATAGAGAGTGAACGGATTTGAATGCAGAGAAGCGAAGAAAAAAACGACTGAGAAACCTGGTATGCATAGTATATTGTTCGCTGCAGCTTCTGATCGTTCTTGCGTTATTTAAAGGGATGGGGAGTTTGCTGCACAAGCTGGTTCCGGCAGGCATTGACCTTTCACAGATCGAAGGGAAGATCGTGGCGGTTAATGACGAGCAGGAGAAGCAGGATGAGATAGACGAGAATAAACTGATCGTATGTTTAGATGCCGGGCATGGCGGAAAAGATAATGGATCTGATTACAGGCTTCGTTATGAAAAAAATGACAATTTAAAAATAACACAGGCAGTGGCAGCATATCTTACTGACAAGGAAAATGTGCAGGTTATCATGACACGTTCGGATGATACATTTTTGTCGTTAGAGGAGCGGACAACCTTTGCAAACCAGAATAATGCCGATTATTTTGTGTCGCTGCACCGAAATACCGGTGAGGGAAATGGCGTAGAGACCTGGATCCGCAGTGATGCAGATGATAAGGCACAGTCACTTGCCCAGAATATCATGGACAATCTGGATGCTGCAGGAGTTTCAAGAAACCGCGGCGTAAAGAAAGGAACACAAAAGAGCGAGAGCAAAGATTATTATGTAAATCTGCACACAAACATGCCGGCATGTATCGTTGAACTTGGTTTTATGAACAGCCCGACGGATAACCAGTTGTTTGATGCAAACCTTGACAGTTACGCGAAAGCAATCGGGGATGCTGTATTAAAAACGTATGAGTCCTATGGAAAAGACGGAACAGACGCTACAGAATCGGTAGAGGATGTTCCGAGTACGGAAGACCAGACATCTACGGAAACAGGCACAGGCACGACCGGACAGGTGCTGCAGAATACGCAGATTGAAAACGTAGCTTCTTTAGATGCGACCAGTCATGACTGGGGACTTGGCAGCCACACGGATGACGAAAACCGTCCGCTTGACGCCATCAATGCACAGGAAACTTATGGAAAATATAATGCGTACTTCATCGGTGAAGATACAAAAGATATTTATCTGACATTTGATGAAGGTTATGAATACGGACAGACCGAGAGCATTTTAAATACCTTAAAAGAAAAAGGTGTATCTGCTACATTTTTTGTAACGGAACCATATGCGAAGGACAATCCTGATCTGGTAAGACGTATAATTGATGAAGGTCATGTGCTTGGAAACCACAGTGTGACACATCCATCTGCGGGTATGCCATCATTGACTTTAGATAAGCAGGAAAATGAGGTAACAGAGAATCATGCCTATATCAAGGAAAACTTTGGGTATGACATGTACCTGTTCCGTTATCCGACCGGAAGATTCAGTGAGCAGTCGCTTGCACTGTTAAATAACTGTAATTATAAGAGTATTTTCTGGAGTTTTGCATATCTTGATTATGATGTCAATAACCAGCCGGATCATGTATCAAGCCTGCAGAAGATGAAAGATAAACTCCATCCGGGTGCGATTTATCTGCTCCATGCAGAGTCGGAGACGAATGCAGCAGTGCTGGGTGATTTTATTGATGCTGTGAGAGCTGCTGGGTATGGATTTAAGAATTTTTAGATGGTAAAAAATAATATAGTTTAAAAAATTCCTTATCAGATTATTGGTAAGGAATTTTTTTACATTTCTATTACTTTTTTAGCACAGATGTGCAGACGGATACGGTTTCTTTCCATTGTTCATCATGGGAAATCGATGCATCATGGTCACCTTTTTGTGCACCGTAACTTCCAAAACCGGCATGATTTCCTCCTTCGATCACATGTTCCGAATAGTCAGCGGGCATAAGGTCACGGCTGGTTACAACTTTGTCCATATTTAAGACACCGTCATTGCTGCCATATATGGAAATAACCGGGAAATCAGCTTTTGTAAGATCACTGGTGGAATAGGAAGCAAGCAGGATCAGTCCGTCTAAATCATTTAAATGCTTCCCTGCATAGCTTGCAGCCATGGCACCACCGAGGGAATGACCAGCCAGATACCAGTGTTCATAGGAATAATCCGCCATGATGTCATCCGCTTTATTCATACCAAAGAAAGCAAGGTTGCAGGGCATTTTGACAAGAAAACAGTCGATGCCGCTTCCTGCGATCTGTTTTAACAGTGGTGCGTATGCGATTGCCTCTACTTTGGCGCCAGGATAGAAAATAAGCGCATCTTTCGTGCCTGGTCCGTCAAAAAGCATGCCGGTGGCAGTAGAACTTACCGTTACGGTATCGGAGGAGGTTAAAGTCGCATCTACATCAACGGCGTGATAGTAGTCATTGACATACCAGACGCTGATGCCGCAAAGTATAAGAATCACGGCGAGCAATATAATAAGGATAATTTTTGATTTACGTTTTGTGTGAGTCATTTGAGGTTCTTTCTTAAGTTGTATGTTTGAAGGAGGTCCAGAAGGCAGCTGCTCATTATTTTACCTTCTTTTGAGAATCATAAACCTATGCACCTTAAACAGGAATTTATTTTAATATCCATGGTCAACATGTTGCCATTGTCCGCCGTTTGTTCTAACTAAAATCCACTTCCAATCATTGTATGTACTATTTGGATTCAGAGAACCATCTCCTCCAGATGAATCAACATCGAATGAAGATAGCAAAACAATGACTTCATCTGCATTGTTCCTATCTGCCCAATCTTGATGGTCTTTAGAGCTGTCATCCCCTGCATAATAAATTTCTGTAAGAGTACATCCATTCCAGTTGCTCTTAAACTCTTTTTTTATGGTGTCAATAGCAGCTGCAATGTCCTCTTCAGAATATATTTCAGATTCTACATTATGCGTATTTACTTCATTAACATTTCCACCACAAGCACTCAAACTAAATACAAGCAGAATACATAGCATTGCACATACAATCTTTTTCATAATTCACACTACCTCCATCAATTCCGATTGTTACATTGAAATTATAGCCGATACAGGGAGCGTTTTCAAGCAATCCTGATTTATCTGACTATATTATGCCAGACTTCATAATATGTGTGGACAGCAGTCAGGGACATTCCAGTGGAGAAAGTGATGGTATTTGAAGATAGAAAGCATTGTGAATATGTGATAAAATTTAAAAGCAGCATATCAAATGATGATACCTATTTAGAAACGATAGTATAAGGATTAAGGGGTATGGAAATAAGAAAAAGCACAACAGAAGATACAAAGCAGATTATGGCAATTTTTACAACGGCAAAGGCATATATGATTGCGCATGGGAATAAAACGCAATGGGGAAAGGGATACCCTGACGAGGAAATATTAAAAACAGATATAGATGCCGGAAACAGCTATGTAAAGGAATCGCCAGAGCATGTTTTGAATATTGCATTGAACAGATAGACTATATTCGTATTGATACACGCAAAGATAATATTTCTATGCAGACTGCAATTGAACGGTTTGGATTCTGCAAATGTGGAAATATATATGTCAGAGATGGAGCTGAACGGATAGCGTATGATTATTTGAATGAAGTGTTAAAGTTAGAGAGACAGAAAGGGTTTCGTATGCATCTTGTAGCAGAAAAGTAATGTGGCTTCGTTTATAGTCAAATATTGTTTTTTGGATATTCATCCGCTATACTAATGGTTAAGTGTACCGGATTTTTTCAGGGAGTTTTCCATGTATGGATAACAGATTAAAATTACCGGTAGGAATTGAAGATTTTGAAGAGATCCGGAAAGAGGGATTTTATTATATCGATAAAACAAAACTTATAGAGCAGCTTTTGATGTAGCCTTAAAACGTATCATTACTACAATAAAAAATGAAGCCCGCAGACATTACGGAGAAAAAGTGATCATTATCATAGATGAATATGATGTACCGCTGGATAAAGCATTCAGTAATGGCTATTATGATGAAATGGCAGAACTTATTCGTGTACTATTAGGGCAGGCATTGAAAACGAATGATTTCCTGCAATTTGCCATCTTGACAGGATGTTTAAGAGTATCGAAAGAGAGTATCTTTACAGGAATTAATAACTTTAAGGTGTTATCTGTCATGGATACAAGATTTGATGAGCAATTTGGATTTACCGATGAAGAAGTAAAAAAAATGCTTCTGGATTATGGATTATCGTCGCATTTTGAGGAAGTAAAGGAATGGTATGATGGTTACAGATTCGGTAATGCAGATGTATATTGTCCGTGGGATGTTGTAAATTACATTGATTTATTGTGTGCTGATCCCAATGCCACACCACAGGATTTCTGGTCAAATTCCAGCAGTAACTCTATCGTACGCAGGTTTATTGACAAGGCAAACGTCCAGACAAAAGCGGAAATAGAGCAGTTGATCGCAGGAGAAAGCATTGAAAAGGACGTTTCGCAGGAACTGACGTACAATGAGATAGACAGAAGCATAGAAAATTTATGGAGTGTACTTTTGACTACGGGATATCTGACACAAAATGGCCATACAGTAAGTGGAAAATATTTGTTGAAAATTCCAAATAGAGAAATAAGAAATCTGTTTACCAGACAGATAAAGGAATGGTTCAGTGAGGTGTCAAAAAGTGATGGAAAAACGCTCGAAGAGCTTTGTGAGGCATTCGTAAAGAAAGAACCGGAAAAGATAGAAAAGATATTTGGAAATTATCTGTGGAATACCATAAGTATCAGAGATACTGCGGTCGCAAAGGAAAAGAAAGAAAATTTTTATCACGGTGTTCTTTTAGGACTGTTAGGCTATAAATCCACATGGCGCACAATATCCAATGCAGAGTCAGGTATTGGTTACAGTGACATACTTATCGAGATTGGAGAAAACAGGATGGGTATTGTAATCGAATTAAAATATGCAGAAGGCGGAGATATGGATGCAGCATGTGAGGAAGCACTGCAGCAGATCGAAGAAAAAGGCTACATTGCAAGATTAAAGCAGGATGGTATGCAGAATTTTATAAAATATGGCATAGCCTGTTTCCGGAAAAATTGTAAGGTGGTTATGGCAGACTCCATTTAGATATTGTAGAAGAGGGAAAGATATTGAACCATTTTTCAGACAAAAGAAGGAAGTAACATTGCAACACATTCCCCGTTTATGCTTGAAACGTTGAATGCAAAAATCTATAATATCGATACGGAAGACTACCGTATTTGTGAATGGTATGAGCTTGAAAACTCAATAATAACTGGCATAAAAATAGCATGAAACCATCTGGTTTTCTTCTATAAGTGCTACATAAAAAAGTGCAAATGTACAAAAAATAGTAATGGCTATGGAAATAAAAATAATTTAGTAGTAAAATAATACTACCAAAATTTGTGCAAAGCACAAAAATAAGGAACGAATACTATGGAGATTAAGAGAGATTTATATCTTGAACAGTTAAAAATAAAAAAAGATAACGGAATGATTAAGATTATCACGGGAATCAGGAGATGCGGCAAATCATTTCTGTTATTTGTGTTGTTTAAGAAATACTTATTGGAAAGTGGTGTAGATAATGACCACATTATTGAGATTGCTTTAGATGGCATTGAAAATGAGGAGTTGAGAGATCCAAAGAAGTGTTATCAGCATATTAAAGATATAATGAATGATGATCAGAAATATTATCTGCTCTTGGATGAAGTACAGTTTATGCCACGATTTGAAGAAGTGTTGAACAGTTTGCTTCGTATCAGTAACATTGATGTGTATGTAACTGGCAGTAATTCTAAATTTTTATCCAGCGACATTGTAACTGAATTTAGAGGCAGAGGAGATGAAATCAGAATTTATCCGTTGTCCTTTGCAGAGTTCTATGCGGCTTTTAACGGAGATTATGATGATGCGTGGGAGGAATATATGATATATGGTGGTTTACCGCAAGTGGCACAATTCTCTGCGGAACGCCAGAAAACGGAGTATCTTAAAAATATTTTTACCAATGTTTATATCAAGGATGTAGTAGAGCGAAACAGGATTCAAAATGTTGATGAAATCGGAACTTTGGTAGATATACTGGCGTCTGTCATTGGAGCTTCTACCAACCCAACTAAAATATCAAACACCTTTAAAAGTGAACGAGGAATCAATTATAGCAATAAAACTATATCTAACCATATTGATTATTTGGCAGAGGCATTTTTGATTTCTAAAGCGAACCGGTATGATATTAAGGGCAGAAAATATATAGGAGCCAATCTGAAATACTATTTTTCGGATGTTGGACTTAGAAATGCAAGACTGAATTTTAGACAGCAGGAGCCGACTCATATTATGGAAAATATTGTTTATAATGAGCTGCTTGTGCGTGGTTACAATGTGGATGTTGGAATTGTGGATGTATTTGCAAAAAATAGTGAAGGAAAGAGAGTGCATAAGCAGTTAGAAGTTGATTTTGTAGTAAATCAGGGCAGTCAGAGATATTACATTCAGGTCGCTTATGATATGACTACAGAGGAAAAGCAAACACAGGAACTTAATTCGTTTCGAAATATTCCGGATTCATTTAAGAAGATTGTTATAGTGAATGGAACGAAAAAGCCATGGAGAAATGAAGAAGGATTCGTATTCATGGGCATGAAATATTTTCTGCTCAATGCAGATAGTTTGGAGTTTTAGTGTGGCAAATTGGAGGTTAAGATGAGACTGGTTTTAGGTGGAATAGCACAGGGAAAACGCGATTATGTAAAAACTGCATATCAGATTTCAGAGAATGACATTTTTTCCGGTGAACAAACAGAACTTGAGCAGTTAAGCGGTGTAGTGGCGGTAGATCAGTTCCATCTGTGGGTCAAAAGAAAAATAAAAGAAGGCGCAGATGTACCGGAACTCACAGAAATATTTATAAAGCAGAATCCGGACTGTATCGTGATCTGCGATGAAGTCGGATGTGGTGTAGTACCGGTCGAAAAAGAAGAAAGAGAATACCGGGAGCAGGTCGGAAGGATGCAGATCGTTCTTGCAAAAGCCTCGGAGAGTGTGGAGCGTGTGATATGCGGGATAGCGCAGAAAATCAAATAGAAATGGTCTTTATCCGGCATGGCGAGACAGAATCAAATCAGAGAAAAAGTTATCTTGGGTGGACAGATGAGCCGCTTTCTGTGGAAGGACGTGAAGTGATTGCACAGAACAGAAAAAAATATCCGGATGCAGATTTTATTTTTACAAGTCCGATGTTAAGGTGCAGACAGACAAAAGAGATTATATATGGCGATCAGTCCTGCCAGATCATAGAAAAATGGAAAGAGATGAATTTTGGCAATTTTGAAGGAAAAACATATCTCGAATTAAATGGAAATAAAGATTATCAGAGATGGATCGACAGCGGTGGAACGCTGCCCTTTCCGGAGGGGGAGAGCCGGAAAGAATTTATCCTGCGGTGCAGAGCCGGGCTCATGGATTGCCTGACCAGATTAACAGAAAAAAGGATCTGTTTTACAGAGCAGGAAAATGAGCCGAAAAAAGCATCGCAGCAAAAAAAAGTACAGGGAAAAGTTGTCTGCGTCGTACATGGCGGCACGATCATGGCATTATTTGACAGCTATGGAAAGGGTTCCTATTTCGATTATCAGTGCAGGTGCGGACAAGGGTATGAATGTACATTGTCTTATACCACGGATGAAAATGGAGCAGTGGATGAGACATCCATTTTTATGACAGATGAAAAATTAATTTTGGGAGAATAACGATATGTATTACCATATGATTGCATTTCTGGCAGGATTTCTGTTAGATCTGCTGATCGGAGACCCGCACTGGCTGTATCATCCGGTGCGCCTGATCGGAAATCTGATTGCTGTAATAGATCATAAAATGCTTGATGTATCAGGCATAAGAAATGAAAAAAAAGAATGGCGTGCAGGCATCTGGCTTGTAGTGATCGTATTATCTGCTACAGGTCTGGTAAGTATTTGCTTACTTCTGGGGGGGTATGTACTCAATCCCGTAGCAGGCTGCATTTTAGAGAGTATCATGACATATCAGATTCTTGCGACAAAGTGTCTGAAAGTCGAGAGTATGAAAGTGTACGAACGTCTGAAGGCAGAGGATCTTGACGGTGCAAGAAAAGCTGTGGCAATGATCGTGGGACGTGATACGCAGAATCTGAATGAAGCAGGTGTTGCAAAAGCAGCAGTGGAGACGGTAGCGGAAAATACATCGGATGGTGTGATCGCACCGATGATCTATTTAGCGATCGGCGGACCGGTTCTGGGATTTTTGTATAAGGCAGTCAATACGATGGATTCGATGGTGGGATATAAAAATGACCGCTATCTGAATTTTGGAAGAACGGCGGCAAAACTTGATGATGTGGTAAATTATATTCCGGCACGTATCAGTGCGGCACTGATGATCGTTGCAGCTTATCTGCCGGGAAAACAGTTTTCCGGGAAAGATGCCCTGCGCATCTTTAAACGTGACCGTTATAACCATGCAAGCCCCAATTCTGCCCAGACCGAGGCAGCCTGTGCAGGTGCCTTAAATCTTCGTCTGGCAGGGGATGCAAGTTATTTTGGAAAAATCGTGAAAAAGCCATATATCGGGGATGATATCAGACCAGTGGAAGCAGAAGATATTGCGCGGGTAAATGTGCTTTTATATCGGAGCGCAGTGATTGGGGAATGTTTGTGTCTGTTAATTCTTATGGGAATAACGTTGTTCATTTAATCTAAATTTTCTTCCCCCCATTTTGATATTTCAAAAAACACCGGCAGCAGTGCTTTTCCTTTTTCGGTTAAGGAATATTCCACATGGGGTGGAATCTCATTAAACTGCTCTCTGTGAATGATCCCAAGCTCCTCTAAATCTCTTAAGGTGTTCGTAAGCATGGTATTTGTGATGCGTGGATATATAAGTCGTACTGTCATGCAATGGGGATGCTCATCACCGCAAACCATATAGAAATGGTGCTTGTTAATCTGGGCGATGAGATTATAAAAAAGGAACGTATCCGCTTAAAATTTACAACAGAATTATCTTATTGTACAGAAGCTGCAAAAAAGGTAAAAACTTTTTTAGCTGGTGAGTCTGCAGAGAAAACATTGCTTGGAATTGGGATTGCGATTTCGGGAATCGTTGACCAGAAAGAACGGATCGTTTTAAAATCCCATGCGCCTGTTCTAAAAAACTACAGTCTGCGTTTTTTAGAACAGGCGATCGGAATCCCGGTATATTTTGAAAATGATGCAAATGCGGCGATGCTGGCGGAAAAAACAGGGGAGTACTCCAATGTAATCTATCTGTCTTTGAATCACACATTAGGGGTGCATTCTGCATCAACGGAAAGCTGTTTTTGGGGCAGAACCATTTTCAGCTGTTTCGTCTGCGAGTGCCTGAACCAGAGCCTGTACTTTGGGCGAGAGCCGTCTGTAATATTCTAAAACACGCTGTTCACTCTGCGTGATGGAATCTTTCGGATATACTTCATACCGGAAGGGAACATCTGTGTAACCGATCAGATAATCAACAGAAGTATCAAAGAAATCTGCCATGTGAAGAATTACATCAAGATCCGGTTCCGCAAGAGCATGCTCATATTTAAAGATTGTCTGCTGTGTGACATGAAATACATCAGCGACAGCCTGCTGACTCATATGTTTTGATTCACGTAGTTCTTTTAATCGTACCATGCAATAAATCTCCTTATCGTTCTACTTTATCAATAAAAAATGTAACTATATAAAACATACAAGTTGTATTGATAACAGCTAATAAGTGTTATATAATGAATGAAAAGAATCTGAACTACAGAAGAAACATATCTGTGAAAGGAGAACAGTTATGAAAAAACGAATGATCGCATGGCTGCTTTGTGCCTGTATGACATTGACCGCAGCACCGGAGATGCTGCTGGCGGATGTGGCAGGAAAAGAGCATCAGCAGACACAGGAAGAAAACAGTTTTAAAGAGAAAGAGACTGTGGAAACACAGACTGCAGAACAGGATGATGAAAAGTCGACAGTGACAGAGAAAAAAGAAACAGACCAGGCAGATGAAGAAGATCATAATGCCGGAAGTCTGGCAGAGGAAGAGTCTGGGGCGGTTGAGACGGAGATTGTTACGGAAGAGGCAGAAGAGCCAGAGACGACGATCGTCACGGAAGAGACAGAAGAGCCAGAAACGAAGGTTGTTACAGAAGAAACAGAGGAGACTGAAACAGAGAATGTCACAGAAGAGCCAGAACAGGCTGAAACAGAGAACGTTACGGAAGAAACGGAGAGTACAGAGGAGATTTTAAAAAGGGCATTATCAGGTGATGAGATCAGCCGTATCGATTGGGTACAGGAACTGGTAACATTATTTGATCTTACGGTAGATGAGGACAATTATCCGGATAATTATTACAGTGACATATCAACGGATGATTCGTTTTATCGTGATGTGATGGTGGCATGCGAGTTCGGAATGATCGATCTTGAGGCAGGAGAAGAATTTCGACCGGAAGATGCAGTGACACGTGAATTTGCAGCGCAGACCATGAATGCGATGCTTGGTTTTGTACCGGAAACAGACAGTTATACTTATCAGGATACAGCAGATGTTACATATAAGGATGCAGCACAGGTCGCAATCGACAGAGGATGGGTTACGGTTGCTGCCGGTAAATTTCTCCCGGAACAGTCACTTACAACGGAAGAGCATGATGCAATGATCGCGGATGCAAAAAAGGTTTTGGCAGATGCGCAGATAGAGACCGGAAAAGAAAATACCTGTACGTTTGCGTCCGGAGTAGTTGTTGTACCAAAGGAAACAGCCGTATCTATTGATGTGGACGGAATAGTTATGATCGAAAACTGTCCGGTTACGATCAAACAGGGAACAACATTTGCCGTGTATGTTAACGATATTGTCATGGCATATAAGGCGGAAAGTGTACGGACAGAAGGAACAACGACATATATTACAACCGCAGATGCGGATGATGGCGCGGTTTTAAATGTTGACCAGCAGGGCGAACTGGATGTTGATATGACGGAATTTATTCCGGCAGATGAAGAAACATATGTGGTAAATGGTGTTACAGTCACAGAAGGTATGACAAGGGGGATATCCTATAAAAACAATACCCTGCGTGCAGATAAAACGATTTCCGTCTCAGATGATGTCACAGCGACAGTAAGTGTTGTGATTTCAAACATGAAAGTAAATTACAGTCTGAATAATAATGACTATTATTTTTCAGTCAGCGGAGATATGGAATACTCCTGCAATGTAAAAGGGGATGCATTTAAAGATATTAACCACACACTGACGTTAGGGGCAGTGCCGCTCGGCGGTGTTGGTATGCTGACACTGGCAATGGAATATAATCTTTCCGGTGAGGCAACGCTTACCGTGGAAAAGGAATTTGAAGCCGGATTTGCGTATTCGGACGGATTCCGTATAGTTGGAAACAGTCATAAAAAAGGATTTTCCTTTTCAGCAGAAGCAGATCTGACCACAGGTATTGTACTCTCCGCAAAAGCAACGCTCGGAATTGTCAGCGGAGATATTTATGCAAAAACCGGTGCACGTATGAACATCAAATACGTAAGGTACAGTTCCGGAACACCGACATACTGCGCGTCACAGGCGGCATATCTGTATGCATCGGTGGGGGCAAGTGCAAAGATCGGAGTTGGTATTGCATCAAAGACCTTTAGTAAAAGTATAGAGATCTGGGGAAAGAATAACAGTCCGGTGCGCGTGTACTATCATATTGAGGACGGCGTACTTCGGACATCATGTACGCGTGGAAAAGAATTTGCCGCGCAGGGAGGCTGGACAAGTTTTTGGACATCTCCAGGTTCGAGATATTTCAATCCGGCGGGCGTAGGAAGCTATTTTGATGCAGGTGCAGGTGCAGGCGGTGCAATCGTACCGATTTATACCTATACACTTGACGATGCAAACAGGGCTACAATCACAGGATATAGCGGAAATGCGACAGCACTTTATATTCCGGATGAGATTGACGGGCATGAGGTTGTTGCAATTGGAGATAGCGCTTTTGAGAACCGGACAGATTTGAGGACGGTGATGATACCAGATAGCGTGACGGAAATTGAAGCATATTCATTTAACAATTGTACTAACTTATCAAATGTGACATTATCTAAAAATTTAGAGAGTATGGGAAGCAGTGCGTTCGGAAATTGTGATGGCTTGACGCAGATAGAGATACCGAAAAGTTTGGAAAGCTGTGATATATCTTATGGATCGTATGGACCCTTTAGAGATTGCGATAAGTTAAAAAAAGTAAAATTTGAAGAGGGAACAACGGTAATAGCAACAATGTTGTTTCACCATTGCACTGGAATAGAAGAAATAGAAATTCCCGATACAGTAACAATAATAAAAGATAGTGCATTTGAAGAATGTACGAATTTGAGGTCAGTACAAATTCCAGACACTGTAACAAAAATAGAGCCAGAGGCATTTCAGAATTGTGTAGGATTAACAAATATTAGGATACCAGATAGTGTGACGAGAATAGATGGTGGAGCATTTTATGGGTGTAGTAATCTTGTAAATGTAACATTGTCAAAAAATTTAGAGAGTATGGGAAATAGTGCGTTTGGAAATTGTGATAAATTGACGGAGATAGAGATACCAAAGAGTTTGACAAGTTGCGATATATTTTATGGATCGTATGGACCCTTTAGAGATTGCGATAAGTTAAAAAAAGTAAAATTTGAAGAGGGAACAACGGTAATAGCAACAATGTTGTTTCACCATTGCACTGGAATAGAAGAAATAGAAATTCCCGATACAGTAACAATAATAAAAGATAGTGCATTTGAAGAATGTACGAATTTAAAGTCAATACAAATTCCAAATACTGTCACAAAAATAGAGCCAGAAGCATTTTATAACTGCACTTCGCTAACAACAGTAAATATTCCTGATACTGTTAAGTCTATAGATAAGTCCGTGTTTTCGGGTTGCGCCAGCCTGACGGAAGTGCATTTGCCAAGTACCATAAAAGAAATGCCTGTAAGCGCATTTTACAATTGCAAAAAGTTAACCACCATCAACTTCCCATCCACCCTGACCACGATCGGGAACTCCGCGTTTTCCGGCTGTGAATCTTTGCCGGAAGCAATACTTCCATCCGGGGTAGAAAAAATAGAAAGCAACGCATTTAAAAACTGTAAAGCCATGAAAAAGGCAGTGGTGCCGGATACCGTTTCATCCATTGGAGATTCTGCATTTTATGGCTGTGAAGCTCTGACCGACATTACATTAGGCAGCAAGTTAAAGAAAATTGAGAGCCAGACATTCTACGGCTGCACAGTTCTGCCATCCATCGTGCTTCCTTACAATGTGACCACAATCGGTGACAGTGCCTTTGTCAACTGCACGAAGCTGACGCAGATCACAGTCCCGC
>OHAB01000769.1_pt1 | contig 25577 bp, 31 predicted proteins | sample 1577031 | NCBI WGS metagenome assembly OHAB01 (sample SAMEA3541477, study PRJEB24748) | human gut metagenome | biome: human gut; feature: human-associated habitat; material: faeces | place: China | collected 2012 | reverse complement strand
TGTCGCACTAACGCTGCAACGGTGGCGGTGATTCAGGACGCCCTGAAATCCTGCGGCTTACCGGCGGGTGCCGTGCAGGCGATTGATAATCCTGACCGTGCGCTGGTCAGTGAAATGCTGCGTATGGATAAATACATCGACATGCTGATCCCGCGTGGTGGCGCTGGTTTGCATAAACTGTGCCGTGAACAGTCGACAATCCCGGTGATCACAGGTGGTATAGGCGTATGCCATATTTACGTTGATGAAAGTGTAGAGATCGCTGAAGCATTAAAAGTGATCGTCAACGCGAAAACTCAGCGTCCGAGCACATGTAATACGGTTGAAACGTTGCTGGTGAATAAAAACATCGCCGATAGCTTCCTGCCCGCATTAAGCAAACAAATGGCGGAAAGCGGCGTGACATTACACGCAGATGCAGCTGCACTGGCGCAGTTGCAGGCAGGCCCTGCGAAGGTGGTTGCTGTTAAAGCCGAAGAGTATGACGATGAGTTTCTGTCATTAGATTTGAACGTCAAAATCGTCAGCGATCTTGACGATGCCATCGCCCATATTCGTGAACACGGCACACAACACTCCGATGCGATCCTGACCCGCGATATGCGCAACGCCCAGCGTTTTGTTAACGAAGTGGATTCGTCCGCTGTTTACGTTAACGCCTCTACGCGTTTTACCGACGGCGGCCAGTTTGGTCTGGGTGCGGAAGTGGCGGTAAGCACACAAAAACTCCACGCGCGTGGCCCAATGGGGCTGGAAGCACTGACCACTTACAAGTGGATCGGCATTGGTGATTACACCATTCGTGCGTAAATAAAACCGGGTGATGCAAAAGTAGCCATTTGATTCACAAGGCCATTGACGCATCGCCCGGTTAGTTTTAACCTTGTCCACCGTGATTCACGTTCGTGAACATGTCCTTTCAGGGCCGATATAGCTCAGTTGGTAGAGCAGCGCATTCGTAATGCGAAGGTCGTAGGTTCGACTCCTATTATCGGCACCATTTAAATCAATAAGTTACACATCATTAGTACCTTCCTTATTTTTTGACTGGGACGAATTTGGGACCGATGGGTTCAGGATCGAGTCTATTTGCCGTGCGTGTTCGGTAAGGTGATTAGGTGCAAGGTGAGCATATCGACGAACCATTTCGATAGACTCCCAGCCTCCCATTTCCTGTAACACTGACAACGGGACTCCGGCTTGAACCAGCCAACTTGCCCAGGTGTGTCTCAAGTCGTGAAATCTGAAATCATCAATACCAGCCCGTCTCAGCGCCGCTTTCCAGGCTGTGTTTGCGTCATACCGCATCTTCCTTACTGTTGGCGCTTTCGTTCCGTCTGGTTTGGTACAGCTTTCCTTGTACACAAATACCCAACGGTGATGATTCCCGATTTGTTTTTTCAAAACGCGACATGCAGTATCATTCAGCGCAACGCCAATTGCGCGGTTTGATTTACTCTCTTCCGGGTTTATCCATGCCACCCGGCGCTGCATGTCTATTTGTTGCCATTTAAGGTTGATGATGTTCGAGCGTCTTAAGCCTGTTGCCAGTGCAAATTCAACAACAGACTTTAATGGCTCCGGACATTCATCAATCAGCCTTTGTGCTTCATGGGGCTCCAGCCAGCGGATCCGTTTATTCTTTGGTTGAGGCACTTTAATAATTGGTGCCTTATCCAGCATTTTCCATTCACGCTCTGCGGCTCTTAGTAGGGCCTTTATAAATGAAAGATGCGTAGCCTTCGTTGCAACGGACGCTGGTTTTGGCGTGTATTCTGGAACAGGTTTCCCTTTTTTTCTGCATGCTTCTGCCCTGAGTCTCCAGTTTTCCTCATGACGCCGGTTCGTCATTTTCTGCATTGCTGAATAAATTTTTGATTCAGTAATGTCTCTTAGTTGCATTCCTGCGAAATGTTGAAGCCAGAATCCGATCCGGCTTTTGTCATCGTCCAGTGATTTTTTATGTGCTTTCTCTTCAAGCCACCTGACACACGCTTCCTCGAACGTTATATCAGGTATTTCACCAAGTTTGCTGACCCGCCATGCTTCAGCCTTTAGCTTGTCATGGAGTTCTGTCGCCTGCCTTTTGTCCTTTGTTCCAAGAGACTGTTTAAATCTTTTACCGTTCGGCAATGTGAAACTGGCGTACCATATTTCACCTCTGCGGAAGAGTGACATTTTCTTTCCTCTGTTATGCCATCACCCGCGCTCACCTGGACAGTATGCAGCGGAGACTGAAGAGCCGCAATGCAGGCTTGTCGTGTTGTGAGGTAAGGAGATTTATTCTTAGTGGGATCTTTGCGTGTTGCCTGAAGACGCCCTGTGCGTATCCAGTTAATGGCAGTCGGTCTGGATATCTTGAGAAAATGACAGGCCTCATCGAGTGTGAGGCTGTATGGCTCCATTATTTCACCTCTTGCTGTGACATTGTTGAAAAATGGATACCAGCTCGTTGCTGCCAGACGATCCAACCGAGAGTCATATCCCATGCCATGTATTCGTTATCGCCGTTTTTTGCTCTCCGACGATCTACTAAGTCACCGAAACGCTTTTCCATGAATAATTCATAAGCTTCGCGTTCATCTGGTTCTACTTCCAGAGATAGGAGTGCGATTTCATAAGCACGGCGCTCAATATCGTCTCGCACGTCAAGGCTGCTGATACGCTCTTTAATTTCTTTAATCAGTTCTTTGTCGGTAAAAGTGGTCATTATGCTCCAGCCTCCGGTGCTTTTGGCATTACTGCCCAGTGAGTGATATTGACGTTTTCAAGGTCCCCGACCTGAAATGTCCACTGCCATTCTCCGGTTTCTTTTTGTCCCCAGGTGTACCAGAGAGAACGCCAGCCAATTAGCCAGCCTTCTCCGTTAGCATCGAATAACAAAACACTTTCATTTGCTGGTGGCAGTTCAGTTGACACTGGTATTACTTTGTTTTCCTGTGCTGCACATTTAGCTTCAAGCGCATCGAATTTACGCACCAGGTATTCAGCATCTGTTTCATTTACTTTCAGATCTCGCGGTACACATCTCCCACGAAGAAACCCTTCCATTTCGAAAACATTCATGCGCATTTGCGTAACTCCGATAACTCGTTAAAGCGTTCCATAAACATCCCGTAGGCATGGCCCGGTGCCAGTGGAATCACGTTGAACATCTCTGTTGCCGGGATACCTTCCAGTACAGGCCAGAAAGAGCCATCATCAAGCCCGAGATCGCGGCGTTCGGTTGCCAGCATGATGAGATCGGCATATTTCACGGGCGTACTCATAACTGGGGGTAACCCGTATTTCTCACGGATTACGGCGTCTATTTTTTCTTCCATTTGTTTATAGTCAGGAAGAAGGCGTTTCAGTGGTGCGGGAATGTCCTGGCAATACGCTTCTGTTGCATCATGCATTAACGCTTCAAAAGCAAATTCCTGCGGCACCAGCTGGCTGCAAAGAACCGCATGTTGGGCGACGCTGTAGAAGTGCGAAAGATGACCGGCAAAGCGACAGATATTTGAAAGGGAAACCGCGATATCGTTAATATCGATGTCGTCTTTATTTATCCTGTCATAATAAAAATGCTTCCCGGAAAAAGTTTTAATAAATGACATTTTGTTCTCCACGTATATGCGCTGCACCGCGCTGAATTTTGGTTAAAGAAAACCCTCGCCATCAGGCGATTATTGAGTTAATTACGTTTCCATAAATGCCCCCGCAGGGGCATTTGCAGTAATGAAATCAGGCGGTGAAAGTACCAATAAAGGTTTCTACTTTGCTGTCTTTGAATTTTTCAACAAGCAGATCACGAAATTCGTTAGCCATTTCTTCCTGCACTGCTTCCAGCTGAATAATGCGCAGAACCAGTACAGGGCGATCACCAGTGATAATGCTGAGGCGTAATTTAAACGGACGTTCTTTCAGGCCTTCAAACGGAACGCATTTAAACTCAAATGCTACTGGCATAATGTCTTTGGTTTTCGCTTCGACAGACTCCATCAGAGAGCGTTTGCCGCTGAAGTCATTGTCTTCAAAATCAGCGGTCTGGTTTGCTTCAATCGTGATTTTACGGACCGCCGCAGCCGCTTTTGTTGCCTGAATGGCGTCACCATTAGCATCAAAGCCCACAAGGTAGTCGGCCCAGTCTTCAATCCATTCTGCCAGTGACTTCTGGGAGTTACGCTCGCCGTTAACAGACAACAGGGCAGAGAACGGTGCTGTCTTTTTCAGTTTGAGAGTGGCGGTGTTATCTGCGTGACCTGGTTCATCAATAGTACCCAGGTTAAGCACACTGACGGCTCGCATATTATCAGCATCGATAAAGCAGCGGGTGCCTTCATCTGCAAGATCTTTAGAATAACGGGTAAAGTCATCGATGCTGGCAGTGGAAAGCGCACCACGGAAACGGAAGCGATTTAAATTAAATTTTTCCAGATCATGAATGCGGAAATTCTCAGGCAATGCCACAGCATCGGCACCAATCTTACTGATAATTTCATTAACACCCTGAGCAGAAATAAGGGCATGGATTTGATTAATTGCGGTTGCGTCTAAGTTCTGAGACATAATAAGTCCTCACTATATAAAGATATTCAGTGATGAGATAAATAATCAGTTTATTAAAAACGATATTAACGACCTGCTGCGCGGAGTTTTCCGTCAGGTTCACCGGCAAGAGTCAGTAATTGTCCCTGGTCTTCCTGCAGAATAGTCAGGCGACCACCGCGATTGACATACATCGGCGTTTCGGTGGTGTCTTCTTCGGAAATTTTCCCGCGGTTAGTCGGGCGAACATATGAGAGTTTGTGTTTGATTTTTACACGGTTCTCATCAAACGGTTCGATTTCCAGGTTGAGCGAGACCTTACCTTTGGTTTTCGTGTTCATCACACCGGAAGCGACTTCACTGAGAACTGCGCCGATTTTGGTTTCAAATACGCCGCCGTCCAGCTCCCCGATAAATGCCTGCACATCAGTACTGCATTCGCTAGCCATTTTGCTGCTCCCCATCATATCGACCCTGCAGGGTCGGTTGGTTTCTCCACAAAACAGAGAAGAACACCTGCGGTGGCAGCCGCCCGGATGGATTGGGTTATGAGCCCGTCGTCCGGTGATGCTCTTCTCTGTTTTGTAAAAAGGACGGTACCAGCCGGAAGCAAGGGTACAAGCTGATACCGCCAGGACTACACACAGCATAAAGTTGTGGTGCCGGGTGCCTCCCGGTGCCTGGCGAAGGTTGCACACCAGGCGGGTGGGTATCCACAGAAGGTCGACTGTCAGCCTCAACCTTAACCCGCGTGCGCTGAGCCGCATTCACCACAACGCTAAGGATTCTCTCTGGTTGAAAATACTTAGCTGTTATGTGCCTGCTTTTAGCCACATCAGGCGAGGTGGACCTAGTTATTCCCCAACAACAAGGATTTGGTTAATCTGGATATCCCCAACAACTAGCTGAGTATTCAACGTGATAGCTGAACTGTCTGCGGCTATGGCCGCTATAAAGGAGACTGCCGGTCTTGCTAAGGTTATTAATGACGCGAAAACGGATGCAGAAGTTAAAGCTGCAACCATTGAACTCCAGAACAAACTAATCACGCTTCAGGCAGAATGCTTCTCTCTTGGCGATGCGATCCGCCTTCGTGATGAAGAGGTGATGCATCTCAAAGCAAAAATTGCAGAGTTTGAAGATTTTTGTGCCAAGGTAGAAGGATATGTCCTTGATCAGCTTGACTCTGGTGCTTTTGTTTACTCTAAAAATGAAATTGTGAGTGGAAAAGAAATAACTGTGCATCTGTGCCCACTTTGTTATTCCAAAAATATAAAATCGATACTTCATCCGCTTCCAGTAGGTAAAACTTCTCATTTTCTTACAAGCCGTTGCCTTCACTGTGAAAATAAATTTCTTATGGAAAAAAATCCGATGTACGAACGACCAAGATCATTACGTGAGTTGGGGCGAGATCTGAATTCGCCTTGGATTCCTTAAATCTTGCATTGGTTGGATGATACCCAGATTGTTAAAGAGCTAAGCGTCCTGTAGGGCGCTTTTTTGTTGCTAACGAATCATCCTGGACTTCATATGCCCCAGGCGGCTACTTCGTGGGCGTCCTGCCTGTTCGTTATCTTTGATATAAAATCTAACTTAACTTAGTTATTATGGCAAGAGAAAACACCAAACTTTTCTTAGTTCGGTGCCTTAGTTAGAGAAGAGAGGTCTTAGAGTTCGTATTGAACTCCTTTGACTACACCAATGATAAGGCAATTACCATTGATAGGGATGTTGGGATACCGAGGATTTAATGGCACTAAAAACTTTTGAGGGCCATCGATGACTAATTTTTTTACTGTAGCTTCGTTTGTTCCATCAAGTCGAGCGATGACTATTTTTCCATGACGAGGTTCTGCATCTGGATCTACAATCACTGTTGCGCCTTCTGGTATTGTTGGGAGGCCATTAGGGTTAGTCATGGAGTCACCTTTAACCTCTAATGCAAATGAGTTATCACCAATCTTTAATGATGTATCTACCCACTTGTCCACTTCACTAAACACTTCTGCTGCCCTGCACTCAGTAAACTGCCCAGCCTGAACCCACGATATTACAGGAACTCTGCGCATGTTTGTGACGAGTTTGCCTTCAAACTCAGCACCATAAAGAATGTAATCTATTGACGTATTGAAGAACTTCGCTAATTTCGAAAGTGCCTCCCCACCAGGGGTATTGATGTCTTTCTCCCAGTACCCCACAGCAACGTCGCTTACTCCACAAAATTTACCCAATTCTTTCTGGGACGTTCCGGTAACTCTTCTCAGAGCTTTTATACGCTGACCAACCGTTTCCATAGGAGCACCATTTCTTGAATTGCTAAGTAATCTTAGTTTTTATTGACCAAAGATAGATTTGTAATTAGCATCTAATAAAACTTAGTTTGGAGGGCGTATGACAACTGACGATATCGAAAGCTACTTCGGCAGTATTGAGAAAGTTGCTGCTTTTTTCGGCATAACAACTGAAGCCGTTTATCAGTGGCGAAACCGTCCGGGCCAGTTAATTCCAAAAGGACGTGCAGCAGAAGCTGCATATAGAACTTGCGGACGGTTGCCATTTAAACCTGAGCTTTATGAAAAATCTAATGGATAAATCGATTAACAGAAACCACAGAACGATGAGGCTAACCGTGGGTAAGCATCACTGGAAAGTAGAAAAACAGCCTGAGTGGTACGTGAAAGCTGTCAGAAAAACTATCGCAGCGTTGCCGGGTGGTTACGCTGAAGCAGCTGACTGGCTGGATGTAACAGAAAACGCATTATTTAACCGCCTTCGTGCCGATGGCGATCAGATTTTCCCGCTGGGATGGGCAATGATTTTGCAACGTGCTGGTGGAACTCACTTCATTGCTGACGCTGTGGCGCAGGCTGCAAATGGCGTCTTTGTGTCTCTTCCTGACGTCGAGGATGTGGACAACGCCGATATTAACCAGCGCCTGCTGGAAGTCATTGAACAGATTGGCAGTTATTCCAGACAGATTCGTTCGGCAATCGAAGACGGTGTGGTGGAACCGCATGAGAAGACAGCAATTAACGACGAGCTGTATCTCTCAATTTCGAAGCTGCAGGAGCATGCAGCACTGGTCTACAAAATCTTTTGCATTTCAGAAAGTAATGACGCCCGCGAGTGTGCAGCTCCGGGCGCCGTGGCGTGTCGTGACTGTGGAGAAACTAACGCATGAACAGTTTAACAACACACTACCGTCGCTCGCAACTGATTGCGCTTCCTGTACCGGGTGGAAAAGCGAAGGTGGAGTATTGCTATGCAGTTAATGTACCAGGTGACAGGGAAATTGTAACCCACAGCTTTGCTGAGTGGGCTGTGGGTGATTTCAACCGGCAGAAGGAGACAGTCCTTTGCGACAAGTTAACCGCTGGTTCAAAGATCACTACGGAGTGCCCGTCAGAGTCATTCGTTGGGAGCCGGAAACACAACGAGTTATCTACCTCCGCGAAGGCTATGAGCATGAGTGCTTCAGCCCGCTCGAACAGTTTCGTCGTAAATTCAGGGAAATAGAGGTCGGTCATGAGCACTAAATTAACCGGCTATGTATGGGATGGTTGCGCTGCATCAGGCATGAAATTATCCAGCGTGGCAATTATGGCCCGCCTGGCTGATTTCAGTAATGACGAAGGTGTGTGCTGGCCATCAATTGAAACTATTGCCCGTCAGATTGGCGCGGGGATGAGTACCGTCAGGACGGCTATCGCACGGCTGGAAGCAGAAGGCTGGTTAACGCGTAAGGCGCGTCGCCAGGGTAACCGCAATGCGTCGAATGTTTATCAGCTTAACGTTGCGAAGCTTCAGGCAGCGGCATTTTCTCAACTGTCAGATTCTGACCCGTCAAAATCTGACGCATCAAAATCTGACCCGTCAAAATTTGATGCGTCGAAATCTGGCAAAAAAGCGGGTTTTCACCCGTCAGAATCTGGCGGGGATCCGTCAGTAAAATCAAAACATGATCCGTCAGATAAAAAACCTTCTCGTCCGGACGCTTCGCAACCGGACACGCAGACGGATGAACAGGATTTTTTAACTCGCCATCCTGATGCGGTTGTATTCAGCCCTAAAAAGCGCCAGTGGGGAACGCAGGATGATTTGACCTGCGCACAGTGGCTCTGGAAAAAAATCATCGCCCTGTACGAGCAAGCCGCCGAATGTGACGGCGAGGTGGTTCGTCCCAAAGAACCGAACTGGACAGCCTGGGCAAACGAAATTCGCCTGATGTGTGTACAGGATGGTCGTACTCACAAACAAATCTGCGAGATGTACAGCCGCGTCAGCCGCGATCCGTTCTGGTGCCGTAACGTGCTCAGCCCGTCGAAGTTGCGGGAAAAATGGGATGAGCTTTCCCTGCGCTTATCACCGTCCGTCAGCACGTACACCGAAAAACGCGAAGACCCGTACTTCAAATCCAGTTACGACAACGTGGACTACAGCCAGATCCCGGCAGGATTCAGGGGGTGATCATGAGTCTGTTAAATGACGTTCAGAAATTCATTGAAGCCCATCCGGGGTGTACTTCCGGAGACATTGCGGATGCTTTTGCAGGTTACTCACGGCAGCGCGTTCTGCAGTCTGCAAGCAAGTTACGTCAGAGTGGGCGTGTGGCTCACCGTTGTGAAGGAGATACACGCAGACATTTCCCGCGCCTGACTGAGAGAGCGCAGGAGCCGGAACCACAACCAGTTCGTGAAACCAGACCTGTGCGCAATTTCTATGTCGGCACTAACGATCCACGGGTGATTTTATGCCTGACCCGCCAGGCTGAAGAACTGGAGTCCAGGGGCTTATACCGTCGTGCTGCAACGGTGTGGATGGCGGCATTCCGTGAAAGCCACTCCCAGCCAGAACGAAACAATTTTCTGGCGCGTCGTGAACGGTGTTTACGGAAAAGCAGTAAGCGGGCTGCATCGGGTGAAGAGTGGTATCTGTCAGGGAATTACGTGGGGGCGTAATGACGACGTTAACTCAATGCCAGCAGCAGGTGCTGGATATGCTGATTTCTTATCAGAAAGAGCGTGGCTTTCCGCCAACCAATCAGGAGGTGGCAACCATGCTGGGATACCGTTCGGTGAATGCAGCGGTGGAGCATCTTCGCGCACTGGAGAAAAAAGGCGTCATCACGATAAAGCGTGGCGTGGCACGGGGGATAACGCTTCATACCGCTGTGAAGGACGACGACAGCGAGGCGGTCGGGATTATCCGCGCACTGCTTGCCGGTGAGGAAAACGCCAGGCTGCGTGCAGCCCACTGGTTACATGAGAGGGGCCTGAAAGTATGAAGCTGATCCTGCCTTTTCCGCCCAGCGTGAACACGTACTGGCGACACCCCAACAAAGGGGCGTTTGCTGGTAAGAGTCTGATAAGCGCAGCGGGGCGCAAATTCCAGAGCGCGGCGTGCGCAGCAATAGTTGAGCAGTTACGTCGCCTGCCGAAACCAACGTCAGCACCTGCTTCAGTGGAGATCGTGTTGTTTCCTCCGGATAACCGGATCCGCGATCTGGACAACTATAACAAGGCGCTGTTTGACGCCCTGACCCACGCGGGGGTGTGGGAAGACGACAGTCAGGTGAAAAGAATGCTGGTGGAGTGGGGACCGGTTATCCCGAAAGGGAAGGTCGAGATCACTATCAGTAAGTATGAGAAACCGGCGGGTGCAGCCGCCTGATTAAGAGGAGAAACGAAGTATGAATAATCTGATGGTCATTGATGGTATTGAAGTTCGTCGTGATGCTTATGGTCGTTACAGCCTGAACGATCTGCACAGGGCTGCCGGTTCTCTGGATAAGCATAAGCCTGCATTCTGGCTCCGCAATGAGCAAACTGAACGTTTAATAAGCGAGTTGCAGATTTGCAACTCGGTCAATATAGAGCCAGTTAACGTTATTCGTGGCGGAAATAACCAGGGGACGTATGTCTGCAAAGAACTGGTGTATGCCTATGCAATGTGGATCAGCCCGTCATTCCATCTGAAGGTGATCCGTACTTTCGACATGGTAACCAGCGCACCGGAAAAATTATCCGGACAGGCTGCTGACAAGATGCAGGCTGGTGTGATTCTGCTGGACTTTATGCGCCGGGAATTAAACCTGTCTAACTCTTCAGTGCTTGGTGCCTGTCAGAAACTCCAGGAGGCTGTTGGCTTACCGAATCTGGCACCGCGCTATGCCATTGATGCTCCTGCTGACGCGCCTGATGGCTCAAGCCGCCCCACGCTGTCACTGAGTGCACTGCTGAAGCAGTATGGTATCCGCCTGACGGCTAATCAGGCATATCACCAGATGGCGAAGCTGGGGATCGTCGAACAGCGCGAACGATACAGCCGTACAGCGATTAACAACATCAAAAAATTCTGGTCGCTGACGGCGAAAGGCTGCATGTTCGGCAAGAACATCACCAGTCCTGCAAATCCGCGCGAGACGCAGCCGCATTTCTTCGAATCCCGATTCACTGAGCTGTTAAAGCTGCTCGATACCGTTCATTGAGGTGACCGTGAGAGCACTACTGACCCCTGAAATTGCCCCGCGTATGGGGATCGTATTGTTCAGGCCTGGTTCAGAGCTGATGCCCCTGTTTATGCAGGGGCGTGTCCTGCTGGAGCCTGAGCCGGAAAGTTATTCATCTTTCGCCAGTGGTGCCGTTCCGGCGGCATCACAACCGCTGGCGGATGATCCTGCCGTTCGGGCCGTGTTCCGCAATGAGGCAGTGATCCGTCGTGCTGGTGGCGTGGAATGTCTTGAAAGCTGGTTACTTCGTGAAAAGGGCTGCCAGTGGCCTCATTCCGACTGGCACAGCGAGAACATGACCACAATGCGACACGCTCCGGGCGCAATCCGTCTGTGCTGGCACTGCGATAACCAGCTGCGCGATCAGTTCACGGAACGGCTGGAATCAATGGCAACGGATAACTGTGCCCGCTGGGTGTTGTCTGTTGTGCGTCGGGATCTCGGTTTTGATGACAGTCACGTTGTGACAATGCCGGAACTGTGCTGGTGGCTGGTTCGTAATGACCTGGCGGGTGCCTTGCCGGAAAGTGCAGCCCGTAAGGCACTGAGATTACCGAAGCCTGTTGTGCCGTCTGTCACCCGGGAAAGTGACCTTGTTCCTTCGGTTCCTGCCACCAGCATCATCCAGGATAAAGTGAAAAAGGTGCTGGCGCTGAAAGTGGATCCGGAGTCGCCGGAGTCTTTTATGTTACGCCCAAAACGTCGCCGCTGGGTTAACGAAAAGTACACGCGCTGGGTTAAGACACAGCCGTGTGCATGTTGTGGAAAGCCTGCTGATGATCCCCACCACCTGATAGGTCACGGTCAGAGGGGAATGGGTACAAAAGCGCATGACCTCTTTGTGTTGCCTTTGTGCAGAAAGCATCACGACGAGCTGCATGCGGATACCGTGGCATTTGAAGAGAAGTATGGCTCCCAGTTGGAGCTGATATTTCGTTTTATCGATCGTGCGCTGGCAATAGGCGTGCTGGCCTGATTTTGTGGAGGAAGTTGATGCGTGATATTCAAATGGTTCTTGAACGTTGGGGGGCATGGGCGGCTAATAATCATGAGGATGTGACCTGGTCGTCCATTGCTGCCGGTTTTAAGGGATTACTTCCTTCAAAAGTAAAATCCCGTCCGCAATGTTGTGACGATGACGCGATGATCATTTGCGGGTGCATGGCCCGTCTGAAAAAGAACAACAGCGATTTGCACGATTTATTAGTAGATTATTATGTAGGTGGTATGACGTTTATGGCGCTTGCCCGTAAACATGGGCGTTCTGATTGCTGGGTTGGGCGCTTATTGCAAAAGGCAGAAGGCATCATTGAAGGTATGTTGATAATGTTAGAAATAGAATTGGAAATGGACTCAAATATCTAGAAAGATATTTTATGAGTATCTGGATTTTTAATTTGTATTGTTAGCATGAAATTAAGGAGGGTGGACTATTTGTGCTTTATATTAATGTTTTTGTGGGGATTTAATAACCACTGATTTATTTGAGGGTGGCGCTAATGTACAAGGTTTTTAGTAATTAGCGCCTGCTGGTTTGTTATTTTATTTTGCTTACTATATTTGTAATAAGTGGGTCAAATTTCTCATCAATAATTTCAATATATTTTTTTATTGCTAAAGTTCTAATTACTTCCTCCTCACATTCTGCTTCTTTAGCAATTGCTTGAGTGTAATTGTGATGATCACTAATCCCTTCCTTTTTTATTAACCAATCAAAATCAATATGATACTCCTTGTAGAGGAATTTTTTTACTTCCTCATGTTGAAATACTTCTACTTCTGGTGGCCTATTGCCAGGGAAAGAAAATAAATCATCTTTAATGTTTTCTCCAACATCTGCATCTCTTACGGCAATAACATTAAGGCCTGCTTTCTTGAATACCTCGACTGCTTGTCGGACTGCATCTTTATCTCCAATATCAGTGATTTGAATGGATTTAAGAATGTCTCTCCGCTTTGCTCTAATTACTTCACTAAGTAAAACTTTTGCAAACTGGTCTTCTACGCAAATATGCAGCCCTTTAAACTGCCCATCAGACAGTATTGATCTCACATGAGTTGTTGAAATTCCATCTTTGATATAGACACCAGTCTGATCTCTAATAAGTAATTTTCGTGCATCAGGAGGTAAAGCATTTAATATCACACTTGAGTGTGTTGATAATATTATTTGATGTTTTCTACGTTGACATACTTCCATTAAATATTTTGCAAATTCATACTGTGCGCTTTCATGAAGAGATGTTTCTGGTTCTTCTAGTACGAAAAGACTTTGCTCTGGAGCTGTTTCAAGCATATCAACCGTATAAAGAACTCTTCCTTCGCCAAACCCCATGTTATTTTCAGAATAAGAATACCCAAGTCTTTCAATAATACCAATTTCTGAACGACGTGCTCTATGAGAAATTCCTTGGAATGCGATATCATCATATGGATGACCTATTATTTTTGCCATCTTCAATATTACTGAATGGTCGACGCTTCTTCTCTCTGTTAAATCAAAGTCTTTACCGCCATAAACACTTATATCTCTACGTTCTACTTTTGGAATATAGACAGTAAAACCAATGTAAAAACAGTGTCTTTCTGGTTGTCTTTTATATCCAGACCAAGAAGACTTTATGCGAGTGACAGTCACATCTTGTGTTTCGTTGAATCATTTGTTTCATATTTATAAATGACACTAGCGTCATTATCGAAAGGGGCTGGATCGGCTTTAGATACAGGGAAAAAATCTTTAATATATAATCTCTTATATTCACGGGCTGTAACTGGTTTTTTATATGCGCATATTGCTAACTGCCCAAGAGTGCTTTTCCCAGCGCCGTTTAGCCCTGATATTGCAGTTACCGGAAAATTTATATTTAATGTTAGTTTTTTTATTCCTCGAAATCCATTTATCTCTAGACTTTTAATTACGGAGCCAAAGTTTGAGTATCTATTTTTATCAAAGTACATGCATTTTAGTATATTTTTTATGTCTGACATTTTTTATCTTTCCTGATATGAATGAGAGTTATCTTTAGAAAAACAATAAATTTATAACATTTAGAGATGTATTCATCAATGATTGGGTAAATATCGTGCATTTGTTGTTTTAAAATCAACCAAGAATGATTTTTATAATTATGTCAATTGCCTTATTATCAATATGGTAATGTTTTCTCAATCTAATTATTGGGGGGAATATATTATTTACAATCGTAAATAATCAGATATGCTCTCAAGAGTGGTTACTTCGCCACACAACTTAAACCCGCCGTCGAGCGGGTTTTTTTGTACCTGTAAACCTGGTGCAGTACGGTAAACACGCTGGTGGTCGTGAATACTGACTTTTTATCTTGCTGGCTTTTTAGACAAGAGTTATTGGTATGTCATGTTAACCAGAAGGAAAAAAGACATGCTAAAACAGCAAGATATGACAGAAACGGCGAAAGTTGTTTTTAATGAATTAAGCATCGAACCGGCAACAGTCGGGGAGATTGCACAAAACACATATCTTTCACGCGAACGCTGTCAGTTAATACTGACCCAGTTGGTTATGGCGGGGCTGGCAGATTACCAGTTCGGCTGTTACAGACGCCTTCAGCAATGAAGGACTTTTAATTTGTGAAAATGGGCGGCTGGTGGGTGTTGGTAGCACCTGCCAGCCATTCGCTCATGCTTACTGGTCACAAGCGAACCACGGCCCACTGCTTTAGCGCAAAAGCAGAGTGAGCCTACCAGAGTTACGCTTACTGATCCATGAAAAATACTGTAAAAATAAACAGTGTTGATTTAATCAACGCTGATTGCCTGCATTTTATTCAGTCCCTGCCTGATGATTCCATTGACCTGATTGTTACCGATCCGCCTTACTTCAAGGTGAAACCCAACGGTTGGGACAATCAGTGGAAAGGGGACGAAGATTACCTTAAGTGGCTGGACCACTGTCTGGCCCAGTTCTGGCGGGTGTTGAAACCTGCCGGAAGCCTTTACCTGTTCTGTGGGCATCGCCTGGCATCTGATATTGAGATCATGATGCGTGAACGTTTCAACGTGCTTAACCATATCATCTGGGCGAAGCCGTCCGGACGTTGGAATGGGTGTAATAAAGAAAGTCTGCGCGCATATTTTCCTGCCACAGAGCGCGTTCTGTTTGCTGAACATTACCAGGGGCCATATCGCGGCAAAAGTGACGGCTATGCGGCAAAAGAAAGGGAACTCAAACAGCACATAATGGCACCGCTGATTTCGTATTTCAGGGATGCTCGTGCCGAACTGGGTATAACGGCAAAACAAATTGCCGAAGCCACAGGTAAGAAAAATATGGTTTCCCACTGGTTTGGTGCCAGTCAGTGGCAGTTGCCGAATGAGGCTGACTATCGGAAGTTACAGGCACTGTTTTCCCGTATAGCGGCAGAGAAATTTCAGGAACAACAACTGGAACAACCACACCACCAGCTGGTGGCATCTTATGATTCACTGAATCGCAAATATTCTGAATTGCTGGATGAGTTTAAAACTCTCCGGCGCTATTTCTCCGTATCAGTTTCCGTGCCTTATACCGACGTCTGGACGCATAAACCCGTTCAGTTCTACCCGGGTAAACATCCGTGTGAGAAGCCTGCGGATATGCTCCGGCAAATAATCAGTGCCAGTAGTCGACAAGGCGATCTGGTTGCTGATTTCTTTATGGGATCCGGTTCCACAATAAAAGCGGCAATGGCGCTGGGGCGTCGGGCGTTAGGTGTTGAACTTGAGTCAGAGCGGTTTAATCAGACGGTGAAAGAGGTAAGTGAACTGGTGGGGAAATAATTCTGGTGGCCACGTTGCGTGGCCTTTTTATTTCCAACACAGCACCCGCAAATATCGCGAGGTGAGAGATGACGAAATGCCTCATAACCCAAATACTTGGCCGGACTGGCTGGAGTTGTTTCAGAGCTGGTGGCGTGGAGATACGCCGCTGGGCGCAGTGATTATGTCGATTGTTATGGCTGGTTTGCGCATCGCCTATTTTGGCGGTGGTGGTGGCTGGAAGCGAAAAACGCTCGAGATTTTGCTATGTGGCGCTCTGACGTTGACCTTTGCATCCGCGCTTGAGTATGTCGGATGGCCTAAATCGCTTTCTGTTGCCATTGGTGGTGGGGTGGGGCTGATCGGTGTCGATGCTATTCGTGGGGCTGCAATGAGAGTAATCGGTAACAAGTTTGGTAGCTCGAAGGAGTAATTTATGCAGGTACTAAATTCCCAGCGTAAAGCTTTCCTGGATATGGTTGCATGGTCAGAAGGAACGGATAACGGGCGACAACCGACACGTAACCACGGTTATGATGTTATTGTCGGTGGTGAACTGTTTACTGATTACTCCGATCACCCTCGCAAACTTGTCACACTAAACCCAAAACTAAAATCAACAGCCGCCGGACGTTATCAGCTTCTTTCACGCTGGTGGGATGCTTACCGTAAGCAGCTTGCTCTGAAAGACTTCTCTCCGAAAAGTCAGGACGCTGTGGCATTGCAACAGATTAAGGAGCGTGGCGCTTTACCGATGATTGATCGCGGTGATATTCGTCAGGCAATTGACCGTTGCAGCAATATCTGGGCTTCACTGCCGGGCGCTGGTTATGGTCAGTTCGAGCATAAGGCTGACAGCCTGATTGCAAAATTCAAAGAAGCTGGCGGAACGGTCAGAGAGATTGAGGTATGAGCAGAGTAACCGCGATTATCTCCGCTCTGGTTATCTGCATCATCGTCTGCCTGTCATGGGCTGTTAATCATTACCGTGATAACGCCATCGCCTACAAAGAGCAGCGCGACAAAGCCGCATCTACTATCGCTGACATGCAGAAGCGTCAACGTGATGTAGCAGAACTCGACGCCAGATACACAAAGGAGCTTGCTGATGCTAACGCGACTATCGAAAGTCTACGTGCTGATGTTTTTGCTGGTCGTAAGTGGCTGCGCGTCAAAGCAGTCTGTCAGGACATGCATAAAACCACCGCCGCCTCCGGCGTGGATGATGGTGCCAGCCCCAGACTTACTGACACCGCTCAACGGGATTATTTCGTTCTCAGAGAGCGCATCGAAACCGTAACTAACCAATTGAATGGTCTGCAAGAGTATGTGAGATCACAGTGTTCATATTAGAAAAGTCTTATCATAAGATTTTTGTATATGGATGCATTATGTCTCAATACGCTCAAGCCGCTTTAAATGCTTATCAATTGGTTGCTCATAACTCAATGTCTCCTCGTGATGCATGGGAGGCTGCTGTCGCTGAGGTTACAGAAAGCGAATCGGCAAGAAAGAAGGGATGCCCAAGGGCAACGTTTCTCGCTCTGGCGGATAGCGGTTATCTGAAGAATGTAAAACCACATCATGGGGAGAAAAAGATCGGTAAGTTGTACCAAAGGGCAATTGAAGTTGCGAATCTGATTCTTGATTTACCCGGAATTAGCAAAGCTGAGCTAGTTGATAAAACTTGCTATAAAGACAGGCAAGGGTCTTATGACATTGCTCTAACTCTCGCTCAGCACGGATTACTCCAGCGTCCTCAATAAGATATTAAGTGATTTATGGCCTCGCTTTTAGTGGGGCTTTTTCATATCTGAATCTCACCATGCATATCATCACCTGACTGGAACGTCAGGAGAATTCGTTACCGGGATTCGATAAAGGTATTCAAGCCTGACACATTATGCGCTGTATCGTCGCCGTATTCCCGCATTAACCATGACCGTAGCCCGACGGGGAATTCCTTCTGCGCGAGTGTGCGGGAATAATCAAAAACGATGCACACCGGGTTTTTACCGCGTTTATGATTCGCGGGTTTGTCCCTCATGCTCGCCAGTCCTGTGCGGGGGTGGAAGAAACAGGACGTGTATTCAGGTCTGTGCAACCGTGGTCGCACGACTTTTGTCGTTCAGCTATTAAATCCCATTACGAAGTCGACCAGAACGGCTGACGGGTCCTTTCCGGCAATCCGGCAGGCTACGGGGCGGCGACCTCGCGGGTTTTCGCTATTTATGAAAAATTTCCGGTTTAAGGCGTTTCCGTTCTTCTTCGTCATAACTTAATGTTTTTATTTAAAATACCCTCTGAAAAGAAAGGAAACGACAGGTGCTGAAAGCGAGCTTTTTGGCCTCTGTCGTTTCCTTTCTCTGTTTTTGTCCGTGGAATGAACAATGGAAGTCAACAAAAAGCAGCTGGCTGACATTTTCGGTGCGAGTATCCGTACCATTCAGAACTGGCAGGAACAGGGAATGCCCGTTCTGCGAGGCGGTGGCAAGGGTAATGAGGTGCTTTATGACTCTGCCGCCGTCATAAAATGGTATGCCGAAAGGGATGCTGAAATTGAGAACGAAAAGCTGCGCCGGGAGGTTGAAGAACTGCGGCAGGCCAGCGAGGCAGATCTCCAGCCAGGAACTATTGAGTACGAACGCCATCGACTTACGCGTGCGCAGGCCGACGCACAGGAACTGAAGAATGCCAGAGACTCCGCTGAAGTGGTGGAAACCGCATTCTGTACTTTCGTGTTGTCGCGGATCGCAGGTGAAATTGCCAGTATTCTCGACGGGCTCCCCCTGTCGGTGCAGCGGCGTTTTCCGGAACTGGAAAACCGACATGTTGATTTCCTGAAACGGGATATCATCAAAGCCATGAACAAAGCAGCCGCGCTGGATGAACTGATACCGGGGTTGCTGAGTGAATATATCGAACAGTCAGGTTAACAGGCTGCGGCATTTTGTCCGCGCCGGGCTTCGCTCACTGTTCAGGCCGGAGCCACAGACCGCCGTTGAATGGGCGGATGCTAATTACTATCTCCCGAAAGAATCCGCATACCAGGAAGGGCGCTGGGAAACACTGCCCTTTCAGCGGGCCATCATGAATGCGATGGGCAGCGACTACATCCGTGAGGTGAATGTGGTGAAGTCTGCCCGTGTCGGTTATTCCAAAATGCTGCTGGGTGTTTATGCCTACTTTATAGAGCATAAGCAGCGCAACACACTTATCTGGTTGCCGACGGATGGTGATGCCGAGAACTTTATGAAAACCCACGTTGAGCCGACCATCCGCGATATTCCGTCGCTGCTGGCGCTGGCTCCGTGGTATGGCAAAAAGCACCGGGATAACACGCTCACTATGAAGCGTTTTTCCAATGGTCGTGGCTTCTGGTGCCTGGGCGGTAAAGCGGCAAAAAACTACCGTGAAAAGTCAGTGGATGTGGCGGGTTATGATGAACTTGCTGCCTTTGATGAGGATATTGAACAGGAAGGCTCTCCGACGTTCCTTGGCGACAAACGTATTGAAGGCTCGGTCTGGCCAAAGTCCATCCGTGGCTCCACGCCCAAAGTGAGAGGCACCTGCCAGATTGAGCGTGCAGCCAGTGAATCCCCGCATTTTATGCGTTTTCATGTTGCCTGCCCGCACTGCGGGGAGGAGCAGTATCTTAAATTTGGCGACAAAGAGACGCCGTTTGGCCTCAAATGGACGCCGGATGACCCCTCCAGCGTGTTTTATCTCTGCGAGCATAATGCCTGCGTCATCCGCCAGCAGGAGCTGGACTTTACTGATGCCCGTTATATCTGCGAAAAGACCGGGATCTGGACCCGTGATGGCATTCTCTGGTTTTCGTCATCCGGTGAAGAGATTGAGCCACCTGACAGTGTGACCTTTCACATCTGGACAGCGTACAGCCCGTTCACCACCTGGGTGCAGATTGTCAAAGACTGGATGAAAACGAAAGGGGATACGGGAAAACGTAAAACCTTCGTAAACACCACGCTCGGTGAGACGTGGGAGGCGAAAATTGGCGAACGTCCGGATGCTGAAGTGATGGCAGAGCGGAAAGAGCATTATTCAGCGCCCGTTCCTGACCGTGTGGCTTACCTGACCGCCGGTATCGACTCCCAGCTGGATCGCTACGAAATGCGCGTATGGGGATGGGGGCCGGGTGAGGAAAGCTGGCTGATTGATCGGCAGATTATTATGGGCCGCCACGATGATGAACAGACGCTGCTGCGTGTGGATGAGGCCATCAATAAAACCTATACCCGCCGGAATGGTGCAGAAATGTCGATATCCCGTATCTGCTGGGATACTGGCGGGATTGACCCGACCATTGTGTATGAACGCTCGAAAAAGCATGGGCTGTTCCGGGTAATCCCCATTAAAGGGGCATCCGTCTACGGAAAGCCGGTGGCCAGCATGCCACGTAAGCGAAACAAAAACGGGGTTTACCTTACCGAAATCGGTACGGATACCGCGAAAGAGCAGATTTATAACCGCTTCACACTGACGCCGGAAGGGGATGAACCGCTTCCCGGTGCCGTTCACTTCCCGAATAACCCGGATATTTTTGATCTGACCGAAGCGCAGCAGCTGACTGCTGAAGAGCAGGTCGAAAAATGGGTGGATGGCAGGAAAAAAATACTGTGGGACAGCAAAAAGCGACGCAATGAGGCGCTCGACTGCTTCGTTTATGCGCTGGCGGCGCTGCGCATCAGTATTTCCCGCTGGCAGCTGGATCTCAGTGCACTGCTGGCGAGCCTGCAGGAAGAGGATGGTGCAGCAACCAACAAGAAAACACTGGCAGATTACGCCCGTGCCTTATCCGGAGAGGATGAATGACGCGACAGGAAGAACTTGCCGCTGCCCGTGCGGCACTGCATGACCTGATGACAGGAAAACGGGTGGCAACGGTACAGAAAGACGGACGGAGAGTGGAGTTTACGGCCACTTCCGTGTCTGACCTGAAAAAATACATTGCGGAGCTGGAAGTGCAGACCGGCATGACACAGCGACGCAGGGGACCTGCAGGATTTTATGTATGAAAATGTCCACCATTCCCACCCTTCTGGGGCCGGACGGCATGACATCGCTGCGTGAATATGCCGGTTATCACGGCGGTGGCAGCGGATTTGGTGGGCAGTTGCGGGCGTGGAACCCACCGGGTGAAAGTGTGGATGCAGCCCTGCTGCCCAACTTTACCCGTGGCAATGCCCGCGCAGACGATCTGGTACGCAATAACGGCTATGCCGCCAACGCCATCCAGTTGCATCAGGATCATATCGTCGGGTCTTTTTTCCGACTCAGTCATCGCCCAAGCTGGCGCTATCTGGGCATCGGGGAGGAAGACGCCCGTGCCTTTTCCCGCGAGGTTGAAGCGGCATGGAAAGAGTTTGCCGAGGATGACTGCTGCTGCATTGACGTTGAGCGAAAACGCACGTTTACCATGATGATTCGGGAAGGTGTGGCCATGCACGCCTTTAACGGTGAACTGTTCGTTCAGGCCACCTGGGATACCAGTTCGTCGCGGCTTTTCCGGACACAGTTCCGGATGGTCAGCCCGAAGCGCATCAGCAACCCGAACAATACCGGCGACAGCCGGAACTGCCGTGCCGGTGTGCAGATTAATGACAGCGGTGCGGCGCTGGGATATTACGTCAGCGAGGACGGCTATCCTGGCTGGATGCCGCAGAAATGGACATGGATACCCCGTGAGTTACCCGGCGGGCGCGCCTCGTTCATTCACGTTTTTGAACCCGTGGAGGACGGGCAGACCCGCGGTGCAAATGTGTTTTACAGCGTGATGGAGCAGATGAAGATGCTCGACACGCTGCAGAACACGCAGCTGCAGAGCGCCATTGTGAAGGCGATGTATGCCGCCACCATTGAGAGTGAGCTGGATACGCAGTCAGCGATGGATTTTATTCTGGGCGCGAACAGTCAGGAGCAGCGGGAAAGGCTGACCGGCTGGATTGGTGAAATTGCCGCGTATTACGCCGCAGCACCGGTCCGGCTGGGAGGCGCAAAAGTGCCGCACCTGATGCCGGGGGACTCACTGAACCTGCAGACGGCTCAGGACACGGATAACGGCTACTCCGTGTTTGAGCAGTCACTGTTGCGGTATATCGCTGCCGGGCTGGGTGTCTCGTATGAGCAGCTTTCCCGGAATTACGCCCAGATGAGCTACTCCACGGCACGGGCCAGTGCGAACGAGTCGTGGGCGTACTTTATGGGGCGGCGAAAATTCGTCGCATCCCGTCAGGCGAGCCAGATGTTTCTGTGCTGGCTGGAAGAGGCCATCGCTCGCCGCGTGGTGACGTTACCTTCAAAAGCGCGCTTCAGCTTTCAGGAAGCCCGCAGTGCCTGGGGGAACTGCGACTGGATAGGCTCCGGTCGTATGGCCATCGATGGTCTGAAAGAAGTACAGGAAGCGGTGATGCTGATAGAAGCCGGACTGAGCACCTACGAGAAAGAGTGCGCAAAACGCGGTGACGACTATCAGGAAATTTTTGCCCAGCAGGTCCGTGAAACGATGGAGCGCCGTGCAGCCGGTCTTAAACCGCCCGCCTGGGCGGCTGCAGCATTTGAATCCGGGCTGCGACAATCAACAGAGGAGGAGAAGAGTGACAGCAGAGCTGCGTAATCTCCCGCATATTGCCAGCATGGCCTTTAATGAGCCGCTGATGCTTGAACCCGCCTATGCGCGGGTTTTCTTTTGTGCGCTTGCAGGCCAGCTTGGGATCAGCCGCCTGACGGATGCGGTGTCCGGTGACAGCCTGACTGCCGGAGAGGCACCCGCGACGCTGGCGTTATCCGTTAATGATGACGGACCACGACAGGCCCGCAGTTATCAGGTCATGAATGGCATCGCCGTGCTGCCGGTTTCCGGCACGCTGGTCAGCCGGACGCGGGCGCTGCAGCCGTATTCGGGGATGACCGGTTACAACGGCATTATCGCCCGTCTGCAACAGGCTGCCAGTGACCCGATGGTGGACGGCATTCTGCTGGATATGGACACGCCCGGCGGAATGGTGGCAGGGGCATTTGACTGCGCTGACATCATCGCCCGTGTGCGTGACATAAAGCCGGTATGGGCGCTGGCCAATGACATGAACTGCAGCGCAGGTCAGCTGCTTGCCAGTGCCGCCTCCCGGCGTCTGGTCACGCAGACCGCCCGGACAGGCTCCATCGGCGTCATGATGGCTCACAGTAATTACGGTGCTGCGCTGGAGAAACAGGGTGTGGAAATCACGCTGATTTACAGCGGCAGCCATAAGGTGGATGGCAACCCCTACAGCCATCTTCCGGATGACGTCCGGGAGACACTGCAGTCCCGGATGGACGCAACCCGCCAGATGTTTGCGCAGAAGGTGTCGGCATATACCGGCCTGTCCGTGCAGGCTGTGCTGGATACCGAGGCTGCAGTGTACAGCGGTCAGGAGGCCATTGATGCCGGACTGGCTGATGAACTTGTTAACAGTACCGATGCGATCACCGTTATGTGTGATGCACTGGATGCACGTAAATCCCGTCTCTCAGGAGGGCGAATGACCAAAGAGACTCAATCAACAACTGTTTCAGCCACTGCTTCGCAGGCTGACGTTACTGACGTGGTGCCAGCGACGGAGGGCGAAAACGCCAGCGCGGCGCAGCCGGACGTGAACGCGCAGATCACCGCTGCGGTTGCGGCAGAAAACAGCCGCATTATGGGGATCCTCAACTGTGAGGAGGCTCACGGACGCGAAGAACAGGCACGCGTGCTGGCCGAAACCCCCGGTATGACCGTGGAAACGGCCCGCCGCATTCTGGCCGCAGCACCACAGAGTGCACAGGCGCGCAGTGACACTGCGCTGGATCGTCTGATGCAGGGGGCACCGGCACCGCTGGCTGCAGGTAACCCGGCATCTGATGCCGTTAACGATTTGCTGAACACACCAGTGTAAGGGATGTTTATGACGAGCAAAGAAACCTTTACCCATTACCAGCCGCTGGGCAACAGTGACCCGGCTCATACCGCAACCGCGCCCGGCGGATTGAGTGCGAAAGCGCCTGCAATGACCCCGCTGATGCTGGACACCTCCACCCGTAAGCTGGTTGCGTGGGATGGCACCACCGACGGTGCTGCCGTTGGCATTCTTGCAGTTGCTGCTGACCAGACCAGCACCACACTGACGTTCTACAAGTCCGGCACGTTCCGTTATGAGGATGTGCTCTGGCCGGAGGCTGCCAGCGACGAGACGAAAAAACGGACCGCGTTTGCCGGAACGGCAATCAGCATCGTTTAACCTGACCCTTCATCACTAAAGGCCGCCTGTGCGGCTTTTTTTACGGGATTTTTTTATGTCGATGTACACAACCGCCCAGCTGCTGGCGGCAAATGAGCAGAAATTTAAGTTTGATCCGCTGTTTCTGCGTCTCTTTTTCCGTGAGAGCTATCCCTTCACTACGGAGAAAGTCTATCTCTCACAAATTCCGGGACTGGTAAACATGGCGCTGTACGTTTCGCCGATTGTTTCCGGTGAGGTTATCCGTTCCCGTGGCGGCTCCACCTCTGAATTTACGCCGGGATATGTCAAGCCGAAGCATGAAGTGAATCCGCAGATGACCCTGCGTCGCCTGCCGGATGAAGATCCGCAGAATCTGGCGGACCCGGCTTACCGCCGCCGTCGCATCATCATGCAGAACATGCGTGACGAAGAGCTGGCCATTGCTCAGGTCGAAGAGATGCAGGCAGTTTCTGCCGTGCTTAAGGGCAAATACACCATGACCGGTGAAGCCTTCGATCCGGTTGAGGTGGATATGGGTCGCAGTGAAGCGAATAACATCACGCAGTCCGGCAGCACGGGGTGGAGCAAGCGCGACAAGTCCACGTATGACCCGACCGACGATATCGAAGCCTACGCGCTGAACGCCAGCGGTGTGGTGAATATCATCGTGTTCGATCCGAAAGGCTGGGCGCTGTTCCGTTCCTTCAAAGCCGTCAGGGAGAAGCTGGATACCCGTCGCGGCTCTCATTCCGAGCTGGAGACAGCGGTAAAAGACCTGGGCAAAGCGGTGTCCTATAAGGGAATGTATGGCGATGTGGCCATCGTCGTGTATTCCGGACAGTACGTGGAAAACGGCGTCAAAAAGAACTTCCTGCCGGACAACACGATGGTGCTGGGGAACACTCAGGCTCGCGGTCTGCGCACCTATGGCTGCATTCAGGATGCGGACGCACAGCGCGAAGGCATTAACGCCTCTGCCCGTTACCCGAAAAACTGGGTGACCACCGGCGATCCGGCGCGTGAGTTCACCATGATTCAGTCAGCACCGCTGATGCTGCTGGCTGATCCTGATGAGTTCGTGTCCGTTCAACTGGCGTAATCATGGCCCTTCGGGGCCATTTTCTCTCTGTGGAGGAGTTCATGACGAAAGATGAACTGATTGCCCGTCTTCAGGAGCTGGGTGAGCAACTGAACCGCGATGTCAGTTTGACGGGAACGAAAGAAGAACTGGCGCTTCGTGTGGCAGAGCTGGAAGAAGAGCTTGATGACACGGATGAAACTGCCGGTCAGGACACCCCTCTCAGCCGGGAAAATGTGCTGACCGGGCATGAAAATGAGGTGGTATCAGCGCAGCCGGATACCGTGATTCAGGATACGGCTGAACTGGTCACGGTCGTGGCACTGGTGACGCTGCATACTGATGCACTTCACGCCACGCGGGATAAACCTGTGGCATTTGTGCTGCCGGGAACGGCGTTTCGTGTCTCTGCCGGTGTGGC
>OHAB01000767.1_pt1 | contig 25711 bp, 30 predicted proteins | sample 1577031 | NCBI WGS metagenome assembly OHAB01 (sample SAMEA3541477, study PRJEB24748) | human gut metagenome | biome: human gut; feature: human-associated habitat; material: faeces | place: China | collected 2012 | reverse complement strand
CTGCTTACTGTCTTTCACTGCCTTTCTATAAAACCCAAAAGGCCGGGCGCTTTATTGCAGCGTCCGGCCCGAAATTGTTTATTGGGTGCGGCTGGGGCAAACCTGCCCAGCCGGTTTACAGGGTAACTTTTTTAGGTTCAACAAACGGAACAACGTGTGCCACTGCCTCCTGCAGGGTAAGGGGAGACTGGTTGTTATCCAGGTCGATCAGCTTATACTTGCGGTTGCCCATGCCAAGCTCCTGCATGTAAGAAAGCTGGCGCAGGCCATGGCGGGTCTTGATGCGCTCCACCAGGTCGTGGTGATCTTCCTCCTTCATGGCATAGATCAGGTCCACGCTGGCCTGGTCAATGGCGCAGATATCCAAAGATGCCAGGATGCCCACGTTAGGGGTAACGACCGGTGCCGCGCTGACACCCTCGCAGTCGCAGGAGACAGACATGTTGCGCATGACGTTGATGAAGGAGATATGATCCTTAAAGTAATCCACCGTTGCCTTGGCAGATTCCGAGATGCGTTCCATCAGCTCTTCCTCGCTGATGGACCACATGTTGTCAGAGCCGACAGCGGTGTGGATCTCGGCCTTGCCGATGCGGCCATCGGCGCAGCCAATGCCAATGTTCTTGTTGGAACCGCCAAAGCCGCCCATCGTGTGGCCCTTAAAGTGGGTCAGCACCAGCATGGCGTCATAATTCAGGATATGTTTGCCGACGGACAGTTCCGTAAGCCATTTCCCGCCGGGAATGGGAAGGCTTACGTCCCCGTCCTCATCCATGATGTCGACGGGGCAGAAGGTCCAGCCGTTGGTCCTCAGGGTTTCACGATGCCCTTCCGTGGTCTGCCTCGGACTGGGATACAAAACATTGCATTCCACAATGCTGCTGTCCGGAATATTCGCTTGGAATCCCCTGACCATTTCGCGGGGCAAAATATTCGGACCATGCGGTTCGCCCGTATGCAGCTTGATGGCGATCTTGCCGCTCATGCCATGATTGACGCGGGCATAGACCTTCATCAACCCTTCGAGGCTGATGTCCTTCGTGAAAAAGACCTTGGCCTTTTCCTGCGGCGCGGCCATAGCAGTATCGACTCTGGGGAAGCCCCCAAAAGCGAAGGCCCCTACAGTGAGCGCTCCGCCCTTCAGAAAACTCCGGCGGGAAAACTGTTCAGCCATATTGTGAACTCCTTGATTGTCTCTCCGCAGTGATGCTTGCAACCTTTTTATTCATTTTTCTTTCAAAATCAGTTGTTGGTAAACACTGCCTTGGGTTTCGGCTTTTCACGGCTCAGGAAGCACTGCATGCCTTCCACCTGGTCGTGGGTTTCGAAGCAATCGCCAAACAGTTTTTCTTCAACCGCAACAGCCTCGTCGATGGGCTTGGAGATGCCCTCGTTGATGGCCTTCTTGCAGTTGCGGACTGCGATGGGAGCATTCTTTGCAATGGTGGCTGCCATCTTCTGTGCTGCTGCCAGCATTACTTCCTGTGCACTCTTTACCACATTGCCGTCTGCATCTACTTCTGCGCTGTAAACTTCGTTTACCAGACCGATTCTGTAAGCGTCTGCTGCCTTGATATTGCGTGCGGTGTAGATCATCTGTTTTGCCATGCCTGCACCTACCAGACGAGCCAGTCTCTGGGTTCCGCCGAAGCCGGGAGTGATTCCCAGACCTACCTCGGGCTGTCCGAAGACTGCATTGTCGGAACAGATTCTGATGTCACAGCTCATGGAGATCTCACATCCACCACCCAGAGCAAAGCCGTTGACAGCTGCGATCACGGGAATGGGGAAGGTCTCGATCTTGCGGAATACATCGTTACCCTTCTTACCGAATGCCTCGCCCTCTGCCTTGGTCAGGTTGCTCATCTCTCCGATATCTGCACCTGCCACGAAGGACTTACTGCCTGCACCGGTGATCACCAGACAACGAACCGTTGCCAGATCTACTGCATCCAATGTAGCGTTCAGCTCATCCAGTACCTGAGAATTCAGAGCGTTCAGTGCTTTCTCACGGTTGATGGTAATGGTTGCCACATTGCCATTCTGCTCATACAAAATGTAATCCATGTTTTTACCTCATTTCACATTTCTATTCGTGTTTTCAAAACCACACTAAGGCGATAGAGATTCTACCGCCCCAGCGAATTGTTATTCCATTAGTCCTCGATCTTAACGATGGTGGAGCATCCCATACCACCACCGATGCACAGAGTAGCCAGACCGGTCTTGGCACCTCTTGCCTGCATCTCATGCAGCAGAGTTACCAGAATACGGCATCCGGAAGCTCCTACGGGATGGCCGAGAGCGATAGCCCCGCCGTTGGGGTTCAGCTGCTTATCTACATCGATGCCCAGTTCCTTACCAACTGCTACGGACTGTGCCGCGAATGCTTCGTTAGCCTCGATGATATCGAAGTCTTCGATCTTCATACCGGTCTTAGCCATTACCTTCTTGGTAGAAGCTACAGGGCCGATACCCATAACCTCGGGACGAACACCAGCCAGAGCGCCTGCTACGAAAGTAGCCATAGGCTTAACGCCCAGCTCCTTAGCCTTCTCTTCGCTCATAACAACGATAGCTGCTGCACCGTCGTTGATACCGGAAGCGTTACCTGCGGTAACGAATCCACCGGGATTGATGGCACGAAGCTTAGCCAGACCTTCGATGGTAGAACCATGACGAGGGCCTTCATCGGTATCGAATACGATGGTCTCTTTCTTCTTCTTAACTTCTACGGGAACGATCTCTGCCTTGAAGGCACCGTTCTTCTGAGCCTCTTCAGCCTTTAACTGGCTCTTTAATGCGAACTCATCCAGTTCTTCACGGGTAAGTCCCCACTCTTCGCAGATGTTGTCTGCGGTCTTGATCATATGATAATCATTGAAAGCATCCCAAAGTGCATCTTTGATCATGGTATCAACCATGGTTGCGTTACCCATACGATATCCGTAACGTCCCTGAGGAATTGCGTAAGGAGCCATGGACATGTTCTCCATACCACCTGCTACTACGATATCTGCATCACCGGCCATGATCATCTGTGCTGCCTGGTTCACACAGTTCAGGCCGGAACCACATACCACATTCATGGTAACTGCGGGAACTTCGATGGGAAGTCCGGCTTTGATAGCTGCCTGACGTGCTACGTTCTGTCCCTGGCCAGCCTGGATTACACATCCCATATATACCTGGTCAACTGCTTCGGGAGCAACGCCTGCTCTCTTCAGAGCCTCCTTGATAACGATTGCGCCCAGCTCCGGTGCAGGAGTTGTGCTTAAGGTTCCACCCATGGTACCGATTGCGGTACGGCAAGCGCCTGCTAATACAACTTTCTTTGCCATTTGTTTGTCCTCCACTTTTTGTTTTCGTTTGGTTTGCTTTCTGAAATGTAGATTGTTATTTTTTTATCATTTCACTGTCCCCATTTTAACATAGCGAAATCTGTTTTGCAATGCTTTTGTCAAAAAAATAACAAAATAACAAATGAAATTTTTAGAAATCAGAATTCCCGGATTTTTGTAGTACGGATCCACTCTCTTGTTCCCTCGACTTTCTGCACTTCCTGCGTGTGTTTTGCCAGAAAACAGGTCAGCGGATAGACATCGATCCAGATCTCGTTGTCACTCTCTTTCTGTTCTTCATCAAAGACCAGTTCCAATCCCCAGTGCAGATGGGTTACTTCTATATTATTTACATTTTCTGTGGTACTGTAACCGGTATGTCCCATATAACCGATCACATCCCCCGCCGTCACCACGCTGCCTTCTTCCAGTCCTTCCGCATAGGGGTAGTTCTGCCGCAGATGTGCATAGTAATAGTAGCGCTTATTATCAAAGCTGCGGATACCAATGCGCCAGCCGCCGTACTGGTTCCAGCCCAGGGCTTCCACAGTGCCGGACTCGACAGCAATGATAGGTACACCGACGAGCCCCATCATGTCATGGCCCAGATGCCTTCGTTTATATCCGTAGCTTCTTCCCGCCCCGAAATCATCATAATGAGTATAATCAAATCCTCTCGCAATGGGGCAATAACCTTTTAATCCGTATTTTTTCTGCCAGGTGCTCTGTCCGTCTTCTCCGATCACCTCTGCCTCGTATTCTCCCACCAGTCCTCCTAGCGCCGCGCTGTAAGCTTCCAGATAATACGGATAGTATTTCATATCTTTTGTGAGAGTTTCTATCTCTGCCTCTCCCTCCGCCAGCTTCTCCGACGTCTCGTTCAGGATCTTCAGCGCCTTTTTGTCAAATTCCCCTCCGGTTCTGGCTGCGGTATATGCAAGCAGCGGGATCCACTCCACATGATGTTCCGTGTCAAACGTATCCACATCCCAGTCATATGCCTGGCAGAGCGCTTCATAGGATACGGTAAAGTCCACCCATTTGATATAATCCTTTCCCGCAGCCGAGGTCGCGGTGACCACCGCCTGTTCCATGCTTTCTGTCCGCCCTGTCTCCCTGAGCAGAAATGCTCCCATCATTATAAATAGAAGCATCACCTCTGCCCGGATCCATGCCCGCATTCTCTTTTCTCTGTCCATTCCCTGTCCTGCTCTCAGTTCCTCCTTACAGGTTATGTTTCTGATTTTTCCGGTATTCAGACAATTCGAAAATCTCCGGGGCATATCATTTCCCATACAACAAAACAGCCTGCCGGAAACTCCGGCAGGCTGTAAATTTGTCTTTATTTAATTTTCTGTCCGGTTTTATACTTCCGGCTCGATCAGTCCGTAGGTATCGCCCTTTCTCTTGTACACTACATTTACCTGATCTGTCTCTGCGTTGCAGAATACGAAGAAGTTGTGTCCCAACAGTTCCATCTGAATGCAGGCATCCTCGGGATACATGGGCTTGATATCGAACTTCTTGGTACGAACGATCTTGATCTCGTCATCGTCTGTGTAATCATTCTCTACATAGGCTTTGCTGAAAGAAGCTGCCGCCTGCTGTTTGTCAACGATCTTGTTCTTATATTTTTTCAACTGTCTCTCAATGATCTCTTCCACCAGATCAATGGATACATACATATCGTTGCTTACCTGCTCCGAACGGATAATGCTTCCCTTTACCGGAATGGTCACCTCAATTTTCTGACGTTCTTTTTCAACGCTTAATGTTACATGTACTTCTGTGTCGGGATTGAAATACTTGTCCAGCTTGCCGATCTTTTCCTCCACTGCTGCTCTTAATCCTGGTGTAACTTCGATGTTTCTGCCAACAATAATAAACTTCATGCTGATCATCCCTTCCAAGTATTTATTTACAAGGTTTTATGTAGCATCCCTTGTATTTATTGTATAGTCATTATAGCACAATAGCACAGCTTTTTGCAACAATTTAAGAAGTTTTTTACTTGTTTTTGACATTCTGTATGTCAACCCTAAAATCGACAAATCCTGTCATTTTATTATTTTTATTACATGTTCACAAAACATTTGTTCCTGTTTTTTCGTAAATTTATCCCCCTTGCAGTGCCGGTTTTTCTGTGGATAATGTGTATAACTTGGTGTATAAGTAACTTTTATCCTATTTTCTGGCATTTTGGATGTGGATAACTTATTTTGTATTTAAATTTCTTTTCTGTCGTTTTTACGTTCGTGTCACTTTTTTTGTATACTTTGTATAGTTCCGTTTTGTCAATCCCCATTTCATCGCATAACAATATTTTGACAAATTGCACAATTCGTTATACAACTTATAATTTTTTGCCTTATCGGCACTTAAGTTCCACTGTCCCCACAGCATCCTGTCCACATAGAAAATAAACCGACCACATGACACGGTGCAATCGAGTAGTCTCGCTCATCGTATACACAAAAAAGCACTGTATGTTTCCACACAGTGCCTTGTACTTGCTGTTATATAATCAGAAGATCCGTCGAACTGCCAGTACCTTCTTGTAATCCGCATTAGATACGATGATACCGGTCTTGGCGGTAGATGCATGAACGATCTGGCCGTTACCGATATACAGTGCCACATGGCCGGAGTAACAGATCAGGTCACCTGCCTGTGCATTGGCAAGTCCGTCAACCGCAGAACCCTGGCTGCGGTCTGCAGAAGAGGAATGAGGCAGACTTACACCGAAGTTAGCATATACACTCATTACAAATCCGGAACAGTCGGTGCCGTTGGTCAGGCTGGATCCGCCGTATACATAAGGGTTACCAACGAACTGTAATGCATAGTCGGCAACTGCGGTACCCATCTCGCTGTCTCCGCTGGCCGCATAAGTAACTGCGGGAGCGCTGCCGGAAGAGCCAGAACTCTTGCTGCTTGTGGCTGCCTTGGCTGCCGCTGCGGCACGTGCTCTTTCTCTCTCTTCTTTCTCCTTTGCCAGACGCTTTGCTTCTTCCTCTTTGGATTCTGCTTCTACGAATTCCGTATGCAGGGAAACAAATTCTGTAGAGACCCATCCAAGACCTTCCTCGGTATCTACCTGTACCCAGCCATCGGTCTCATCGGATACTACCAGATCGTCCTCCAGAGGAACCAGACCCAGCACCGATGCTTCCAGCGAAGGCTCGGTACGAACTTTCAATGTGGTGGTGTTAACGGTTGCCAGTCGGGTTCCTACCTTCTTGGCAAGTTCTACTGCTTCGTCGCCGGTCACACAGTACTCGGCTTTTACATAACCGGTTACGGAACCGGAAGAAATCTGATACCAGCCGTTCTCTTCGGAAATGAAGAGGCCAACGGAATCGTCATACAATTTACCGACGATCTCACCTTCCTCACTGGGCAGGCTTCTTACATTTACATAATCATTTACCTGTGCAATGACCAGATTCTTAAAAGATTCTTCCTCGGATGCTTCCGGGGTCGTGTCCATCTGATCATCACGGAGTACAGTTTCAATAATACTTTCAATCTGTTTGGTATTGTTCGTACCTGCGGACAGACTCTCTAACTTATTACCCTTTGCCAGGGTCAATTCAATACCACCGCTGGGAAGTACCGATGAAGACGCTGCCGCATCTGCGGTAATATTCATTCCGGAAAAAGCCATAACCGCTGCCATGGTGCACACGGTAATTTTTACAGATTTACGAACCATTCTATCCTCCTGAAACTCTTGGAGCTATCTTACTTTCTTAACTTACTTCTTTACATTTTCGGATCATTTGTTACGAATTTGTTACATCTGTTAACAAATATATCACGCAGTCCTCCTTTTGTCAATATAATAAATTAATTGTCAATTTTGCCAAAAGTTCCCATTTCATGCGGGTTTACGGATTTTTTACGTAAAAAAAGCCACCACATGGGTGACTCTTTTCTTTAAATATTTTTCAATTTTCTTTCAAATTTCTTAATGAATCTATTACTAATCTATGACTGTTTACGAAAACGGTTGCAATAGTTCCCGGCGCTGACCGCCGCATTAGCGCCGTCGGCCACTGCCGTCACGACCTGGCGCAGAGGCTTCTTACGGATGTCACCCGCCACATAGATGCCGGGGGTGTCAGTCTCTCCGGTCTCGCCTGCCGGAATATAGCCATCCTCACCGACTGTCACCAGGCTCTGCAGCAGTTCGGTGTTGGGATGGATACCTACAGCGATAAAGATGCCCGCTGCTTCCAGATCCTTCTCTTCTTCCGTCTTCACGTTTTTAATATGCAGCTTTTCCACCATATCCTCACCGCAGATCTCCGTGACCACATGGTCATAAAGGATCTCCACGTTGGGAAGGCTCTTTAATTCCTCCTGCAATACCATGGCCCCCCGCAGACTGTCTCTTCTGTGGATCAGATACACCTTTTCACAGGTTCTCGCCAGGTAGATGGCATCCTCCAGCGCCACGTCTCCGCCGCCGACCACAGCCACCGTTCTGCCCCGGAAAAAGGCTCCGTCGCAGGTAGCGCAGTAGGACACACCCATGCCGTTTAATTCTTCCTCACCGGGCACACCAAGCTTCGCATGCTCCGCACCGGTGGCAAAAATCACCGTACGGGTCTCCAGTTCCTGATCTCCCGCGTAGACGCATTTGTAATCGCCACGTTCTTCCACACTGTACACCGTGGCTTCTAAAAATTCCGCTCCCAGCTTCTCTGCATGCTGTCTGAAAGTCATCCCCATATCGAAGCCACTGATCCCGGGAAGTCCCAGATAGTTATCCACTTCATAGGTATTGAGAATCTGTCCGCCGCTCATGGGCTTTTCTTCTATAATAATTAGGTTCAGCCCCGCACGCTTTCCGTAGACTGCTGCGGACAGACCTGCGGGACCGGAACCGATAATGATCAAATCGTACATAATTTTCTCTCCTTTTGTCCAGTGTAACAGTTCCCCTATGGAAAAGCAAGTCCATCTGTGCTACACTCGTTTTACAGGTTTTTTACATTCGGCACTGTTTTATCTCCCAAAGTTGCTGTAGAATTCAGAAAGGATACTTTACATGAATACAATAAAGAACACTCCGTTGGCTCTTGTCACCGGTGCTTCCCGCGGTATCGGACGTGCCATCGCAGAGACCCTCGCCGGAGCCGGTTACGACCTTGTCCTGACCTGTAGCTGCACTCTCCCGGAGCTGTCCGGCCTTGCTATCTCTCTGGAAGAAAAATATGGGATCCACTGCACCGCGCAGATGGCAGACGCATCGGATCCCGTTGCCATGGATCAATTATTTGCTTCCCTGGATCATCTGGACGTTCTGGTCAATAATGCCGGAATCTCTTACATTGGTCTGCTCACGGATATGAGTGTCGAAGAATGGCAGAATATTATCAATACAAACTTAAGTTCCTGCTTCTATACCAGCCGTCTGGCGATTCCTCTGATGCTGCAGAAGCACAGCGGACGCATTGTTAACATTTCCTCCGTCTGGGGAAACGTCGGAGCTTCCATGGAAGTCGCCTATTCCGCCTCCAAGGGTGGTGTGAACAGCTTCACCAAAGCACTTGCCAAGGAGCTGGCGCCCAGCAATATCCAGGTCAACGCCATCTCCTGTGGGGTCATTGACACTGCCATGAATCATTGCTTCTCCCCGGAGGAAATGGACGCTCTCCGGCAAGAGATCCCCGCGGACCGTCTGGGCCAGCCGGAGGAAGTCGCAAAACTTGTCCTCCAGCTCATCCAGGCGCCAACCTATCTCACCGGACAGATCCTTACTCTTGACGGAGGCTGGCAATAACACTTTCCGCCGATTCTCCCGGTACCAGTGATGCCACGATCCGCTCCATCTCTTCTTTGGATCCAGCATCCCGGCACCGGAGGATCAGATGTTCCTTCTCCGTCTCTGTCAGTGCCGCATAGCCTTGCATGGCCTGTTCATTCATCGCCAGCGCCATGCCGAATCCTACCGGCAGTTCATTCAAGGGAAACGCTTCTGTTCCGCCGCTTCCCCCAGTCAATGCATCCATTGCAAACTCCTTTCCCGCGTTCTGCGAAGATGCCTCATTTTACAGGCATCCTGTTTTTGCATAACAATCGTGCACTTGATCGATAACATAATTTTGCATATGTTATCAATCAAGTGCTACTGTTTAGTCTGTGCAGGAGGAATCTGCGATATACAAAACGAAAACTTGGTTTCTGTCTGTCAGGTATCCAACATTATTTTCCGGCAAGATATTCTCTCATATGTTCTCTGATATGCTCGAACTGTTTTCTCGTATGAGAATTTTTCGACTCAAAATTCATCAGTCGATCCAGATACCCCTGTCTCTTCACAATACGGCAGCTCTCGGGATAGACCAGCTCGTACACCAGCGAAATATGTCCCACAACATTATCCACCGCCGTTTTTTTCAAGGAGCGGAGCACCGCGTGCTCCTCATCAAAGCTCTGCAGTACTTCCGGCGTCACTTCCTCCTGATATAATACCTCGGTGTCCACATTGTAGATCTCTTCCAACGGGAATTCCACATTGACCTTCAAGATATCAATCTTATCCGCATCCCGTAAAATATGGCAGAACATTGCCGTACGTTCGTCCAGTCCCTCCGGAATCCGGTAGGCGCTGTGATAAAACACCGCCGTCCACAGAAGCTCATCGCAGGAAGCATCTTCCACGAAATCCCGAATACTGATGCCGGCGTCTGCCTGAATTTCCTCGGGCAGGCTTTCTTCACTTCCGGAAGCAAGTCCGTGTTTCTCTTCCCAGACCTTACCAAATAAAATCCTTGCTCCGCATTTCGCATGATCGATGGAATCTGCATCGGTGAAGGTACCATATACCCGCTGCTGTTCAAACCGCCCCACATCATGGAGCAGTCCGGTCAGCCACGCAATGTCCACCTCTTCCTCCGGAAGCTCCAGAGATCTGGCGATCTGCTGGCACAATCCGCAGACCCGGTAGGTGTGTTCTATTTTCAGACGGATCATGTCCCGGCTGCTGTCATAACGGTCCGTGTATTCCTGAAATGCTGCCAGTGCTTTTTCTCTGTTGATCTTCATCATCTGCCGCCTCTTATTTCGCATATCATATCTCATGACATGTCTTCCTTCTGTCAAATCTATTTTCTCTTCTCTACAGATTTCCGTCATCCGTCAGGCTTTTTTCTCTGCCGAATGTACATAGACCAACTTATATACCGCTGCACAGATCACGGCCACGACCACTAGCAATCCTAGCTCCAATGCCCATGTAGGAATCGTGGAGGCACACACCACAGTCAGAAAGTCCACTGCAAAATGCAGTCCAAAGGCTGCTGCCAGCTGCAGCTTTCTGTCTGTCTTCACCGCACTGTACACAAGAATCGACAACGCGATCTGCAGAGCGATCGCACTGATCCGCTCTACCGGTGCGAGATAGAACTGGTAAGCCGGCGTGGTCCAGAGAACAGAGAGCTGATGGTAGGTTACCTCCTGTTGTGCGGGCTCCAATGCCGTCATAGTCTTCTCCATCAGACCACCGTTGATCATGGCTGCGGTTAGGAGATTGCTCATAGAAGACATACCAAGGATCAGAAAAGCCTCAATACCACCGTGTCCTGCACCATACATCAGTGCGTTTTCCCGGGTCAAATGTTTTTTCAGGCAGAATTTCATGGCGATCCACCGGCCACACTCCTCAAAAAGTGCTGCTGCAAGCCCACCGTAAATCGCATACAGCCAGAGATTGTCCCGGATCACGCTTCCGGTCACCGTCAGCACGATGGCATGACAGATCTGCTCTAAGATCATGGCAAAGCCCACGAAAATTCCACAGCCGATGAAAAATGCCGGCACCCACGCCCTTGTCTTCTTATAGATAAAGACACCTAAAAATATGGGTAAGCCCACGGATAACAGCAGAGATATCGCCATCCCCACCATGCTTGCACCGCTTACGGTTCCCCAGGTCATTGCTGTTTCCGTTATACTCTCAACTGCCATATATACTCTCCTATCTGAGCGCCGCGGGGCGCTCTGCGCACTTGTTATTTCACCGTCTGCTACCGTTTATATTCACCGTTCCCTCTTGTAAGATCCTCCGGAAAAAGGTAAGAAACCCTTCCTCTACCGCCACCCGGTCAACCGCTGTCTCCGGCAGATCATAGAAATATTTCCCGGTTCCGGGATCCTGGGAAATGCTGTCCAGCGGAAAACCCTCTCTGCGGATGCTGCTGTGAGGTACATCCGTCAGCCAGAATTTCTCACTTTCCATGTCAGGCTCCATCGCCTCATATACATGTTCCTCATCCTGCACATAGCAGATGGCATTGCGGTATTTTGCCGTAAGCCTTCCATAGCGTCTGACCAGTCCGATATAGTGCTCCAGCATCTGCTCATCCGTCAGATACACACCGTTCACCGTACGCACATGTACCCCGGGCTGGACCGCCTCCGGGACATCTTCAAAATACAACCCGGAATCACAGGAAAATACAGGCATACGAAAAGCTTCATAATAAGCATGCGCTTTCTGCCTGGCATTCTCCAGAGGTGTATTGCCTGTCTCCGGGACATCTGGGATCTCCACCCCTTGTGCCTGCAGATCCTGCAGACCGATCAGTTCAATGCCAAGTCCGGCTATGCGGTTCTGCATGGCAGCTGCCTTTGCCGGATTGCCGGTACCGTATAACAGTTTCATAAGCGTTGTCCTGCTTTCTTTCCGGTCAGATCAGCGCCGGTGTCTGTGCCAGGACAGAGATAATCGCGATCGCCGCCAAAATCACAACAACTACCACTACTGCAACAATGATCTTTTTTTTCATATAGGATACCTGCTCTTTCTAACCCTTTTATGGTTTTGCATCTCATGAACTAATGATGGCATATTTCAAGGACAATTTCAAGGATTATAAAAATATTCAAAATGGCTCCACTTCCTCAGCCGGCCAGGATTTTCTGAGTGCCGCATAGGAAACCAGGAAATTGGCAAGCCAGCCGGCCGGCACGGCAAGCCAGACAAAGTCGATGCCAAAACGCGGTGCACAGATCAAAGCCACAGACAAGCGGATCGCAAGGTTTACCATATTGGCAATGAGGAACGGTCGCATGATGCCGAGTCCTCGAAGAACTCCATCGGTTGCCATTTTAATTCCCATAAAGATAAAGAAGTATCCAAGCCATCTCATATAATCTTCGGACACCTGATAGGCCAGGGCTGTTCCGTCCTTTCCCAGAAACAGCGAGGAAATCTGCGTGTGAAGTGTTTCAATGACAAGGAAGGCAAGCGCCGCAAAACACACGTCCAACACCAATGCCGCATGATAACCTTTTTTGATACGCTCGTTTTTTCCTGCCCCAAGGTTCTGGGAAACATACGGCGAAACTGCATTACCGATGGACACGAAGATCAGGGAAAAAACATTCTCCACCCGCATCGTCGCCGCATATCCTGCAAGTGCCTGTGTGCCGAAGGGATTTACCACTGCCTGTACGATCATCATACCGATCGAAACGGTAGACTGCTGCAGGACCGAGGGCACTGCGATCCGAAGCATCGAGCGCAGCCCGCGCCCGTCAAACCACTGAAACGGGCTTTGGTATCGCCGCATCCGGTAAAGAAAAATCAAAAGTGAAAAAACAGCGGAAATTCCCTGGGCAATCAGGGTCGCAAGCGCCGCGCCGAATACACCAAGCCCCAGACCGGCTACCATCCAAAGATCCATCACAATATTCAGAATGGATGAAAAGATCAGCAGCCCCAACGGAATTTTTGATTCGCCGATGGAAGTGAACATGGTGGAGAGAATATTGTACATGAACAAAAACGGAAAGCCCACAAAATAGACCCGCAAGTACAGTACCGCTTCGTCCAGAATATCGGCAGGGGTCTGTAAAGCGCTCATCATCGCATGGGAAAAGCAAAAGCCAAAGATACCAAGGAGGATACTCAGAAGTAAAAAGCTGATCAGCGACGTAGACACAATGGTTTTCATTTTGTCATACTCTTTGGCGCCGAAATAGCGACTCACAAGCACACCAGCACCGACACCGGCACCCAGTGCCACACAAATGAAAACATTCGTCAGGGCTGCACAGGCACCCACCGCTGCCAGTGCAGAGGAACCCACAAACTGACCGACGATAATGGAGTCAGCCATATTGTATACCTGCTGAAAAAAGCTGCCGAGAATCATCGGCATTGCAAAAACCGTCAGCGCTTTCAGCGGTGCATCGGTAATCAAATACTCATCTTTTGACATGATCCTATTCCTCCACAGTTCCTTCCGCATTTCTTCCACGGCTTCTTCCACTTGTTCATCTGCATCTTCTGGAAGTTGGATGACATCCAGCTTTCGCGTGAAAAGTTCAATCATCGCAGGATACTGATTTGTAATTGGGTGACTAAACCGATAAAACTGCGGCACACCTTCTTTCTTTATATGCAGCAATTCCATTTCTTCAAGCTGTTTCGATGCCCTCGATATAGAAGTGGGTGTCAGTTCCAAGTCTTTCGCGGCTTGACTTGTAGATAGTTCCTGTTCGCCTCCAATCTTAACTCTTTTTGAGTTAAGATACAATATCTTTCATATGCCCTTCTTTTTCTCCGTACCAGCAGGCGACCTTTGCATCGGGCTGTATCGGAAAGTTCGTCCGATACTGCTTTTGCGGCATACCAATATGCCGCCCACTATTATCTGACCTTCATGCAGAAATCACAGCGGTCATTTCCACGCCCCAGCGTCATGCTTCTCTCCCAGATCAGCTTCGGATGCAGCCCGGTATAGCTGATGTCATCACTGTCGCAAAAGCAGCGGCACAGCTCCGGGCAGCCATATTCTGTGCAGGTGTCGTGATAGGGACATATCGAAAGCGGTGTTCAGTTCCTTTGCCTGCGCTGGAAAGCGCAGTGCCGCAGTTTCCCGGAAATCACGGGAAAGATAGGTTTCCTTCCTCTTCATCGTCCGTTACCCTTTCTTTTTGTATCCGCAATCGCAGTAGGACCCACCGGAGGCAAGGGTGTACTGCCGCACAAAGTCGGTCGCACCACCTGCTTCGCTCATGGTGTAGTCCAGACGGCACAAAGCAGGGGTCAGGTCGTACAGCCCCAGCTCCTTCATCAGCACACAGATGCCGCACTTGGTAAAGCGTCCCTCGTAGCCACTGCCATCCGGGTATTCGTAAAACTCCATGTTCCACGAATAGGGGTTGCGGTCGGCGGCTTTCAGAGCGGCAGTGGCTTTCATGGCAGCGATATCCTTTGCGGTGAACTTGCTTTTTCCGCTCTTACGGCAGAACCACTGCATGGGCGCTGTCATCATCGCCTTTGCGTAGTAATCCGTCAGGCAGTCTACCGCCGGGCGCTGCGGCATGGAGAGAATGAACGCGCCGAGCATTGCGCAGTTGACGATGTTCATCTTGAAGCGGTCCGCTTTTTCAAACTCCGGCAGGTCTGCAATGATTGCTTTGTACTTCGGCTTTGCTTTTTTCGTGATCGCTTGTGCCGCATCGACATCATAGCCGAACACCACCGTCAACTGCTTTTTGAATGAGCCTGCAAACAACACCCACATTCCCATTGGCATACCCATGTATTTCATTGCACTGCCTCCTTACATTCTCCGCATTTTGCCTTCTCCCGCAGCAACACCAGCCCCAATACCAAAACCAGCAGGTGTCCGGCGGATTCCGTGCCGTGATCGATCTGATCCAGCGGCCACGGCAGAAGCGTGAAGAGATTTCCCACAATCCCCGTAAAAACGATGGGGTTGCAGAAGGATGCCAATATCCGCTGTGCTGTGTTTTTCAGCGGGAGCATCCTTTTCCAGATCATAACGAGCATCACGACGGAAAGAAGTACATCACACAGGATATATGCTGCCAGCAGCGGCGCGGCGTTGCAGTAAAACACCTTGTTGGCAATTTCAGCTGCCGCCTGCATATCGCCGTATTTCTCAAAGGTAAACTTGAAGATCAGCGCCACATTCATGAACATAGCATGAACATAGCCCCAGCAGACCGTGCCGGTGAGATAGGCGATTTGAAACAGCTTGACCCATTTCTGCTGCTTCGGTTGGGTGAGGCGTTGCTTCAAAAGCTTCCACATCTGGTGAAAACCGATGTAATAGAGTGCCGTTCCGAGAACACCGCAGATGATGCTGACCACCATGCGCCATGTTGCCATATCAAGATAGGCGACCTTGACCATCAGCCCAATGGATTCTGTGCTTTGGCCTTTCCCGGTCGCCGCAAACAAAAAGTCGCCGATCACATATAAAAGGCATCCAATCATACCTGCGATGAGTGCTCGTTTTTCTTTGCTCATTTTCATTGCTTGCCTCCAAATCCGATCTTCACGATCTGCATTTTCATCATGCCGTCACCGACCCTTGCATGAAAAAACAAAACAGCGGGAGCATTCTGATTTTCCAATGTCTTAAACTTCATTGTCTCTCCTTTCCTCAGTGAATAAAAGCCGTCATAAGGACCGCCAGCACCGCTGCTATACCTGCCATACCCACCGTGCCGAAAAGCCACTTTTTCTGCTTGTCTTTTGCAGTAATATAGGGCTTCAGATCTTCTGTTCCGGGAATCGTCCATGCGTTCGTGTGCCCCACCCAGTAGCCATCGATCAAAAAGCGGTCAATGAGATTCATAACGGACAAGATGACAAGCAGCTGCCAGAAGTCCGCCGCAAAGCCTTTCGCACCGTTTATCCCATAGACACAGACCAGCACATAACCAATATAGCCGGGAATGCAAACAGCTTTGAAAAGTTGAGAATTGCGCTTGATTTTCTCGTGTGTCGTAAGTCCCAGCTTCACGCACCGCTGCTGCACTGCCGGGCTGTAGAGATGCACCATCCCAACAGCGCCCTTGCGGATGCCCACAGCACAGACAAGAGCCAGCAAAGCCCCCAACCCAAGACCTTCCAGAATCACCTGTAAAAGCATTACTTATTCCTCCTGTATCCGTTTTCATCCCAGTATTCGGGATGTTCCTTTACGTATGGATCCTTATCGCCGCAGATGGTATAGTCGCATCGGCAGCCGTACACGCCGTAAATTCATAATAGATGGGCTTGCTGTTTTCGTAAGGTGCAACATCCATCTCGTAATATGCCTTGTGGTCGGTCGGCGTAAAAAACGCCGCGATGTCGGTTCTGCTTTTCAATTTCCTTTGGCAGTTCGTTCTCTGGCAGTGTGAAAGACTTTTTCACTCCGGAGAGTCTATACACTGCCCGCAGGATGGATGCAAAAATGCTCATGGCTTTTTTTCCTCTCATTTCCGCGCTGTAACGCACAGCCACCCCTTTTTGTTTTTGTGGCTCTGGATCTTACAAAATCCTGCTTGCTCCAGATATGCTTTCAGTGCAGTGTCCGTGTAGATGGTCATACCATTGATAATTTGTGTCCATTTGTCATCTTTTGCTGTTTCGCCGTTTGCTTCATTGCAGATGAAAAAGATCCCGCCGGGCTTCAGCACCCGATAGACCTCTCTGAAATTCTGTGCAAGCTCCGGCCAGAAGTAGACCGTTTCAAAGGCGGTCGCCACATCGAACTGCTCCGCTTCAAACGGCAGCTCTGTCACGCTTGCCTGTTGCACGTTGCACCGTCCTGCCGCAATGGCTCTGGCATTGACTTTTCGCGCTTTTTCCACGCTGACGGCTGAGTAGTCGATGCCCTGCACCCTGCCTTTGGGACACAGTTTCAACAGCGTTTTAATGTTCGCTCCACCGCCGCAGCCGCAGTCCAGTACCATGGCATCCGGGGCAGGCTGCAAAAATTGAAGTCCCCACGCTGCCATTGCGCTGTGTCCGAAGTTCATCATGGCAACCATGATCTTCCCGCCAAGTCCTACGGGCTTTCGGGTGTTTTCAAAGAATGACATATCACACCTCCGATTTCACACATTCTGCATAGGTCAGTGGGAAGGACGCTTTCAGCACAGCACTTTTTCGCACCCTCCACCCGTTCTACCGCAGAAAACTCAGATACTCCTCACTCGTCCACCTGCTATGCAGAGGGAATCCTACCAATCTCATAAAATAGGCTTTGATCCTTCCTCTAAGTGAATTTTCCGCGTGCGTAAAGGTTGGCGCGATCAACACACCATCGTCCTTCAGCACCCGTTTGATCTCTCGCAGTGATTTCTCTGGCTGCGACACGATGTGCAATGCGTTGGATACGATCACCACATCAAATGAATTGCCTGCGTATGGCAAAGAAAACATATCCTGCACGGAAAAATGCAGCTTCGCAGAGCAATTTCCCCGCTTGGCTTCTGCAATCATTTTTGGAGAGGCGTCCGTCGCCTCAATGCATGCCGCTACTTTTACGATATGCTTGGCGATCAGTCCCGTTCCTGTAGCCAGCTCCAGCACTGTTTTGTCTTTCACGACCGGACGGATCAGCTCATATATTTTTTCGTATGCTGCCCTGTCTTTTCGCATAAAGCAGTCATACAGACCTGCATTTCTGTCCCAGAAATTCTTGTGTTCTCGCATTGCTGTCTCTCCTTTTATAGTTAGATTTATCTAACCAGCACGTGTGCATTGACAAGTTAGGTTTTGCTAACTCATGCATTTAGGAAAAGCCGCATTTCTGCGGCCTTTCGGCTTATACAAATAGCTTGCTGCAAGCATCACACATCTGCGTTTTCAGCCACTGAGGATAACGATTCTCAATCTGCTCCTTGTGGGAACAGCCAAAATCTATTTTTTGCACCGTTGCGGTGGCCTTTGTCTTTTTGTCTATATTATACCGTGCTTGCTTCTGATTTGCAATGGTATAGTATTCTATGTTCTCATGCCCTGCCAGGTACTGAACTGTCTTAGGGTCAACGCCCGCATAGAGCAGATTCGTGATATAGGTATGACGCAACAAGTTGTGAGCTTTGAAAAAGTAAACGGGACACGGTAAATCACCCTCCAATCGGCTACCGTGTCCCTGCAAGTCGTCATTGGTTTGTGTAGACGCAAAGAAACGGCGGCTCTGAAAATCAAAGCCGCCGTTTCAAATGGGCGTGTCAAATTGTCTGCTCTACGACGGCTTTTTTTCTTTTGCCGTCGTGCGGCAGATCATTTCAATATTCGATTGAAGTATCGTTATTCGGTGTTAAGTTCTACTAATACAACCTCTGGACGATTATTAAATCGGAATGGAATAATACTATTTCCAAGGCCGCGGCTAACAACCATATTTGTCTTTCCGTCTGTATAAAGACCGGAATCATATTTAGGAAACAGCCCTTGATTGGGGGCAACAAGCCCCCCAATAAAAGGCAATCGAAACTGCCCTCCGTGTGCATGACCACATAAAACCAAATCAACACCACAGCATACATAGGTTTCAAATAACTCTGGCCGATGTGATAGCAGTATAGTGTAACTGTTTTCGTCATCAATGAGGCTATTCAATTTTGTGTTGACCATGGCTGGTACTTCATTAAACATATCGCCCTTAATCGTAAAGTCAGGATCAGAAAGCCCGATAAGGGTAATCATTTCGTTGTTATGCACTAACTGTATTGCTTCATCTTCAAGGACAGTTACGCCAGACGCTTCAAGCCCTGTTTTGAATTGATCATAATGTGAGAAGTTAGCTTCGTGGTTTCCAGTTACAAAGTAGACAGGAGCTATTTGAACAGCTTTTTTTACAAAATCAAACGCAATCTCAATGTCTGCATGTCCAGCATCGATTAAATCTCCAGTTATCACAATAATATCCGGTTCGTGTTCAGACAGCAATTCTATCAATTCTGTATTGCTTTCTCCAAATTCAGCATTATGCAAGTCGGACACTTGTGCAATCTGAAAATTAGAAAAGGCAGATGGTATGCGATCACTGGAGATATTAACTGTACTTACCATCAATGCTGAATTGCCCCATACAGTACAGATTATCAAAACTAGCAGTATCGTTGTTAATACACCAATCTTCACCAATACTCTGGTGGAAAGAATTTTTTTCATTTTTTCCTCTCTTTCATCAACTTAATTATAAAAAAACCAGCTTACAAACAGGTGAATTTCAGCTTACGAATTTGTAAGACAAAAGCGGGTGGCTTCTAAATCCACCCACTTCAAAAGTAGAATCACTGTGCGCTGATTGTGTCAACAATGGACATATTGTGTATTCTCTTAATCGGACCGTACACCGCCACAATCGCAGATAGTACAACAATCAGAAGAATAATACCCAATTCTTTCAAAGGAATTGTCCAAGTATCACCCCATTTATAACTGATCAACATTTCGAACAATACCTTGTTGCTTAACAGTCCCAAAATGGTGCCAACTATACCGCCGATTATGGTATAAGTAAAGGCTTCTGCAACTATCATTTTCCTAAGCTGTCCTGTACTAAGCCCAATAGCGCGGAAAGAACCATATTGCTTTGATCTTGAGGAGACGCTCATAGCAATACTGTTTATTATGTTAAAAACTGTAATCAATGCAATCAAAACGAGAAATCCATAAACGAACAGCCAGAAACAATAATATGTTCCCATTGTACTGCTGTTTCCCATACGTTCATCGGAGAAAGTAAATGTGGAATCCACCATTTGATGGATAGCATAAACATCTTCATCGGTTGCTTCTTTGGTTAACTGCACATCAATAATCGTGTACTTTGATTCACTAGTAATTTGCTTAAATGTATCCTCTGAACAGATAATTGTTCCAACACCTGCAGCACTATAAAATGGACAGTCAGATAGTGTTCCCACGATTTGAATTTCTTTTTTTTGCCCGCTTATATTCAGTGTTACAGTATCACCAATTTGTATAGTATTCTGTTGCTCATAAACAATTAAACCAGTTCCCACATCGTTTTGTGCAGATTCAAGAGAACCTTCTAACAAATAGTCTTTCGCCCAATCAAATTGATGCTGCTCATAAGAGATCAAATCCACCTTTTTTTCAATACCATTTGTTACAGATGGAACCTCGTAGGCAAACATTCTTCCATACGCTAAATCCACAATAGAATTTTCTTTCAAATCTTCTAAAAATGTTTTGTCAATGGCGCAAGAATTATCAGGGCTTATGATAGATAAATCTGCTGTCCATGGATGAAGCGGCGTTAATGTATGCTGCATAAACTCGACCGTTACGGAAAACGATAAAAAAAGGATAATACTAAGAGCAAATGAGCTTGTCATCAAAAGTAAGTTTTTTCGGCTTGCTTTTGCATGATGAATCCCAAGTGCAGTATCAATCTTAAATAGCTTTGTATTGGCGGCATTTCTGGCGGGTTTCAAAGTATTTGCGTTACCGGAAACCGCTGCCAGAGGAGATACCTTTGCCGCCTTTTGGGCTGGGGAATAAGCAGCTAACAAAACCGTAAGTAATCCCACAACGATTCCTGCCAAAATGCTCGGAATGCTCAAACCGAATGTTGGCATAGCCTCGAAATATTCTGGGCCAAGGAAGCGTAAAACTGCACACAAGACCCAAATGACAACTACACCGATGGAAATACCCACAGGGATCGCCAAACGACACCAACTAAGCGCCTCTTTCCGTACCAGGCGCATAACCTGTTTTGGCGTTGCACCGATACAGCGCATAAGACCGAAAAACTCTGTCCGCTGAGCCACATTGCTATTTAGGCTGCTTGCAATCATCATAATGCCAGCTAACATTACCAATACAAACAATACAGCCGCAGCCAAGTACACTTGTAACAAAAAGGGGACGCGGCTTTGTCCAAGCAAGCCAAGCAGATTATTGTTGGAAGATATTTGTTCATTCGATAAATTGCATTGTTCTTTCAAATCTGCAATTTTCCATTGTATATTTCTTGTGTTTGCAAATTGAGTAAAAAACATAATGCCGTAATCATTCGGCTCCCCGTCTGATACATTCGGATAAATCGCGCAGTAATCCTCTATGTTCAAAATAATGCCGTAGGAGTCGCCACTCATGATCGAGTCTGTATTATTCATAAATCCAGATATGGTAAAATTCAGTTTATCACCATCAGGAGTTTCGACGGCAATGGAATCGCCAATCGCAACACCCATTATCTGTTTTACATTTTCAGTCACCAACGCTTCATTACTTGCCTGTGGAAAAACGCCATCTTCAAGTTGTCCAGCCCAGATTTCGGTTATATAGCTTTCATCACAACCGCATATCGCTACATTTTTTCCTCCTAAAGTGTAGCCTAAATCTCCACGATAATTAAGTACACCATACGGCGAAAATACTTTAACATCGGGGCGTGAAGCGATAATTGACGCTTCTTCGTTGCTGATATTTTTGATGGCGATATGCCAGTTTCCATATTCCTGCTGGGTCTGCAAAATCTGGCTGCGGACGAACATATCTGCCATGCCAAAAATTGTAGTAACCAGAAATACCGCCAGCACAATGCAGAAAATGGACATCCTGCTTTGCTTCCTGTGGATCTTTACAGATATGGGAACAAGGTCAAGATAATGCTTCATTCTTTTTTCCTCCCAAATCCGTCAAAACGCCATCGGATACTCGGAACACCCGATCAACGGATGCTGTCAAATTTTTATTGTGGGTAATCATCAGAATCGTTTGCTGAAAGCGGCGGGATGCCTGTGTAAGCAAAGCCATGACATCCTGGCTATTTTTACTGTCCAGATTGCCAGTAGGTTCATCCGCCAAAATCAGTTTGGGCTTTGTGATTAACGCCCGTCCAATGGCGACACGCTGCTGCTGTCCGCCGGATAGTTGATTTGGCAGGTGGTGCCGACGTTCGGTAAGGCCCAAGAGATCCAAGATTTCTTCTACCGCTGCCGGATCTGGCTTGCGATAGTCCAAGAGAAGCGGAAATATGATATTCTGCTCCACATTCAGCTCGGAAACCAACTGAAAGGATTGGAAGATAAAACCGATATTACGACGGCGGAAAATCGTGCGCTGTTCCTCTTTCATGGAAAATAGGTCTTGTCCATCTACCAAAATGTGGCCGGAAGTAGGAGTGTCCAAAGCTCCAATACAGTTCAGTAATGTGCTTTTACCAGAACCGGATTCACCCACAACGGCAGCAAATTCGCCTTTATCCAGGGAGAGGGAAACCTTCTTCAACGCTTCGACTTTCGCCTCACCCTTGCCATAAGTTTTACATAAATCTTGTACTTTCAATATTTCCATAGTCATCAGTACCTCCTTTCTCAAAAGGATAGCAAAAACAGCTTACAAGCAGGTGAATTTGACCTTACAGTTCCGTAAGAAAAGATAGTGTAAACAGCGTACCTTTTCCAGATTCACTTTGTACGGAGATAACACCGCCTTGCCCTTCAATAATGGACTTGGCAAGGGGAAGCCCCAGCCCGATTCCTTGTGTATCAATGGAATGTTTGCTGCGATAAAAGCGTTTGAAGATGTGGTGAATATCCTCCGGGGCTATGCCACTCCCATTATCAGAAATGAAAATCTGAAACATAGCAGGAGCGCGATTCCATGTAATACGGACAATGCCGCCAACTTGTGTGTGATCCAGCGCATTTTTTACGATGTTTCCTATTGCTTCCCCTGTCCATTCCATATCACAAATAAGCTTTTGCTCACCGTCGCCATCGATCTGAATCTGTTTATTCTCATTTTTAGCTCGTGTAGTTAATTCATTGACGGAATGAGCTATCAGTTCGGACACACGGCAACTTTTTTTCTCAAAAATGATGTTTCCCGTATCCAGTCGGGTTATCTTCAACATGGATGAGATTAACTGCTCCATACGCTTTAGAGAAATGCCCATCTTCGTCGCGAACTGCTTTACAGTTTCCGCATTTTCCGGCTCACTTTCAATGATCTCCTGATACATGGCGAGGGCTGCCAGAGGCGTTTTAAGCTGGTGAGATATATCGGATATGGTATCTTTCAAAAACTCTTTTGCTTTACGTTCTGTTTCATTTTTGGATTGGAGCATGGTTGCAAGCTGTTCTACCGAAGAAAACACTTGGTAGATAGCCCCCTCATAATTCTGCGGTAAATGACAAGAGTAATCCCCGTTGATGTAATTTAGCAATATTTTGTCGGCCTGTTGATACAATCGCTTCCTTTTCCAGAAAAAAACGAATATTCCTACGGCAAGCACAAAGAGAAAAAATAGCACCGTGCATAGCATGGTGCAGAAAGCGGAACGCTGAAATTGATTGAAATAAGGCCGCATACTGCTTTCTGACTGTTTTCCCAAACCCGCAGCCGCTAATAATGACCTACCATCTTCACTGATGTCTGTGTTCGTAAAGGCGACTGCAATCACTTCTTTCGGAACACCCTGTTCCAAAAGCGAGGATGAAACCGCTTCATCGTGTTTGAGCCACAGGGCTTCCGCACCGTTCACCTGATAAATAGTCAAAACGGTTGCTGTACCTACAAATAGCAGAGCAAACAAAGTCAAAAATAGCAGGAACCTTTTAATCTGCCTATCTTGGCACAAACTCATATAGACACCTCTTTCCATTGGTAGCCGAACCCACGGATGGTTATAAGGTGTTCTGGATGGGAAGGATCGGTTTCCACTTTTTCACGAAGCCGCCGTACATAGACGGACAGGGTGTTATCATCCACAAAATTTCCTGTATCATCCCACAGCTCATTTAGAATGATGTCCCTTGTCACAACACGATTTGCGTTTCTTACCAGCAGACAAAGCAAACGATATTCGGCGCTTGTCAAATCCAATGCTTTTCCCTTTAAGGTTGCACGGCTACCCAACAGATCAATGGTAATGTCGCCACATTCCATAAAAGTGTCTTTTTCACTTTTGGAAACTCTGGCCCGACGTAGCAGCGCCCGGATACGGGAACACAATTCCCCAAGCTTGAAAGGCTTGGTGATATAATCGTCCCCACCGCTATCTAATCCACGAATTATGCTGACTTCTTCATCCGATGCAGTCAGGAATATAATAGGTATCTGCTGATTTTCTTTTCTTACTTTTTCGCATATGTCAAATCCTGTTCCATCTGGTAGGGTGACATCCAAAATCAATAGATCGTATCTGTCGAGTTCGGACAAGTATTGTTTTGCCTCACATACAGTACGGGCAACTTCAACATCAAATTCATTCTTTTTCAAAAAGTAGACCAAGCCATCTATTAGACTGACATCATCCTCCAATAGCAATATTCTATTCATGTTTTAATTCCTTCCCTTGTTTTGTCCTTCCGTCAATCGGCTTTTCTGCGTTCTTTGGGATCAGCCAAACACCAGCCATCTTTACAGCGCCAGGGATACGCCCAGCAGCGCAATAGTAATTTACTCTACGAGGTGTCACGCCCCATTTTTCGGCGGCCTCTTTTAGTGTCATATAATCCATTATGCACCTCCACAGAGTACATTATAGTTCTTTGTCTCGAACAATACAAGTTTATCACCAATCGCAGCTCTATAAAATCGGCATAATCATACTGATTGTCAGGCATAATAAGGTCATTCCATCATATAAACCGGAACGATAAAATATATTTGAGGTGAATGATTATGCCGATTGATGATTTAACTGCTTTAGGGCAAAAAATGCGAGAAGCCCGAAAGAATAAAGAACTGACACAACAGGAACTTTCTGATCTGAGCCATGTTTCTGTAAAGCAAATCGCCAATATCGAAAAGGGGAAAATGAATCCTTCTTATTTGATTTTAAGAGCATTGGCAAAGGTCCTGCACATCTCTTTAGATACGCTTATAAATCCAGATGTTTCTCTGGAGGATGAGGGTGTCAATCAGATGAAAATGCTTTATTCCAGCTGTCCGCCAGAAATGCGTGACACCCTGTTGCATCACACCCAAGAAACGGTGAAAGAACTGACAGAGTTGTCCGAGAAATTTGAAACGAATTGAGCCAGTGAGTGAAATTTAACGATTCTCTCACTGGTTCTTTTTATTTCCAGAGAAAAGAGGCAAGCAATGCCTGTTCCAGTTCACCCTCATACACATGGGTATCTGGCTGAATCTGCAAAAATTCCATCACATAAGGATCTTTGATTATTTTTTCATATTCAGGTTTAGGTTCTGTTGTTTGAATTTCTTTTGAAACAGCTGCTTTGTCTTGGCTTGCTAAAATTCTCTGATAGTACATCGTGTTGATCTGCCGTTCTAACTGCCGGACGCTCCACGCAGACTTTACACATTCCTCCATATAAAAGGTTCGTGCCTGTTCATTCTGGTATGCGCATCAAAAGGCGATAATGCGACCAACCTAATTCAAGACACAGTGTGTCTCGAATTGGGAATGTACAGTAGAACTGCCTCATCTTACGAAGATTTGATTTGTCAAAACCTTTTCCAAACTCAGCAGTCAATTGAGCTGAAAGATAGTCCAACAAATTTTTTCCGTATGCTGCTCTGTCATTTTCTCCACACGCTTTATAGATCTGTTCCCCAATCTCCCAGTAAGTTATTACCATTGCGT
>OHAB01000730.1_pt1 | contig 27082 bp, 19 predicted proteins | sample 1577031 | NCBI WGS metagenome assembly OHAB01 (sample SAMEA3541477, study PRJEB24748) | human gut metagenome | biome: human gut; feature: human-associated habitat; material: faeces | place: China | collected 2012 | reverse complement strand
CTCTTTCTTATCAATAGGATAGGTTATCCTTTACGAAACAAGCGATTCCTTCAACGAACTGTGCGTTTAGGCATCAAAAAAACGCAAGATTTAAACGATCGTTTAGACTAGTCGTTTTGTATGGTTTAGGGGTCGGTTTAATAGGGCTAAGTATTTGATTATCTTAATAAACACTAGTATTAATATTAATTTCAGTATTATGAACAAAAAGTTTTCTACACTTTTGTGTGCTGGTCTGCTGGTTTCCGCATTCACATTGAATGCTCAAACTTCTGCACAGGCTGAGCATATTGATGCTCTTACTTCTATTTCAGGAGTGGGGGCGGCGGAAGTACCCTATTTTGAGTCTGCCACTCCTAAAGGAATGTTCCAATTGAAAGCAAACGACAAAGTCCTTATCGTGGAAAATGATAAGTACAAATTGGTTGCTCCTTCTGATCTTACGGATGTTGAATCTTCTTTATGGTGTATCTCTATCACTGAGACAGAGAGCCAAGGAAAGAACCCTATCTTCGATTTCATCAATAAGAAGACTGGCGCTATTTTGGCATTTGATACAGAGACAAGCAATGTAGGTTCTTCTTTCGGTGGTTGGGCTTTTTCTTCAACTTGGACAAAGAGTAGTTACGAGAAAGATCCAACTAAGGGTGGTTTAAGACCCGATAAGGAGTTGTTTACTTACATCGATTCCGATTATGCTTATATTTTGTTTGGTGAAGGCGATGAGGTTAAAGCTAAAAAAGTAATGGCTTCTGATGCCGAGGACAAAACAGGTGACGCTCAAGGTGCATTGAAATTTACTGTTTGGAACGCCGGTACTTATGTATTGAGCGCTAATGAGATCAACGCTTATTTGAAAAACAACAAAGACGTATTGAATTTCCATTTGGATGCTAATGCGGATGTCAACCCATTCTCTGCTTCTCAAATTGAAGCCAAGGTGGCCGATGGTGTAACCGCTGATGGAAAGAATTTCGTTTATGTCGTTAAGAAAGACGAGAAAGATAAGAAGACTTACTTGAAGGTCGATACAGCCGCTAACGGTGTGGGTATCGAGTTCTTGAAATTCGGATGGTCTGATACGAATGTTGAGAAATATGCAGATGCGCTTACGGTAACGGGTGATGCGGATGATATTTCACAGCAACATAAGTTCCTATTCACTTATCGTCCTTCTGCTGATAGCTTGTTTATTCAAGTAAAAGAAGCTCGTGTTAGGGATACGCAGAAACCTACCGCTGAAAGAGGGTATTGGAAAGATGCCACCAAAGTGAAATATGGTTCAAACTACCATGATATTTATTGCGATGGCAAACAGGCGGCAGACGCAAACTCCGATGCGGATCAATTATTCGTTAAGTTACAAAACTATACGGTAGCCGATCGTATTGTCACGATCGGTACCAAGGCTATCAATACACAGATTAGTTTCGGTATTAATGGTTGTGTCGCATCTAATAACAAGACATCCTTGGACGAGGGTTTGTATATTATCAAGAATGATAAGGGACAAGTTTTGGCCGCTCCTATCCACTTAAATGATAACAATGCTGCGAACGAGGCTCAATGGATTACTTTGGATGAGCAAGATCCGATGCACATGCCAGCTTATCAATGGGTTGTAACAAAGGTTTATACGGCAGATAAGGCAAAGGCTACTTCTCCTGTAAAGTTCGTTAACCGTGAGTTCCCCGAATTGTATGCGAATTCTGTTCAATTAACTTTAAATGAGGATGGTGATATCATAGGTACGGCAGTGGGTACTACTATTGATAAAGTCTTGAATAAAGCTACTTTCACTCGTATCACGGATAAGAATATCTTAGGTGATAAGAAATTAGGCTATCGTTATATCCCGACAGATTCTTTATTGGTTAATAAGTATGTATTTAACTATTTGAATCCGTTTACGGATAGCTATTGGATGGCCAACGGAGCAGATAAGGATTCTGTAAACTATGTGAAAGAAACGGCAAGCCGCTACATGTTGGAAGAAGGTTCTACTGCCGGATACGGTTATGGTTACGGTAAAGATAAGGATACTCCGGAAGGTAAAGCATTGGCTCGTTTAGGCATCGCACGTTTGGAGAGAACGAACTATGTAGTCAAGACTGTAGACGGTGCGAAGTCTTTGGTTGAGGCTTACGGTGAGAAGTACTCTATGGGTGTTAATAATTATAAGGTAACTCCTTATGTTGTTGATACATTCTTCTTCAAGGAAAATAATCATTATAATGCTAAACATTTCTATGCGATTGTAGAGTCTGCTCCGAAATGGGTAGCTTCTGATGGAAAAGTTATCTATGCCTACGAGGTAAAGAATGACAAAGGCGAAGTTGTGAAATATGTAGATGCGCAAGGCCAAGACGTTTCAGTTTCTAATTATAAGTGGGCTGGTGCTATCATCCAAAGCGTAAGTGCTGAGTTTGACAAGGCAACTCATAAGGTTGGTACTGCTGATGACGGTAAGAGCGCCGTATTGAAAGTTCAGATCTTGAACGAGACTCGTACATCTGCCTTCACGGTAGAAGCAGATAAGACCCCGTTGTATCGCCGTTTCAACAATGCCGTCATAGGTGAGAAGGCCGACGATGCTGCTGATAGCTTGATTTTCGTTGAGAAGATCCGTCAAGAATACTTGATGGATGAGTGGAATCCTAACTTGACTTCAGAAACCGTTGATTACGCAGGTATCTGGAACCGGGATAAAGCAAAAGGTAAGTTGGTGTTCAATATTGATACGGCTTGGGTAAATCGTGGTAAAGGTTATATCAAACCACAATACTTGATCTCTGTTGATCGTCAAGATCAAGATTTGAACATCGTGACTCATCCTTGTACTGAGGCTGGTCCTCACATCAAGCCGGACGGAACTCCGACAACGGATCCATACGAATGTGTTCATGCTACTCACAAGACCTTAGGCTTCACGTATGGTAAGTATTTGGTAAGTTTCGGTGACTCCGCTATGGTTAATGACATGGAAGCTCCATACATGGATATCAAGGGTGGTTACACTCGCGTAGGATTCGTGAGAGCTATTAAGGTTGGCGATTCTTTAGTCGTATTAACGAATGGTTTCGAGAAAGTTGAACCAGCTAAGATTGATACCGCTGAGATCTTCGCTAACTATAAGGCAACGAAGTGCGAGCGCTTCATTGTTGACTTAACTGGTGATAATCACAAGAACGTAACTTGGTCATTCCGTTATGTAAATCCGTTAGAGGCTGCCAAGGCTTATATTGAAGGAGGCGAAGGTGAAGGTGTGAACAATGAGTTCTTGTTCGAATCTAACATCTATGAGAAAACAGGCTATAAGTCTACAAATGCAACAGTAGCAGGTGTTTCTACTGACGGAAAAGCAACAAAGGGCTTCCAAGAGGCTCAGTCTGGCTCAATCGCTCCTGAATATGCCGCATGGTTGAAGATGCAGAATGGTTGCTTGGTATTGACTCGTGGTGATTCTAAATTTGATGCGGCTAAGACTGGTTCTGACGGTGCTTTGATCTTCAATGCTGTTCGCCCGACAGAAAAGGATGATATGGTAACTTCTAATGATGAGGTATCCGTAGAAGGCGTATCTGTAGTAGCTACTAACGGTGCCGTGACTATCCAAGGCGCAGCTGGTAAGTCTGTAGTAATCACCAATATCTTAGGTAAGGTAGTTGCTGAGACTATTCTTACATCTGATAACGCTACAATCGCCGTACCTGCTGGTATCGTAGCCGTAGCTGTTGATGGTGAGGAAGCTGTTAAGGTGGTAGTTAAATAATAAAGATATATAATTCTAAAATTCCCGTGCGGAGATTCGTCTTCAAGTAAACCGAGAGGTTGAACATGCGGGGATATTAATACTAAAGTAAAAAATTAAAGCTCTCCGTCAGTATTTCCGTGAGGCAAGAAAGCGGAAAAAGAATAAGCCCCGGTCGGTTTCTCGATCGGGGCTTTTTGCCTATTCTTTGTCGTTTTTATCTTTAAGTCTCAATCCGGTTCTAGCGTTGAGGGGAGAGATTACCGAGTGGCCTAAATCGCTTTCAAGTTGTTTGCGGGCGGCCTCTGCTGCTTTTCCTCCTTGTTTGGCGATAACTTCGTGTTCTTCGAGATGTTGCGGATTCTTTTCTTTGGACAATTCAGTGGTAGCTGCTTCGGCAAGCATATTAAGAGCAAGTTCCGTATTGGTCATATTGTCTCGTAAGCTCTCTTTTTTCAGACCTTTGAATTGTTTATATTCTTTGGAAGTTTTACCGGCCCACGTTTGATAGATGATATCTGTAAGGGTAGCGAACTGAATACCCTCTTGTAGTCCGTGCCGTTTCCATTCATCGGTTAGGTCCTTGCGTATCTCGATGCTTTTAAGGCGTTGATTAATCCAATTATCCGAGTACCCCAACGCTTTATATTCCCTCATGGCTCGATCTATCGTTAACTCGGGGTCTTGCATTTCATCCAATCGCTCTTTTGCCACTTGGGCCATCCATAACTTGAAAGGTTCTGCTTTAGGAGACGGGATGGATTGGATAAGCCGGAACAGCTGTTCTGTCGTAGCTACGTCGGTTTTGTAGTATTTCCCGTCGGTAGAAGGTAATTTCAGTTGGTGACAATTTGTCACCAACTCACTACCTTCAGCTTTTAGCCTTTGTTTGAGTTTATTCCAATATTTCCTTCCATCCACACTTTCGGTGAGGATACTTACAACGTCTACTATAGAGAAAAACCATTCCTCTGTTTCATCGTCCCAGACTGTACGTACTTTTTTCTCTTCGAAAATCTTGATAGCTTCTTTCTTTGTCATAATTGAAGTTTTTGTGTGAACACTTTAGTTAAAAGTGGATGATACCTAAATCTGTGCTATGGTTTTGGATATCTCGAAACTTTTGCGTAAAAATACAAAAGATTCGAATGCCTCCCAGGTTTATACGGGAAAAAGGATCGTAGAGACAGTTTTTATTACCGACAACGCTAGGATCGTCATACTTGCCGGTATCGAAGCCGTGATTGTTGAATGTGAGACCACTGTTAAGGTGGTAGTTAAATACAGTTTCTCGATCGGGGCTTTTTTGGTGAATCTTTTTAATTTTGTACTTTTGCAAGCTTGCACGAATGTTATACATGAATAGGAGAATTAGACAATGGCCAGCGATGATATAAAACAGGCATGGAAAGTGCCGGAACCTACGTTAAGGAGGTTGCCGTGGTATCTTGCGTTCGTAAAGTTGATGAAAGGGAAAGGGGAAGCGTTTATCTCATCTACCCAGATCGCTAAGGAGATAAATGTAGATCCTAGTCAGGTCGCTAAAGATCTCTCTTTTGTGAATATCTCCGGGAAGACGAGAGTGGGATACGATATTAACGCATTGGTTGACGTACTGGAGGATTTCCTCGGTTTTACATCCCAGCATAAGGCATTTCTGTTTGGGGTAGGGAGTCTGGGCGCTTCTTTGTTGCATGACACCGGACTAAGTCAATATGGATTGGAGATCGTGGCGGGCTTTGATGTTCGTGAGGATTTGGACGGGAACATGATCAATGGCATTCCCGTTTTTCATATGGATGATTTTCCTGCCAAGCAGAAAGAATATGGCGCGACGATCGGGGTGATCACCGTGCCGGTGGAGAAAGCGCAGGAGGTGACAGACCGGATTATCGAGGGAGGAATCAAGGCTCTTTGGAATTTTACCCCCTTCCGTATACGGGTGCCGGAACATATCGTAGTCCAGAATACTTCTATGTATGCGCATTTAGCTGTTATGTTTAATCGATTGAACTCAATGAATCACTAAAATATGAAGATTATCGCCGTTGGAATGAACTATGCCGCTCACAATAAAGAGCTGCATCATTCGTTAGAATTATCAGAGCCTACTATTTTTATGAAGTCGGACTCCTCTTTGTTGAAAGATGGGAAACCGTTTTTTATTCCGGATTTTTCATCGGAAGTTCATTATGAGACGGAGATCGTGGTACGGATAGACCGTTTGGGGAAAAATATAGCCGAGCGTTTCGCTCATCGTTATTACAATGAGGTTACGGTCGGTATTGATTTCACGGCACGGGATTTGCAGAATAAATTGCGTGCGCAAGGGCTACCGTGGGAGATTAGTAAGGCGTTTGATAATTCGGCTGTGATCGGGACCTTTATTCCGCTGGAGCAAGCGGGGGATGTAAACCGGCTTCCGTTCCATCTGGATATCAATGGCTCGAAGGTACAGGAAGGTAATACCTCGAATATGCTGTTTTCGGTAGATAAGATTATCGCGTACGTAAGTCGCTTCTTTACGCTGAAAATAGGCGATTTGATTTATACCGGAACACCTGCTGGCGTAGGTCCCGTGAAGATCGACGATCATCTGGAGGGATATCTTGGCGAGCGGAAGCTTCTGGATTTTTATGTGAGATGAGAAGATTAATATATATATTCATTATAGGTCTATTACTTTGCTCATATACATGGGCGGATGGTAGCCGTTATGCTTCTAAATCCCTGTTATCGGAGGGGAAATGGGTGAAGATCCGGGTGGATAAGACCGGAATCTACAAATTATCCTATGCGGATTTGAAGAATATGGGTTTCTCGGACCCATCGAAAGTCTCTGTCCATGGCTATGGAGGATGGCCCTTGGATGAGGATTTCAGTAAGGAATATATCGATGATGTCCCTTCTACACCGGTTTGGCGTGGGAGTGATTACCTGTTATTCTATGGGAAAGGGCCGGTTAAATGGGAGTATGACTCGTCGAGCCAGACATTCGTGCATACGAATAATCCTTATTCATTGTATGGCTATTATTTTGTGACCGATGCCACTCCGACGAATGATATGACTTCCGTGGCTCAAGCGAGTGGCGCGACTAATCGGATCACGACTTACGATGATTATTTGGTGCATGAGCAAGAATTAGTATCGTTGGCGAAATCGGGTAGGGAGCTGTATGGGGAAGATTTTAGCGGAGCTACCCCCCGAACCCTATCAACATTCTCTTCAATTCCGGGAATCACGAATGAAGACGCTAAGGTAACCATGAGCTTTGTATCCAAAGTCACTTCCGGTACGGGAGTCGCTTCTTTGAGTATTAATCAGTCTAATGTTCTGGACGTTTCGATCCGCTCGAATAGAGAGGAATATGTGAAGGCGCTAGAAGGGGTAAGCACGGCGGTATGGAAAGGCGAGAAGAGTGAGAAAAACAGTGTGGTCGTGTCTTATAATTCGGCTTCTCATAACAATGTACGGTTAAATTACGTTCGGTTACATTTTAAGAGGACTTTGCAGCCGTATGGGGCCTATACTTTTTTTCGTAGTATAGCTTCTATCGGAAATGTTTCCCGGTTCGTGGTACAGGGCGCAAACGCGAATACCTTGGTCTTTGATGTGACGGATGCTCAGCGGGTAAGACTGATGGAGACGGAATTGAATGGCTCCGAACTCACTTTCTCTATTCCTGCCGGTACCTTACGGGAGTTCGTTTTGGTACGGACGGATCAGAGCTTTATCTCTCCGGAGGTTGTCGGTGAGGTGGAGAATCAAAACCTACATGCCTTGGAGCAAAAAGACATGATCATCATAGCGGCTAAAGCTTTCCAAACGCAAGCGGAACGGTTGGCGGAGGAACACCGGGCAACAGACGGATTGACCGTGGAAGTCGTGGATCCTCAGTCGATTTATAATGAGTTCTCAAGCGGTGCGCCTGACGCTACCGCTTACCGCCGGTTCATGAAAATGTTCTACGATCGTAGCGTGTCTGCCGGTAACGCTCCAAAATACCTGTTATTGTTTGGCGATGGTATTTACGACAACCGGGGAATTTGCTCGGACGTGAAAAATATAGCAAGGGATAATATGTTGCTGACCTATCAGTCGAGAGCGTCCTTGTTTGAATATTCAGGATTGTTCTATAATTCTAATTTCTCGTATGTAACGGATGATTATTATGGGCTATTGGATAATGTATCCGAGGAGGCACTTGATAAGCCGAACAGTATTTGCATAGGTGTAGGACGTTTCCCCGTGCGGACGGTAACGGAGGCTACCCAAATGGTAGATAAGGTAATCGGTTATATGCGGAACGAGGACAGAGGCGGCTGGAAAAACCAAATCACCTTCGTGGCGGATGATGGTAACAATGCGGATCACTATACGAGTAGTCATGCGGAACAAGCTGATGAGCTGGCCCGGTTTATAGAGGAAAATCATGGGGCTTTCCTAACGAATAAAGTTTATTTCGATGCGTTTAAGCGAGATAATAGCGGAACGTATCCGGATGTACGTAAGCGGATCTCTGAATTATTGAAGAAAGGGCAACTGTTGATTAACTATACGGGGCATGGTAATACGACCGCTTGGTCTGACGAATACGTGTGGACACAGACGGATATCTTACAATCTACTTATACGAAACTACCCATTTGGGTGACGGCGACTTGCGATTTTACCCGTTTCGATGACGTGAATACCTCGGCGGGAGAATCTGTTTTCTTGAATGCGAAAAGTGGAGGGATCGCATTGTTTACGACAACCCGTGTGGTTGTATCTAGCGGTAACTCGGCACTGAATAAGGAACTTTACCGCAATCTCTTTGAGAGGGAGAGTGACGGACGGGCCCGTACCTTGGGCGAGGCCATGATGGAGACCAAGCGGAAACTGTCTGGTATCAATAAACTTAATTTTATTTTGATAGGTGACCCTGCTTTGAGAATCTCCTATCCGGAGTATAAGGCGCAAGTGACAGCCGTGAACGGCAAGGCCATATCAGATGAGCCTTTTACGTTTAAGGCTTTGGAGAAAATAACGGTGGAGGGAGAGATCTTAGATACGAAAGAGGGCTTGGCTAACGATTTTACCGGTATCCTAAATGCTACGGTGCTGGATAGTAAAGCTTCATTGACCACCTTGGGCAATAATACGAATGAAAAAGGAGATACGGTCCGCTTCTCTTACACAGATTACCCGAATACGATCTATATCGGGCAAGATTCGGTACGGCAAGGAAAATTTAGTTTTACATTTATGGTACCGAAAGATATCTCTTATTCGAATAAGCAGGGAAAACTGAATCTCTACGCCTCGGATGAGGTGAACAAGCATGAGGCACAAGGATCTTTCTTGAATTATATCGTTGGCGGTACCGCTGATAATGCGGAGGCAGATACGATCGGCCCTGAGATCCGGCAGATTTACTTGAATGATTCTAGTTTTGTAGAGGGTGATCAAGTGAATACGACTCCTTATTTTGTCGCTAGGCTGTGGGACAAGAGCGGTGTGAATATAACAGGTAGTAGTGTAGGGCATGATATCATGCTGACGGTCGACAGTATGCCTTCCATGAGTTATAACTTGAATAATTACTATGCACTATTACCCGATAAAGAAGGGGAAGGACTTGTCCAGTTCTCCATCCCCGAGCTGGAGCCGGGAATGCATACGGCCGAGTTTAAGGTGTGGGATATCTTAAATAACTCCACGACCTATACCTTTACTTTTGAGGTGGCGGAAGGGTTGAAACCTAATCTGATCGAGATGTATGCCACCCCGAATCCGGCACGGGATCAAGTGGAATTCTTTCTGCATCACAATCGTCCGGAGTCGAACTTAAAGGTGACGGTTATGGTTTATGATATGACCGGTAAGTTCCTATGGAGTACCGAGAAGAGCGGTTCCTCCGAGTTGTTTAAGGCTTATATCGTAACTTGGAACTTGACGGATAACGGTGGCAGGCGGTTGCGCCCGGGAGTTTATCTGTATCGGGCGGCGATTAGTACGAATAACTCGAAAGAGGCGACGAAAGCGAATAAATTAATCATTCTCGCACAATAAAGTATCGGGTAATTAGTTTATAATAAGCATGGGGGTATGTTTATTACCCTCTAGGAATGATAAATGTAAATGTATTTTTAGAATAGAATATATGGTAAGAGTTTCAAGATTCAGTCTGTTACTAGCGGTTTTCAGCTTTTTGACGGCATTTACGGCTTTATATGCCCAAGGAGGCGCAGACGATGTTAAACATAAATTCGCCCCGATTAATACGGCGATACCGTCTTTGTCTATCGCGCCCGACGCTCGCGGAGGTGCTATGGGTGATAACGGTGTGGCTACTACGCCGGATGTGAATTCCCAATACTGGAACCCGGCTAAGTATGCTTTTAGCTATAGTAAGGCCGGAGTCGCTTTATCCTATACGCCTTGGTTACGTAAATTGGTGAATGATGTGGCTTTAGCGTATCTGGCCGGTTATTATAAATTAGGCGATAGCGATATGCAGGCGATCGGAGCTTCTTTGCGTTATTTCTCTTTAGGAGAAGTACAGGAAAGCCGGGATGGAGGAATGGGTAATCAGCTCATATTGAATCCTTATGAGATGGCTTTTGATGTAAGTTATAGCCGTAAATTATCGGATGTGTTCTCTATGGCGGTCGCCTTGCGCTATATTCGTTCGGACATGGGTGCCTCGTCGGATGCGGATATGGTTCCGGATAACGCTTTTGCCGCCGATATCGCCGGTTATCTGGAGAAATACGTGATCTTAGGGAATAGCGAGTGCCTGTGGAGCTTTGGTTTTAATGTCTCCAATATCGGTACGAAGGTCTCTTACGATGGTGGAAATACGAACCAGTTCTTGCCTACGACGCTGAAGGTAGGTACCGGCTTGCTCTACCCGATCGATGATTATAACCAGATCGGTATCTACGTGGATTTGAGTAAGTACTTGGTTCCTGTCGAGCCTCGGCAGGATAGCGGGGAGGATGAGGCCGATTTCAATAAGAGGAAAGAGGATTACAACAACATGTCGCCCATCACCGGTATCTTCAAATCATTCGGTGACTCGCCGAATGGCTTCAAGGGCGAGCTGGAGGAGATTATGGCCTCTATCGGTCTGGAGTATAATTACAATCAGCAGTTCTTTGTTCGTGGCGGTTATTACTATGAGAATAAATATCAGGGAAACCGTCAGTATTTCTCGGTCGGTGCCGGTTTCCGCATGAGTGTTTTCCAGTTGGATGCCGCTTATCTGATCAGTACGGTACAGAGTAACCCGTTGGACCAGACATTGCGCTTCTCCTTGTCGTTCGATATGGATGGAATCAAGAACCTTTTCAGATAAATGGGTATGAAGATACGTGTAGGTTTTGGTTATGACGTCCACGCCTTGGTGCCGGACCGGGAATTATGGCTGGGCGGGATTAAGATCGAGCATACGTTGGGCCTATTGGGACATAGCGATGCGGACGTGCTGATCCATGCGATCTGTGACGCTTTATTGGGAGCGGCCAATATGCGGGATATCGGTTATCATTTCCCGGATACGGCAGGTGAATATAAGAACATTGATAGCAAGATATTGCTTCGTGACACCATGAAGCTTTTGAGAGACGCGGGCTATGAGTTGGGTAATATCGATGCCACCGTAGCCGCCGAACGCCCTAAATTGAATCCCCATATCCCTCTGATGAAGAAAACGCTGGCCGAGGTCATGAACGTGGACGAGGAGGATATTTCTATCAAGGCCACCACCACGGAGAAGCTGGGCTTCACCGGACGGCAGGAAGGGATCTCGGCTTACGCTACGGTGTTGATACAGCGCATGGGATCGTAAACCAGAAAGTACTCCCTTTTCCTTCTTCCGACTCTACGCCGATCTTCCCGTGAAGATTATCTAGGATCGTTTGGCAAATGGATAGCCCGAGTCCGGTTCCTTGGATAAAGGAATCGAATTTGGCGAAACGCTCGAATACGTGCGGGAGGTTCTTCCGCTCAATACCTTTTCCGGTATCTTTTACGTAAAAGTATAATCCATCTTCCCTCTCCTTGTATCCCATGCGGATAGACCCTTGGAACGTGAACTTACAGGCGTTCGTGAGGAAGTTGGTGATCACTTGGGTCAAGCGATTCTTCTCGGAATAGATAACACAATCCTGTTCGGGTATCTCGCAATAGAGAGTGACTCCGCCTTTCACCCGGCTTTGGAAGGTCTGGTATAAGCTCCGGAATAGCGTGGATACGTTGAACTCGGAATAGATGAAATCCATTTGCCCGGCCTCGATCTTTGATAGATCCAGAATATCGTTCACGAGTTGAAGGAGAAGTTCGTTGTTCGTCTCGATGATCTCGCAAAATTCTTTTGTCTCCTCGGAGGGGTTTGTTTGGGCGAGCAGGTTCGAGAACCCTACGATAGCGTTCAGCGGGGTACGTATCTCGTGGCTCATGTTCGCTAGGAAGGCGGATTTCAACCGGTTGGATTCCTCTACCTTCGCTTTGTCCCTCAATTCCTGCTCCATCAGCTTGCGTTGGTGGATCAGGGCAGTTCCCCCGATCAGGTAGATAGGTTTACCGACGGGATCGGTCTTGCCGGTGATGGCGTAAATTTCTATCCATATATAGTTTTCCCCCGTATCGTCTAGGTAGCGGATTTCCTCATCTACCGGTTGGCCCTCGCCGGAGGCAAGTGCTTCCATCTTATCACGGAGCCGGTCTAGGTCATCCGGGTACACGCCGCTATAGAACTCATCGGGCGACATCTTGAATATCCCGTTTACGCCTTTGTCACGGGCGGATCTTTGGGTGAGGTAGACATTATTGCACTCTATGATCTCGGCTCTTACGTCCCACGTCCATGTCATCATGTTGCTGGCTTTCAAGACGAGTTGATATTTCTGGTTTAAGTCCTGCGCTTGGCGTGCGATTCGTAGTTCCTTGTCTTTGCCCTTTTGCTTTTGGATAAAGAGGTGTACCCGTAATATCCCTATCGTTATCAATAACACCAGAATGACGAGTAGGCTTATGATATGGACCTTGTATTTCTGAAAGAAACCGGGAGGCTCTTGGAAATAAGTGGCGTTTGGGGGATATAAGCCGGGATCGATTTGGTGAAGCAATAGGTGTTGGTAATTCAGGTAAGTCTTCGGGGTTTCCGAAGTCAGGGTAGAGATTTCTTTGCAATCTTTTCCCGAGAGGATCATTTCGATCGTGTTGGCCGTCACCTGCGCGTAATCCTCCGGAGAAACATAATATCCCCCGGCGAAATTCCCGTTTTTTGTTTGTACGTCTTGCAAGGTAAAGACGGGGGGAACTGAGAAGCTGTTAATCATTTTCTGGACGTTATCGACTAGGTAACGATTCTCGTTGTCCTTCTGGGTCCTGTACCATGAGTAATAAAGGACGCCGGTCTTATTGTCGAAAGAGGCCAACCTGTCCAATAAGTTCTCGGTGGAAATGGAAGTCGTAGACAGCGGCTCGAATTGGATGCCCGGGAAATCTTTCCGTAGCACGGCCTCCACATCCGCTTTCGTTTGCTGACTTATATAACGATGGTCGAAAATAAAGGCCAGCTTGGTTAATCCCGGTTGTAGCTTTTTGATTAGCTCGATCGTCTGCTTGATATAGACTGAGTATTTTATAAAAGTGGCGTTATAGCCTTTTACTACGTCCGTGATGGGGGTTAAGGTCTCGAGCGCGTTGGTATCCAGATCTATCAGATATTCTTCTTTCGGGTACATATTATCTCTGGCATAGCAGATGATAGAGGGAACATCTTTCCATTCCTTGTCAAACAACGGGCGGGTGATAAGCCAAGAGGGATCTCCTATGCATACGACTAAGGTGGGTGGCACGGGAACTCTCTCTAGGATCATTTTTCTCTTCTCTTGAAAACCTTCCATCGTGCGGATACCGGGGATCTGTAAGGGAATCGCCTTTACGGTAAACCCTTCCTTCCCGAATTTATTTTCTATATCAAGATAGGTCTGTTTCGTCCAGCTTTCCTCGAAGTTGATGGAGTGCAGTACGACGATCGACTTACCTTCTGAGGGTCGTGCGCCCACGCCCAAATGGATACAAAATAAAAGTAATATGAGAGGAATTGTATTTTTCATGGTCGATGATTCTAAGCGATATAAGCATCAATAGAAAATTTTGTAGCAAATGTAGTGAATCCGCTTTTATAAAGCAAAGGCTTTGTCTGTCATCTTCATAAAATAATGGTTTTGATACGGATACGTGTGCGACTCCTCGTTGAGACATATGATGTTTGGTGGCGTATAATATTTTTGTGCTGGACAATCGTACTGAATTTTATTTCGAAAAAATATACAATAAGTCTGTTTTTTACCTGTTATAATTACATAATATTGATATTTAACTATTTATGTAAACGAGACTTGCTCTCTTCGAATTTCTATCCATAGTATTTTGAATTACTATGTATAGTAGATCGGGTTTACTATAGGTAGTAATCATGATTATTAGGGTATCTATTCTAAGGAAACATATAATGTGTACAATAACAAAAGATATTCCATATCTCTGGATAGCGGCATATGGTGTTCTAGTATGTTAGATATTAAAGGTTCATTCGATAAATCTTTATGATGAGTTTTGAAAATGGAAATTATTCTTGAATATGATTGATTTATTTTGCTGTATTAATATTTTTTTCACGAACTTGCAACCGTATTTTTTCTAAGTCTATTTCCGCTGAATTGTGAGCATAATCTTATTATATCAATCTAAAAACACAAGAAAATGAAAAAATGTGTATCTATTCTAATTATCTTGTTGGGGGGGGATTGGATTGTACATGCGGATGATGGAGACTTGAATTTTAAGTATAAAAGAAAAATGATTATTGATTTCGCTAAGAGATAATTGAATTTGAGGTTTACTCTGCCAGATCGAGTGTTTGAGGCGCTGATCCGGCAGAGTTTTTTTGTGGGTGGAAGGAAGAAGTATTCTGGTTACTCTTCATTTTTGAAAACATATTTTACTAAGATTGGATTCTCTTCTTCCGAGTGCGATTGAATGATTCTTTGCTGATCCTCATTTCTTAGCTTCTCGGGAAATAGATCATTTAGTGGAAGCCCTCCTTCCGGGGTACAAAGGATGAAGTCTTCTCCGAAGTAGATCGGGTAAAGTTGCAAGCCTTCCTTGGTTCGCTCGAATTGAAGCAAATCATGTTTTTCCCTATTATAGAACAAGTGGATGTATTTGTTTTTACGGACAACCATGGCATATCGGTATCTGCTGTTTTGCCCTTGTGAATCTATTACATAATTTACGCTCTTGGAGGAATAGGCGTCCTTTACGTATTGGATTTGTTCTTGCTTGCTCATATTGGGACGAAACTTTAAATTCTCAATGTCATTGTTTAAATCTCCGAAATCCCAGCGATAAAGCTCAGTCAAGGTCGCTCCTGAAAGTGAATAAATCGTGTTAGTCAAAGATCTGCGGAGAGCGTGTGGGAAAGGAAATACACCCCTGCAAAATATATCTTTTCTCTCTTCCGGGAAATATTCATCGATTATCTCATTTCTTGATAGGGAATAGAACTTCAGGCGATTGTCATTATCATAGGTGAAGAAAGCGATCGTATCCTTGTTTTGGAACTGGAAAGAATTGTAGGCTCCAGTAATATCCGGAAGTCTCTTTTTCTCGATGAATTTACCCCCTAGGTCATAGAAAAAGAGAGCGTTGCTGACGGCGCAGAGTACTACAAAATTCCTGCGGGCTGTATCGATTGCGAAATCAGACAGATTTAGGTACTGCCCCGGGCCGTCTCCTTTTTCGTTAAGTGCGAATTGGAAACGTCCCTCCCGGTCGAAAACGAAGATTTGGGATCTTCGATAATCATGGATATAATATCGATCCTCAAAAAACTTGATTTGGGTTATATCACGGATCAGCGATTCCGGCGTTGTCTCCAGTGGGATGACTTGGATATCGGAGAATAGGTCTTTTGTGGAGATCTTATCTCTCCTTTCCAGATTCACGGTGATGATATCTGATTCCATATTTCTCTTTTCTTTAGATCCCGTACAAGAAAGAAAGAAAAATATGGATATCGCTGAATAGTAAATCAAACTACTCTTCATCTTATTGCTAGATTTAAGTGAAACCAAAATTAGAATATGTAAACGTAAGAAATAAATTATAATATTGGGTCACAAAAAGACGTGTTTTATTTCCCCGAAAAACATCATTGGGAGAAAAGAAATGCTTGTTTGCCTATTTCGGGATAAATCCGTAGCTTTGAACCATTAAAAACAATAGTATATATGAAGGATAACGACTGGAAAGATCGATTAGGCGTGATGTACTCCACGAATCCCGATTTTCAATATAATACGGGAGATACGGAGGAGGAAGATACGTTGCCGAAGGAGAAACAAGCTTTGCGTATTTCCTTGGACAAACGGAACCGGGGAGGGAAGATGGTTACCTTGATCACCGGGTTCCGGGGCACTTCCGAGGATCTGACCGCCTTGGGGAAACTCTTGAAAGTGAGATGCGGCGTAGGCGGCTCTGCGAAGGACGGGGAGATAATCATCCAAGGGGACCTGCGTGCCAAGGTGTTGGATATCCTCCGGAAAGAGGGCTACTCGAAAAGCCGTACGATCTAACCCCCGATCGCTATGCTAACAATCTATAGGGCTTCCGCCGGGGCGGGCAAGACGCATAAGCTGACAGGGGAGTACCTGATGTTACTCTTCTCACAGCCGGGCGCTTACCGCCGGATCTTGGCCGTGACGTTTACGAATAAGGCGACGGATGAGATGAAAACCCGTATCGTTCAAGAACTTTATCACCTCGCTTCCGGCCGCACGTCCGATTATATCCAGCTACTCTCTTCCGCCTATTCCTTGACGGAGCGGCAGGTGAGGGAGCAGGCCCGGAAGATTCTGGTCGCTATCCTGCACGATTACTCCGCCTTTAATATCAGTACGATCGACCGCTTTTTCCAGCAAACGATGCGTGCCTTTACCCGCGAGATCGGTTTGCAAGGCGGCTATGGCATCGAGATGGACCAAGAACTGGTCTTGACTGAGGCGATAGATAACCTGCTGGCCGATCTGGAGAAGCCGGAGAGCAAGGATTTGCTAGGTTGGCTGCTGCGTTTCGCCGAGGACAAGATCGAGGATGGTGGCGGCTGGAGCTTGCGGAAGGATATCATGTCGCTCAGCCGGGAGGTCTTTAAGGAGAGTTATAAGGCATTTAGCGAGGAGGTCGGTAAAGATATTGCGGATAAGCAGGCCCTAGATGCCTATAAGAATGAGCTATACGCCATTATCCGCTCCGTAGAGGCGGAGGCGAAACGTTTAGGAGAGGAGGGAGTGGCGTTGCTGAAACAGTTCGCGTTACAACCCTCGGATTTTAAGGGGGGAAGCCGTTCCCCGTTTTTCTATTTCGAGAAGCTGGCGAGAGGTGAGATGAAAGAGCCGACAGCCACGTTCCAAGCTTTGCCGGATAATCCGGATGCCTATACGACCAAGACGACTCCACCGGGCCTCCGGCAGATCATCGGGTGTGTATATGAGGAAGGGTTGAATGCCTGCGTAAAGAATATCGTAGCCCTGTTCGCCAACCTGACGGCCTATAACACGGCCCGGGAGATCGTGCGTTATTATTATACGTTAGGGATCTTAACCGATATCTCCCGGCAAATCGCCTCTTACCGGGAAGAAAAGAATGTGATGCTGATCGCCGATACGACCGAGTTGCTGAATAAGGTCATCAGTGGCAGCGACGCCCCCTTTATCTACGAGAAGACGGGTACGCACGTAGATCATTATATGATCGATGAGTTCCAAGATACCAGCGGCATGCAGTGGAATAATTTCCGGCCCTTGGTGGAGGAGAGTCTGGCGAATGGTAGGGCGAACTTGATCGTTGGCGATGTGAAGCAAAGTATTTATCGTTTCCGTAACTCGGATTGGAAGCTATTGGACGAGCAAGTCCGCAGGGATTTCGAGGAGGAACAGGTCCGTGAGGAAACCCTGATGGATAATTGGCGAAGCTGCCGCCATATCGTGGAGTTTAATAACGGGTTCTTCACCACCGCTCCGGCAATCCTGCAAGATCTATATAATGAAGCGTTGAAAACCTCCTCATTAAACGAGGAAGAACGCACGGCCTTTTTCACGAAGATCATGACCGCTTATGATAAGAGCATTCAGCGTGTCCCTCCCCCTTTCCGGAAGAAGGACGGACATGTACGGATCAATTTCTTGTCCGGCGATGAGGAGAAGGACTGGAAGCAAGAGGCGATGGAGCGATTGCCGGCTACCTTGGAGCGTTTGCAGGATAACGGTTACGCGCTAAAAGACATCGCCATACTCGTGCGTACCAATCAAGAAGGCGCTTTAGTGGCTGATATGTTGCTAGCCTATAAGGAAGAGTATCCGTCCGACCGGTACAATTACGATATCATCTCCGATGATGCCCTGTTCGTGGGTAGTTCTCCGGCGGTCCGTTTCCTGATCGCCGTATTGCGCTATTTGCGAAATCCGGAGGACCGGACGAACAGGAAATTGGCGATGTATGCCTATCAAGTATTAACCGGAAAATTCGGGGAGAGCGAGGCGGACGAGTCTGTTTTCCAAAACCTTCAGTCTATCTCCCGGCAATCCTTGTACGAGGTAACCGAAGGGCTCTTCCGTAACTTCTCCGCTTACTTCCCGGAAACGGAACAGGTATTCGTGCAAGCTTTTCTGGATATGGTTTCCGAGTACGCCCAAAAAGAAAGCGCGGATTTGAACCGTTTCTTGAGATGGTGGGACGAGACCGGTTATCGAAAGACGATCGCTACCCCGGATGGGCAAAACGCTATCCGCATCTTGACCGTACATAAATCCAAGGGCTTAGGTTTTAAGGTCGTTATCATTCCTTTCGGGGACTGGGAGATCGACCATAAGCCGACAAAGCCCGTTATCCTTTGGTGCCACCCGGAGAAGAAGCCGTTTGACCGCCTGCACTTAGTTCCTGTCCGTTACGGACAGATCCTGAGTAGCACGATTTTCGCCAAGGATTATTTCAAGGAACGTTTGCATGCTTTCATCGATAACTTGAATACCTTATACGTCGCTTTTACCCGTTCGAAAGAAGAACTGATTGTATTCTCCCCCCGTCCGAGGAAGATCAACAAGGAAGGTAAGGTTGAGAAGATAACTTCCATCGCCGATCTCTTGTGGGCGGGGGTGGAGACGGAGATCGGGGATGATACCTTTGAAAGGGGCGAATGGTGGCATCCAGCTTCGGATAGAACGGCAGAAGATACCTTGGAGGAAATCCCCATGAGCCGCCTGTATTCCGTTTCCCCGGATGATCGTTTACAATTACGCCTGCATGGGAAAGGGTTCTTTTTCGATAATGCCAGGCGGAAGCACGGTACCTTGATGCATGAGGTATTGAGCCGGATACGTACGCCGAAAGATATTCCTGCTTCGGTCGAAAGTTATCGGTTAGCCGGGGTGATTAATCGGGAGGAAGCGGCGGAGTTGATCAGCCGTCTGGAAGAATTATTGCAAGCGGAGGAGGTAAAGGCTTGGTATGATGGTTCCGCCCGTGTCTTGAATGAAGTGGATATCCTGTTCGGTAAAGGCTTGTCTAAACGCCCGGACCGGGTGATGATAAAAGATAACAAGGTAATTGTCGTGGATTATAAATTTGGCGAACGGCAAGATAAGCGCCATCCTAATCAGGTAAGAAATTACCTGCAATTAATTCGTAAAATGGGTTTCGAGCGGGTCGATGGATACCTTTGGTATGTAGAGTTAGGTAAAATAGAGGCAGTGAATAAGTGATATATTTTTGATATTCGGTAAAAATGAATATTTTTGCAGATTCTTAGTATAAAACGATACAGTCAAAGAAGAATGAAAGTACATAAAGAAGGAACCGGTTTACTGCTTACGTTGTTTACAATATTATTTATTGTGAATATAACTTTGTACCATACGGTAGGTAAGGGTATGCTGTTTTATTCTGTCGCTTTTGTTTCTACCGTATTGTTCCTATTGGTATTAAACTTCTTCCGTAGTCCTTTCCGTCGGTTTCCTTATGATTCGGAAGGCTTGGTGATCGCTCCCGCCGATGGTACGATCGTTGCCATCGAGGAAGTGATGGAGAACGAGATCCTTCATAAGAAGTGCCTACAGATATCTATCTTTATGTCTATCTTCAACGTACATGCCAATTGGTTTCCCGTAAACGGTACCGTTAAGCATGTTTCCCACCAGAACGGGCGTTTTATGGCGGCTTATCTGCCGAAGAGTAGTACGGAGAACGAACGTTCGGCGGTCGTGATTACCACGAGGAACGGGGTGGATGTCTTGGCTCGTCAGATTGCCGGGGCGATGGCACGCCGCATCGTTACGTATGCCAAGCCGGGGGAGAAATGTCATGTGGACGAGCAAATGGGGTTTATTAAATTCGGTTCTCGCGTGGATGTCTACCTGCCGGTAGGAACAGAGGTGTTAATAGAGATGGATCAAAAAGTAACAGGCAATCAAACGCCTATAGCCCGTTTGTCAAAATGAGTATAAGAAAACATATTCCTAATACAATTACGTGTCTAAGCCTTCTGTCCGGTTGTGTCGCCAGTGTTATGGCCTTGCACGGAAATCTTTTATCTGCGTTGATTTGGATTATTATAGCCGCGGTCTTTGATTTCTGCGATGGCTTTGCCGCTCGTTTATTGAAGGCTTACTCGCCGATGGGAAAGGAATTGGATTCCTTGTCGGATATGGTAAGTTTCGGCTTCGCTCCGGGCATGGTGGTCTATTGGTTGTTGGGAGAGGCTTCTACGGCTTTGCCTTTTGGCTCTTTGAATACGTATATCCCTTATCTGGCGTTCGTGATCCCTACGTTTTCAGGTTTGCGTTTGGCTAAGTTCAATATTGATGAACGGCAAACTACCTCGTTTATCGGCTTGCCGGTTCCGGCGCATGCTTTATTTTGGGCTTCGGCTGGATATTCTGTTTTACCGGTTGTCCATGCGAATGAAGGCTTGTTCGTGTTGGTGACTGTTATCTTGGCGTTTATTACCTCCTTGCTGTTGGTGTCTGAGATACCGATGTTCTCGCTGAAGGTGAAATCCTTAGCGTGGAAGGGTAATGAGCTTCGCTATATATTGATCGCTTGTGCCATTATTTTCGTGGCGTTATGGGGATTCTTGGGAATCTCTGGAACCATCCTGTTATATATAGTCTTGTCTATTTTTAACAAAAAGGGATAAACAAGAATTCTTATCTTTGTGTTTGTGATAGTAAAGAATCATTTAAGTATCGGATTATGTTTAAGTTTTTGTTTGTAATATTCTTTTTCTTTATCCTGTTGGTGTTTCTGATGGGTTTCTCCATCTTGCGTACCTTTAAGAACATCTTTTTTGGTAGCGGAAACAACACTCGTAAGGGAGAACAACGTCGTCAAACAAATAGCAATACTTCCGGACATCGTTCTACGACTACTACCGCCCGGGACGATGATGATGATCGTACACCTTATGTGCACCGTAAGAAGATATTCGCCAAGGATGAAGGGGAGTATGTGGATTACGAGGAAGTTAAATAGAGCTTAGCGTCTTTGCTTAAAGAAACGCTGCATTTCTTCCGCGCACTCTTTTTCAAGGATACCTTTTTTGATAATCGCTTTCGGATGGAAGGCTTGAGGGGCGAATTTGGAGAAACCTCTTTTATCATCGGATGCCCCGTATACGATCGTACTTAATTGTGCCCATCCGATCGCGCCGGCACACATTATGCAGGGTTCCACGGTTACGTATAGACTACAATTTGTCAGGTATTTCGCTCCTAAGACTCCGGCGGCGGCCGTAATCGCCAACATCTCGGCATGTGCGGTCACGTCGTTCAAGCATTCGGTTTGATTATGCGCCCTCGCTATGATCTGGTTGTTGCAGACGATAACAGCTCCTACGGGAACCTCACCCTCGGACGCTGCCGCACGAGCTTCCACCAACGCTTGCTTCATGAAATATTCGTCATTGAAAGGATTCATCTTCTCATCTCATTTTCGTTGAAAAGAGTCGGATAATCCTCCTCCAAGGTCTTGAGGATGTGAGAAAGGATCGTCTCTCGGTACCAACGGGACTTATTCTCGATCTTGTAGCGTGAAAGGTAACGTTTTACCGCTTTATGCTCTTCGTCATTCAGCATAAAGGTCACTTTGTGTACCCTCGGATGATTGGGGTGAGCCGATGAATATTTACGTTCTTCTTTCATACATTTGCAAATGTACGAGTGAATAGCCGAATAACAAAGAAAATGGCTATATTTGTGCAAATTAATGCGATGGCAAGACAGAACGATATGGGTCGGGAAGGTGAGTCTGAGGCTCGTGCCTATCTGGTAAAACATGGATATAACGTGTTGCATACCAATTGGCATTGGCATCATTATGAACTGGATATTATCGCTGTCAAGGAAGATGAGTTAATCGTGGTGGAGGTGAAGACACGCTCTGAGGATTTTTTGCTTTCACCGGAAGATGCGGTAGACACCAAGAAGATTCGGAGGATTGTCGCCGCTGCGGATGCCTATGTCCGTTATTTTAATATAGACTTACCAGTCCGTTTTGATATCGTGACATTGATCAAGAAAGAGACGGGTTTCCTGATCGACCATATCGAAGATGCTTTCTATGCTCCTTGCCGTTAAAAGATAAAAGTTATGAATATAGAAGAAGTACGTGAATACTGCCTTTCCTTGAAGAATACCATCGAGTGTTTCCCGTTCGATGAGGTATCGCTGGTCTTTAAGGTAGAGAATAAGATGTTCCTGCTGCTTCCTTTGGATGCGGAGGAGCCTCATGTCTCCTTGAAATGCAGTACAGACTATGTGGAAGAGTTACGGGAACGGTATACGGCGGTTGAGCCGGCTTATCATTTTAATAAGAAATACTGGAATAGCATTTATCTGGATCGGGATATGGAGGACGAGGAGGTTAAACGTTGGATCTTCCACTCTTACCGGGAGGTGATCGCTAAACTACCAAAAAATATAAGGGAAATTTATAATGATGAGCACTGATAATGAATCTCCTCGCATCTTGCGTGTGGCGGAAACCACTTCTACGAATAGCCTGCTTCGTGAGCTGGTCATCAAGGAATCTCTTCTGGAAGGAAGTGTAGTTGTCGCTGATTTCCAGACAGCCGGACGTGGGCAGATAGGGAATGTCTGGGAGTCTGAGGCGGGAAAGAACTTGATGTTTAGTACAGTCCTGTACCCTACGTGCATCCCTGCAAATCGCCAATTCTTGATTTCTCAAATAGCGGCCTTGAGCGTGAAAGAGACGTTAGACTCATATACGGATCATGTCACAGTGAAATGGCCGAATGATATTTACTGGAAAGATAAGAAGATTTGCGGAATGTTGATCGAGAACGATCTATCAGGGCATAATCTATATTGCTCCATCATCGGGATTGGCATAAACTTGAATCAAGCGGTGTTTCGGGGAGATGCTCCGAATCCTGTTTCTTTGTTTCAAATAATCGGTAAGGAAGTAGATCGAGAAGAGGTTTTGGACCGTTTCCTCTCAGTATTCTATCGCTATTATTTATCTCTCCTCCAAGAGGAATACGAGGATATTCGTATCCGCTATCAATCCGCGTTGTATAGAAGGGAGGGCTATCATGCCTATAGGGATGAGGCGGGAGAATTCGAGGCCTGTATCCATGATATTGAATCAACCGGGCATCTTTTGCTAGCGTTACGGGATGGAAGCATCCGTCGCTATGCTTTTAAGGAGGTTTCTTATTGTAAGTGATGTTTTGGGTAGATATATTTATATATTAAAGTACGTGTACATTATATAGATTGTATATCTATTAATGAAATTAATCGGAAAATATATATAAATTACCGGATAAGATAAGGTTTGTCTTTATAATCGGCGGTTTCGTAATGAATAGCCTATTTGATTGATAAGAAAGCGTATATGATAACAAAAAAATAATAGGGAAGATTTGCGCGTATCAAAGAAACGCGTACCTTTGCAAGTGATAGATAAAGTCGGTTGCCATTGTTATGGTTTTGTGAAGGCAACCCAATGAATGAGCTTATTACACTTTAGTATTAATATTAAATTATTTAATTATGAACAAAAAGTTTTCTACTCTTTTGGCTGGTGCTGCCTTATTAGGTGCGGTATCGGCTAATGCTGCCGTAGATACTAGCATTAAGTTGAAGGAAGGTTTGAACAGTGGCCTTTATCAGCTTGTTGATCCTTCAACAAATTCTGTGTTAAGTATCACGGAGAACACAAACCACGATGACGTGATTAAGATGGTTACATCTTCTTCCTCTACACTAGGTGGTACAATGTGGTGTGTAACGGTTGATTCAGAGAATCAAGGTCAAAATCCGAAGTACGATTTTACTAACAAGATCGGAAAATTCTTAGGTCTTGATATTAACACTGTTGCTGGTAAGGCAGCTTTAAAAGAAACTCCTGTGGATGCAGTTGTAGGTGGTGATCTTTCCGGTTGGAAATTCTCTCCTGTATTTGCTAATGGTGTTGATGAAGCTCCGATCTATTCTTATTTCACGAGTGACTCCGTGATCGGTTTGATCGTTGATGCTAATGGTGTTGACATTAAGATGGCTAAGGCTTCTGCCGCTGATGTTATTTCAGGAGCTTATAACGATTTCACTACATTTAAGTTGCAAAAAGCAACAGCTATTCCTATCACTGATAAAGATGATTTTAACTCTGTATTCGAAACTCAAGATGAGAAGGCTGGTGTAGCGTTGGAATTCAATAAGAATGTAAAGGGTGAAGGAGTTGTTAACCCCTTCAATGCAAAGAAAATCTTGCTTGAGGATGCTGGAAACGGTTATATGTATGTGTTGAATACAGATTCTTCTTATCTGTATGTTGATACAGCTTATACTAATGCAATTGGTGGCAGTAAGTTCTTGGCTTATAACTGGAGTAATTTGAAATATGATGAGATCCAAAAGAGCCAAGCTGCGACAAAGCCGACTTCTGCTACGGACTCTCTTTCCCGTAATACATTCTTGGCTGATCAATTTAAGTTCAAGTTTGTGTACAAACCTTCTGTAGATAGCTTGGAGATTTTGGTGAAGAGTGTTTATACAGAACCTGCAGCGAATGGTTATTGGGAGACTGCTACAGCTCAATCAGCTACTGATGCTTATCATGTGTCTTTGCAAGAGTTGTTGAAGGATCAAGTTCGTATCTTGACAGTTGACGCTGATCAAAATACTCAGATCAAGTTAGGTTTCGCAGGCTGCGAAGCTGCTAAGACAACTAAGACTACTATTGCGGATGGCGTTTATTTGATTAAGAATGCAAAGACTGGTAAGTATTTGGCATCTCCTATCCATAATAATGGTGCTTCTTCTGAATGGGTAACTTTGGATTTGCAGGATGCTACTCACATGCCGGCTTATCAATGGGTTGTATTGAAGAGGAATCAGACTGACAAGAATAATATTTCTCCGGTTTCAGCTTCAAACCGTGAGTTTAATGTCGCTGCAGTTAATATCGCTTCTATGCAATTGAACAAGGCTGAGGGTGCTTCTTATATGTATGTTTCTGCAGCTGCTGGTGCGATCGCAACAACTGACTCATTGGAATTCATTCCTGTTGCTAAGGAGATTTATACTAACAAGTATATTGGTTACAAGCACTTGACTGAAGATGAGTTGATCACTAACAAGTATACATTCAACTACTGGCATCCGTATGCAGATGATAAGTTCATTGGTGTTAAGGACTCTACAATGAATGTATTGGAAGGTAAGAAGGCCTTCACTATCAAGTCTTCTTATAAAGAACATGCTTATGGTTATGCTCCGACTGATGAGGTTGCTGGTAACGCAGATAAGAAGATCACAGGTCGTATCCCGGGCTTGGTACAGCCGGTAAGAACAATGTATGTCATCATGGACGGTGATAAGACATTCCGTAATCACGGTAGAGCTGTTGAGAACAAGTATATCTTGAGCAAGCACTATGCTGATACAAAGACTGACTCTGTTTACTTCAAGGAGAATAATGATATTAAGGGTATTCACTATTATGCTATTGTTGAGGCTGCTGAAGATGGTAAGATTAATTCTGCTAGCCAAGAAAAGGCAGGTGTATCTGACTACGATGCTACCGCTACTTTGAAAGCTCAAGTATTGAGTGAGACTCGTACCTCTGCATTCGCTATCGCTCCGGACAACACTCCGTTGTATCGTCATTTCAACAACGCCGCTTTAGGTGAGAATACTGATGACTCAACTGATAGCTTGATCTTCGTTGAAAAGATCCGTAAGGAATACTTGATGGATGAGTGGAACAAGAACTTGACAGCTGAGACTGTTGATTACGCAGGTATCTGGGCTAAGGATAAAGCAAATGGTAAGTTAGCGTTTACTGTTGATACAGCTTGGGTTAAACGTGGTTCAGGTTTGGTTAAACCTCAATATTTGATCTCTGTCGCTCGCGATGATCAAGACGCTATTCCGGGTGTTCCTTGTACATATGAGCATAATCACTATGATAACGCAGGTAACAAAGTTGATGCTGCACATTGTTCTCACGCAACTCAAGGCCGTGAAGGCTTCATCTACGGTAAGTACTTGGTAAGCTTCGCTGACTCAGTGATTGCTAAGAAATTCAAGACTCCGTACATGGATATCGATGGTGGTTACACTCGCGTAGGTTTCGTGAAAGCTATTAAGGTTGGTGATAGCTTGGTTGTTTTGACAAATGGTTTCGAGAAGATGGAACCTGCTAAATTAGATACTGCTACTATCTTCAAGAACTATCGTGACAATAAGTTGACTAACTTTATCGTTGACTTGACTGGTGACAATCACAAGAATGTAACTTGGTCATTCCGTTATGTAAATCCTGATAAGGCTGGTTCTGTAGAGAAAGAAGGCGAAGCTAATGAATTCTTGTTCGAGTCTAATATTTACTCAGAGGCTGCTAATGCTGCTGTTACAGGTAATGCTGGTAAGGCTGCTGCTGGTTATGACAAGGTAGTTTCTGGTTCAATTGCTCCTGAGTTTGCTGCATGGTTAAAGATGCAGAATGGTTGCTTGGTATTAACTCGTGGTGATTCTCAGTTCTCTGCTGCTAAGACTGGTAGCGACGGTGCATTGGTATTCAACGCATACCAGAAAGATGAAGCTGACGATATGGTAACTTCTAACGACGAAGTAGCTGTAGAAGGCGTATCCGTAGTAGCTGGTAACGGTACTGTAACTGTTCAAGGCGCTGCTGGTAAGTCAGTAGTTATCACTAACATCTTAGGTAAGGTTGTCGCTGAGACAGTTCTTA
>OHAB01000718.1_pt1 | contig 27567 bp, 22 predicted proteins | sample 1577031 | NCBI WGS metagenome assembly OHAB01 (sample SAMEA3541477, study PRJEB24748) | human gut metagenome | biome: human gut; feature: human-associated habitat; material: faeces | place: China | collected 2012 | reverse complement strand
TTTGTTGCTCAGGAACTTATAAATAAAGTTAAATTATAGTGTTGCGGAATTAAGGATAAACAGAAAAGACCAGCGGATTGATACTATTTTCAAAGGGCTGGAAAACATGGAGCGCATGATAGACGCAATACGGACGGCTCCAAGGCCCGCATTTCACGGTGATTATTTCCTCACGGACGAGGAACTTTCAAAGCTGTTGAAAGTAAGCCGGCGTACATTGCAGGAATACCGGACCCTTGGTGTGATACCTTACTATCTTGTGCAGGGAAAAGCCCTTTACAAAGAGTCAGACATACAAAAAGTTCTTGATGACGCTTATAAAAGATGCAGGGAAGAACAGCGATGGGTATGAAGCAAAAGTAAAAGAAACGGCCTCTTTACAAGGTCGTTTCTTTGTTGTCGGACAATTGGTATCCGAATCTCCTTCTTCGTTTCTTGACAATAACATCTTCTTCATACAGACCAGGAATCCGATCCATTCCGGCTGCTTTCAGCCGTTTCATGTCCTCATCCACTTTCCTGTCAGTCACTTTGGCGTAAAGCTGCGTGGTCTCAATACGCATGTGCCCCATCATTTTGCCGACTGTCTCGATTGGAACACCTAATGAAAGGGTTATATGGGTTCCGAAATTGTGTCGTGCCTTATGAAATGTAAGTTCAAATCCATAAACTTCACCCAACTGGTGGGCGAGCATAATGAAATACGTACGACTATACAGATTGAAAACCTTGTCATCCTTTCTCTGTTCCCGATATTTCTCTATTATCTTCAAAGGAATATCCAGCAATCGGACAGAAGACAGTGTTCCTGTTTTCTGGCGGTGGATATGAATCCACCATGAACCGTCTTCAGATTGAGTAATATCATTTACCCTCAATTTTTTCAAATCCGTATAGGCAAGTCCGGTAAAAGTAGAGAAGATGAACATATCCCTTACAAACTGAAGCTGTGGCTTCTCGACAGGTGTTGTAAGCAGTGTCTTCAGGTCTTCCAGCTTCAGATGACGACTTTTCCGTTTGGGCAGTTCAGGATGAAGGCGACAATACGGATCACGGCGGATTGTTCCCTGGCTGACAGCCCGCATGGTCATCTTCTTCAGCCTGTAAAGATGTTCATGCACGCTCTTCGGGCTTAAATTCCTGTCCGTCCTGAGAAAAAGTTCAAAGTCATCGTAGAACACACGGTCAAGACTACGTAGCAGTACATCCTCTACGCCGCGTTTTTCCTGCACGAAAGCCGAAAGGTGCTTATATGAACGTAAGTAGGAATCATAACTCTCCTTTATACGATCCACACCGATACGCTTCTTAAACTCCTCGTTATGCTCTCTGAAAAGAGCCAGCAGAGTTAGCGGTTTCTGACCGACTCCCATCACGGCATTCTTTACCTGCTCTGCCGTAATAAATCCCAGACTGTTCTTAATCCGCCTGTAATGCTCCTTGATTTCTTTGGTCAGATCATCAATAGCCTGGTTGACGGTAATGGCATTCTCACTGCGGCCGTCAGCCCGTCCTTTTTCAGGATTCCAGATGGCCGGATTGACGGATACTTTCGTTCCTATCTGTTCCCATTTGGCATCTATGCTTATCTTGCACAGCAACTGGCACGTTCCATCCTTACGGACTTTGGTGCGGTTTATATAAAACAGTATCGCAAATGTACTGCGACGTTTGATTTCCATATTGTCAGTATTTCTTTTCATAATCCTATTTTTTGCCATTATCAAATAACTACAGAAAACCGCTCAACAATTATTTTATCCAATGCTTTCGTATCTGTATCTATCTTATTGTCTGTCACCTTTGCGTAATGCTGTGTGGTCTCAATACGACTGTGCCCCAACATCTTGCTGACCGTTTCAAGCGGTACGCCATGGGAAAGTGTAATTTCTGTCGCATAGGTATGACGGGCTGCATGGAAGACCAGCTTACGTCCTATACCGCAAATTTCGGCGATGCGTTTCAGATAACGATTCAATGAACTGTTGGAATACATGGGAAGAAGCTTTCCTTCAGGAGCCATATCGCGGTATTTTTCAATAATATGGAACGGCAGTTCCATAAGCGGTATTTCAAAATCTACACCGGTTTTCTTGCGAGAACTCCTGATCCACCAGGTACCATCTTCCGCGAGAGAAAGGTTTTCATTTGTCAGCAGACACATGTCGCTATAGGGAATACCCGTATAACAGGAAAACAGGAACATATCTCTCACATGATAAAGAATCTGATCATGGAGAGGTGTTGTCATAATCCTATTCAATTCTTCGGAGGTGAGATATTTCTGTTCCGGTTTCGGATGTACCGGTTCATATCCGACAAACGGGAATACTGTTATTATACCGTCAGCAATAGCTTCTCCGACAATTGTTTTCAGTTGGACGGTAAGATTGACTATTGTGCCTGAAGCCAGACAACATTCCGTACGTAGATACAAGTCATATTTTTCAATGAAGGAACGGTCCAATGCGGCAAAAGGGATATCTGACAGCTTATATTGCATCTGTAAAAAACGTACCAGATGATTGTAGGAATTGCGGTAAGCCCTCAATGTCTTTTCCGTACGATTGATCCCAACGCGTTTCTCGAAATTTCTAATGAAAAGTCTGAAATAGCTTAATAGGGTTTCCTGTTCCGAAGCCATACCCAAAAGTTGATGCTTTACATCCTCTGCTGTTACATCCTCACGGATTGCAGATTGTTCCGCATAGATGCCGAGCGCGGCAGCACGTATTTCATCCAGTCTGTTGTTTATGTCTCTTGCCGCAACACTTTTTCCACACGCCCGTCCGGATGACCACAATGACTGTGGCACACGAAACTTGACACTGAATGCTGTTTCAGAGTGCTTGCCGACAATAAGCCGTGCCATCACGGGACAGTTTCCCCTGGCATCCGCCTCGCTCTTTTTAAGGTAGAACGAAACCTTTACATCTGTCTGATTCATAATCTGTTCCATTGTTTGCAAAATTAACAGAGACAGAGTTAATCATCGGCATGTAAAATATCGTCAGACATCGACAAAGCTATCACCATTGACTTCCGGAACCTATATTTTTCATATCTCAAAAAAAATAAGTACCTTCGCTAAGCCAAAATGATGAAACTGCGTTCTTTACGGTCGGAGCAGAAAGGATTTTCAAACAACTCCATACAACTGGAATGGGCAACGGATAGGTAGCAATTTTTTCGCTTAACTATTCAAAAAACGGCTTCAAAGCACACATTTACAAATGCGGAATAATGCTGCGTATCTCCCTGAAAGCCCAATAGTTTACATTATTCTTCCTAAATCCATCCGAAATCGGGCGAGTTTCACTATATTTGCATTTCACGCAAATAATAGGATACGGTCCGGCAAAGCCAGAATAATAAAACAATGCTTCCTTTTGTCTCTGCCTCACCTTTTCGTATATTTGCAAGTGTAACCATGCAATTGTTGTTGCATTTATCTGATACATTCACTATTGTTAAACTTAAAATCATGATGATTCACCCATCCACCCCCCGACTCATAGGCAAAGGAATCATAAGTTGCCTGCTCGCATGCAGTCTCTCTGTTGCAGACGCACAACCCGTTTCCATCATTCCCCAGCCTGTCCAGGTTACTCAGAACGAAGGAAATTTCACGCTGACAGCCCAGACTGTCATCGGTTATGAAAAAGGCCTCCAGGAACAGGCCGAATACCTGCAAGACCTCCTCAGCCGCTCGACCGGCTGGGACCTGACCGTTCAGGAAGGTACCAGGAAAGCCGATATCCGCCTCAGCCTTTCCCCCTCACAGATTAAGGACAGCGAAGGCTACCGGCTGGAAACCAATCCGAAAGGAGTCACCATCTGCGGAGCCGATGAAGCCGGTGTATTCTACGGCATACAGACCCTGCTGCAGCTCTTCCCCTCGGAGGTATACAGCCGCGAACGCCAGCGCAATGTCAGCTGGACGGTTCCCGCCGTTTCTGTCTACGACGCTCCGGAACGTCCCTGGAGAGGCATGATGCTCGACGTAGCCCGCTACTTCTACGACAAGGATTTCGTCAAGAAATACATCGACATGATGGCCATGTACAAGCTGAACAAGCTGCAGTTCCACTTGATTGACGACTCCGGATGGCGACTGGAAATCAAGAAATACCCGCTGCTGACCGAAATCGGAGCATGGGCCGGTCCCGACAGCAAACGGCTGGGCGGCTACTATACCCAGGAAGACATCAAGGAAATCATCGAATACGGAAGACTGCGCAACGTGGAGATCATTCCCGAAATTGAGTTCCCGGCACACATGCTTTCGGCCGTAGCGGCCTATCCGTGGCTGTGCTGTACCGGCGAACAGCATGAAGTGCCCGTCCAGCATTTCATCAGCCGTGACCTGCTGTGCGTAGGAAAGGAAAGTTCCTATCAGTTCCTGAAAGACGTACTCGACGAAACCGTGGCCCTCTTCCCCTCACACTACATCAACATCGGAGGAGACGAGGCCGTATATACCCGCTGGGAAGAATGTCCGCGCTGTCAGGCGGTCATGAAACGCGAAGGACTGACAAAGGCTTCGGAACTGCAGGGCTATCTGACCAATGTCGTTTCGGACATGATGAAGGAGAAAGGCCGTACCGTCATCGGTTGGGAAGAAATCATACAACGGGGAGAGGTTAAGAATCCGGTAGTGGCACTGATGTGGCACAACGTAGGCGACAGTATTCAGGCTACCCGTACGGGACACAAGGCCATTCTGACTCCTGCTACCCACATGTACTTCGATTTTGCCGAGAGCAAGACACCCGGCGAGATCAAGGCAGCGGGATGGATGCCCCCTATCTCTCTCGAGAAATGCTATTCGATGGAAATCAATGATTACTCGCCCACTTCCACCGTCATCGGGGTACAGGGCTGCCTCTGGTCCGACCAGTTCATTCACGGCACCGTACTGCAGGAACTTCCCCTGCTGAATGAGAACCGTTCGGAGAACTATGCCGAATACCTGACCTTCCCCCGTCTGCTTGCTCTCTCGGAAGTAGCCTGGGGTAAGATGGCCGACCGCAACTATGCCGACTTCCAGTCGCGTATCCGCTATCATTATGCCAAACTGGACCATAAGGGCTGCCATTACCGCGTGCCCGAACCGGAGGTTACGGACATGAAGGAAAACAGTAACGGAGAAACGGAGATTACTCTGAAATCAAACGTAGAAGGAGCCCGGATCCTGTATACCACCAACGGACGGTACCCGAGCATTCATTCTGCCGAATACAACGGACCGGTGCGGGTGGCCGACAAGAATGACTTCCATGCCATTACCGTAGTCGACAACCACCACTACTCATTGCCGCTGTATTTCGCCCCCGATTACTCGGCCTATAAGGAGTACGGTGAATTTGTATACAACTGGAATCCTGCCGGCAACCCCAATCTGCCCAGTCCGCTGAAGATTGAGTGTACCGGAAAGATTTCCGGCAACGGTGACTACGAGCTGTCGTTCATTCACACCAAAGGCAACGAGAAACTGACCATTCATTCGTTCAGCCTGCTGAAACGGGACGAGAAACTCGCCGGATCGAAAGAAGAAAAACAGGTCGGTCCACAGGCTTCCGTAGCTACCTACAGCTTCTCGGTAGACCAGTTTGAGGCCGGAACACCTTTCCTCCTCCAGCTGGAGTGGAGCGGAGAAAACGGTACTTACCCTTCGGGACTGATTTTCATCCGTAAAAAATAAACCAAGCATCCTTGACAGCGCCGCTGGGCCGTCAAGGATGCTTTTTCTTTTTACTAACCAAACTTACTTCTAGAATATCTGTGTCTGCTGCCAGTAGTTTCCCTAACAGACTTCTTTTTATTTCACAGTCGCCCTGCGGCGGAATTCCGAGCAGACCACAGCCGTAGCCACCGCCACGTTCAAGGACTCACTCGTCTCCCTGCCCTGCGGATAATTCGGAATCAGCACCTTGCGGTTGACCAGAGCTGCAATCTCACGGCTGATGCCATTTCCTTCATTGCCCATCACAATCACCCCCCGGTTCTGCAGGTCGTGCTCATACAGATTCTCTCCGTCGAGGAAGGTACCGTATACCGGCACATCCCGTTCCGAAACCTTCCGGATAAACGCCTCCAGGTCCACGTAATGCAGTTTCACGCGGGCCACTGCCCCCATCGTAGCCTGAATCGCTTTCGGATTGTAAATATCCACCGTACCCGTGGAGCAGAATACATGCTCAATACCAAACCAGTCGGCAATGCGCACAATGGTTCCCAGGTTTCCCGGGTCCTGCACATCATCGAGGGCCAGGCACAACGATCCGGACACCTCTTCGGGCGTCCACTTCCATTCCGGCTGTCCGAAAACCGCCAGCACCTCCTGCGGCGTCTTCAGCAGACTCACCTTCGACAGTTCCTCCCGGCTCACCTCATACACCTCATCGGCCTGAATACCGGCATGCTCTTCCAGCCACTGACCGGTGGCCACCACCAGACGACAAGGAAAAATCCCCAACAAATCACCGACCAGCTTATTCCCTTCGGCAAGGAAAGCCTGTTCCTGTTTCCGGTTTTTCTTCAGTTCCAACGAGCGTATATATTTGATTTTATTTTTACTGAGCATGACTAACAAGTTGATAAAAATAACAATTATTCACGTACAAAGCTAAGAAGATATTTTTAATAAATTGGTATCTTTGCACATAATTTTGCATTAAGATTCGATATTCCGGCATGAAGATAAAAGTCTATTTATATATCTGTTGTATGTACCTGCTTCTGGTGTTATCCGGATGCTCAGTCAATAAATTTATCCCTCAGGACAGTTATCTGCTGGACGATGTCAAGATAGAATCCGACAACAAAGAAATCAAGCCTTCCTACATGACGGCCTACGTGCGCCAGAACCCTAACGCCAAGTGGTTCAGTCTGGTAAAGATACCGATGTACATTTACAGTGCCTCCGGACAGGACTCTACCCGGTGGATCAACCGCCTGTGGAGACGACTGGGAGATGCCCCTGTCATTTACGACAGGGAACTGGCTCAGGAAACCCGTCAGGAGATACAGAAAGCCGTACAAAACATCGGTTATATGGGAGCATCCGTCACCGTACGGGAAACCCCAAAAGGCAACCGCATGAAAGTCTGCTACCAGATTACCTCGGGCGAGCCCTACGTGATTGACTACATCGGATACGACATTGACGATGCACGGATCAACGCCCTGTTCCGCGACGACTCCATCCGTATCAACCTGCAGAAAGGCATGCGCTTCGACGTCAACCAGCTGGATGCCGAACGCCAGCGCATCACCCAGTACCTGCAGGACAGAGGATACTACCGGTTCAACAAAGATTTCATCACCTTCCAGGCCGATACCATCCTGAACACCCACAAGATTGACCTGACCATGCAGATTGCTCCTTTCCAAAGGCTCAAGGAAGACTCTCCTTCCACCCACCGGCAATACACCGTCAGGGAGGTCAACTACCTGCTGGATACCGACCCCACTTCCCTCTCGGAAGAAAGTTTCGGCCAGCTCCACAGATTCTCGACCGACCACATACAGATCTATTATAACAACAAGATGTTCCTGCGCCCGAAGGTACTGGAAGAAAGCAATTTCATCACCAAAGGGCAGTTGTACCAGAGCCGGGACGTACAGAATACCTATGCTTCCTTGAGCCGGCTTCACATACTGAAATACTCCAACATCCGTTTCCGGGAGGTATTGCAGAACGACAGTGCCTTTCTGGATGCCTATGTGACCCTTTCACGCAACAAGAACAAGTCCATGGAATTTGAGATTGAGGGTACCAACTCTGCCGGCGACCTGGGAGCCGCTGCCTCGGTCACCTTCAACCACCGCAACCTGTTCAAGGGGTCGGAGTCCTTCTCGCTCAAGCTCAGAGGGGCTTATGAGGCCATTACCGGACTGGAGGGCTATGCCAACAGCAACTACATGGAATACGGGGTGGAAAGCAGCCTCAACTTCCCGGAATTCATGTTCCCTTTTCTTTCTTCCGACTTCAAGCGGAAAATCAGGGCAACCTCAGAGGTCAGTGTGAAGTACAACTGGCAGATCCGTCCGGAGTTTGAGCGTACCCTGGCATCGGCAGCCTGGAGCTATCACTGGACACGGAGGGGAAAGGCTACACACCGGTTCGACCTGCTGGACATCAACTACATCTACATGCCCTATACCTCTCCGACGTTCGAGGAGTATCTGGACCGGATGGACGAAGTGAATCCGTTGCTGAGACACAGCTACGAAGACCTGTTCATCGTGCGCCTGGGCTATACCTATACGTATAACAGTGCCGGAGCCAGTACGATGCAAACGGCCAAGCGAAACTCTTACTCCATCCGTCTGAACATTGAAGAAGCCGGAAACCTGATGTACGGAATCTCCAGACTGACTCAGCGGAAAAAGAGTGACGACGGCATCTATCAGCTGGCCAATATCAACTTTGCCCAATACGTGAAACTCGATTTCGACTATGCGAAGAATTTCATGATCGACGAGCGCAATGCCCTGGTCTTCCATACCGGAATCGGTGTGGCCGTACCTTACGGCAACTCCAAGAGTCTGCCTTTCGAAAAACTCTATTTCTCGGGAGGAGCCAACAGTGTCCGCGGATGGGGCATCCGTACCCTCGGACCGGGTACCTACCAGGGAGATGCCAACAGCATCGATTATGTCAATCATACGGGAGACATCAAGATCGACCTGAACCTTGAATACCGGACCTTGCTGTTCTGGAAACTGAACGGTGCCCTGTTCATCGATGCCGGAAACATCTGGAACATCCGTTCGCAGGGAATCTATTCGGAGGGTGTGTTCCGGTTCGACCGCTTCTACAAGCAGCTGGCCGTATCCTACGGACTGGGTATACGCTTCGACCTCGACTTCCTGATCCTGCGTTTCGACGGAGGTATGAAGGCCATCAACCCGATGGAAAGCGGACGCAACCGTTTCCCGGTAATCTCTCCTAATTTCAAGCGGGATTTTGCCTTCCATTTTGCGGTGGGATATCCGTTCTAGGAGTCCGTCAGCGAAGCAGTCCACGGGGGTATTCCCCGCCCCGGATTCCACCGGTGTCCGACAAGAATCTTCCCGTACAGTCAGAAAATGCAGAATCGGTTTGGTCGTCTATACAGATTTTTCTATATTTACCCCATGACAGATAATGCAGATTAGATGCTAAGAATATGGCCATCCGACTAACGACATACGAAGACTCCAGAAACATACCCGATTTGCCCGGTACCAATATCTTTCACTCTACGGCACTTTTCCGGGTATTGGAACAGACACCGGGATACCATCCGACCCTGCTTGTTGCTTCGGAAGCAGGAAAACCCATTGGAAAACTGCTGTGCATCACCCGGTATAATTTCCGGATGTTCCACTTCATCCGCAAAACGTATGTGTATGGCACCGGAGAATACTTCAGTTCCCGTTACAAGAGGGAGGAAATCTTCAACGAAATGCTGAGTTATTTTACCTCCCGTCTGGGAAACGACTCTTTCCTGATAGAGTTCCGCAACCTGGAGGAACCGCTCTTCGGATACAAGTATTTCAGAAAGAACCATTATTTCCCGGTAAAATGGCTGAGGGTCCGGAACTCCATCCACCACGCAACCATCGACAAGTGGATGAGCCCCTCCCGGAAGCGCCAGATTGCGCGCGGCCTCCAGAACGGAGCCACTATGGAAACCGCAAAATCGACTGAAGAAGTGACCGAATTCTTCAAGATGCTGAAAAAATATTACTCACACAAGATTTACCGGTACCTGCCCGACCTTAATTTTTTCCTTCACCTGCAGGCACACCCGGAACAGCAGCATTACGGCAATATTTTCCTGATCCGCTACAAACATAAAATCATCGGAGGTGCAGTCTGCCTGTACTCCGGAGATACGGCCTACCTGATTTTCTCCGGCGGAATGAGAAAGAGCTATGCTCCGCAATATCCCGGTGTGCTGGCGGTATGGAAGGCCATGATTCACGCCCGTCAGCTCGGATTCAAGCATTTCGAATTCATGGACGCCGGCCTGCCCTTCCGGAAGTTCGGCTACCGCGACTTCATCCTGCGGTTCGGAGGAAAACAGTTGAGCAGCCGCAGGTGGTTCAAGGTGAAATGGAACTGGCTCAACCGCCTGCTGATACGGCTTTACATTTAAAAAACGACATCCATTCAAACTTATATTAATAAAGAATACCACTATGAAAGAACCTGTTTATGCAGCTGCCGGAAAGCGGTATGACTGCGGTATGCAATATCGGCGTGCCGGAAAAAGCGGAATCCTGCTGCCGGCCGTCTCACTGGGACTATGGCATAATTTCGGTGACGTAGACACCCTGTCACTGAGTCAGAAGAAAATCCATTATGCCTTCGACCACGGAGTGACTCATTTTGACCTTGCCAACAACTACGGCCCTTCTTACGGATCGGCCGAGGAAACCTTCGGCAGCATCATGCAGCGCTCGATGGCACCTTACCGAGATGAACTGTTCATCTCTACCAAGGCCGGCCACGACATGTGGGAAGGTCCTTACGGAATCTGGAACTCCCGCAAGCACCTTATGGCCAGCCTCGACCAGAGCCTGAAACGGATGAGACTGGATTATGTAGACATCTTCTACAGCCACCGGTACGATCCGGAGACACCGCTGGAAGAAACCCTGCAGGCACTGACCGATATCGTACGACAAGGAAAGGCACTGTACGTGGGACTGTCCAAATATCCGAAGGAACAGCTGGAAATCGCATACCGGTTCCTGAAAGAGAACCGTACCCCTTGCCTGCTGTATCAGGGACGGTACAGTCTGCTCGACCAGGCAGTGGAAAAAGAAGGCATCCTGGAGGAATCGGCCGCACAGGGAAGCGGATTTATCGCATTCTCTCCGCTGGCACAGGGACTCCTCAGCGACCGTTACCTGAACGGCATTCCGGAAGACTCCCGCATTGCCCGGGGAGGATACCTGAAAAAGGAGGCCCTGACCGACAAGGTACTCTCGCAGATTAAGGCCCTGAACCAGGTGGCTCTCCGCCGGAACCAGACACTCGCAGAAATGTCTCTGGCCTGGTTGCTGCAGGACAACCGGGTGACCTCCGTCATTATCGGAGCCAGTTCAGTTGAACAGCTGAAAGACAACCTGAATGCCTTATCGAACACGAACTTCGCTCCCGAAGAGCTGCAGGAAATACGGCAAATTACGGAATTGCAGGAATGAAAAAAAGCGTTATCGGAAGAAAATTAATTAAAGAAAGATTTCATTATTCGACACATTTTTCTTTTCTTTGTGCAAATGAAAACACTTACTTTAGATTTTAATACCAATAAAAAAACAACAAACAACCATGAAAATTTCCCACATTGAACATTTGGGCATTGCGGTAAAAAGTATCGAAGAAGCCCTTCCTTATTACGAAAACGTACTTGGATTGAAATGCTATAACATAGAAACCGTAGAAGACCAGAAAGTAAGAACAGCCTTCCTGAAGTGCGGAGACACCAAAATCGAACTGCTGGAGCCTACCTGTGAAGAAAGCACCATCGCCAAATTCATCGAGAACCGCGGCATGGGCGTGCACCATGTAGCCTTTGCCGTAGAAGACGGCGTAGCCAACGCACTGGCAGAAGCAGAGTCTAACGGTATCCGTCTGATCGACAAGGCACCCCGGAAAGGGGCGGAAGGATTGCAGATTGCCTTCCTTCACCCGAAATCAACGATGGGGGTACTGACCGAACTTTGTGAAAAATAAATACAGATGATGAACCTGACAAGACTGATCCTGATGACAAGATAATCTGCCAGGTTCATCATTCTATTATTCATTAATTTATTAAAATTCTAATACCATGAGTAACCAACTCGAAAAAGTAAAGGAACTGATTGAACTGCGCGCCCAGGCTCGCTTGGGCGGTGGGGAAAAGGCCATCGAAAAACAACACGCCAAAGGTAAATATACAGCCCGCGAACGCATCGCCATGTTATTGGATGAAGGCAGTTTCGAGGAAATGGACATGTTTGTAAAGCACCGCTGTACCAACTTCGGAATGGACAAGAAATATTATCTGGGCGACGGTGTCGTTACCGGATACGGAACCATCGAAGGACGTCTGGTGTATGTCTTCGCACAGGATTTCACCGTTTCGGCCGGATCACTGTCCGAAACCATGTCACTCAAGATCTGCAAGGTCATGGATATGGCCATGAAAATGGGGGCTCCTTGCATCGGTATCAATGACTCGGGTGGTGCCCGTATTCAGGAAGGTATCAATGCACTGGCCGGTTATGCAGAAATTTTCCAGCGCAACATCCTGGCATCTGGTGTTATTCCGCAGATTTCAGGTATCTTCGGTCCCTGCGCAGGCGGCGCCGTATATTCTCCGGCACTGACCGACTTTACGCTGATGATGGAAGGTACTTCATATATGTTCCTTACCGGTCCGAAAGTAGTCAAGACCGTTACGGGAGAAGACGTTTCTCAGGAAGACCTGGGAGGTGCCAGCGTACACTCTACCCGCTCGGGAGTAACGCACTTTACTGCCTCTACTGAAGAAGAAGGACTGGCACTCATCCGCAAGCTGTTGAGCTACATTCCGCAGAACAACCTGGAAGAGCCGCCTTATGTAGACTGTACTGACCCGATCGACCGTCTGGAAGACTCACTGAACGAAATCATTCCTGACAGTCCGAACAAGCCGTACGATATGTACGAAGTCATCGGCGCCATTGTTGACAACGGCGAATTCCTGGAAGTACAGCGCGACTATGCAAAGAATATCATTATCGGTTTTGCCCGCTTCAACGGCCAGTCGGTGGGTATCGTAGCCAACCAGCCTAAGTTCCTGGCAGGTGTGCTCGACTGCAATGCATCCCGCAAAGGTGCCCGCTTCGTCCGTTTCTGCGACGCCTTCAACATTCCAATCGTATCACTGGTAGACGTTCCGGGATTCCTTCCGGGTACGGGTCAGGAATACAATGCAGTCATCCTGCACGGAGCCAAACTGCTTTATGCTTACGGTGAAGCTACCGTTCCTAAGGTTACCATCACCCTGCGCAAGTCTTACGGTGGTTCACACATCGTGATGAGCTGCAAGCAGTTGAGAGGTGACATGAACTACGCATGGCCGACCGCTGAAATCGCAGTAATGGGAGGTGCCGGTGCAGTTGAGGTATTGTATGCCAAGGAAGCGAAGGAAGCCGCCGATCCGAAGGCATTCATGGCTGAGAAAGAAGCCGAATACACCAAGCTCTTCGCCAACCCGTACAATGCAGCCAAGTACGGCTATATCGATGATGTGATTGAACCGCGTAATACCCGTTTCCGCATCATCCGCGCATTGCAGCAGTTGCAGACCAAGAAGCTGAGCAATCCGGCCAAGAAGCACGGTAATATTCCTTTGTAATCTAACCTTTCAAAATCTGATTAATTATGACTAGATATAAAATTGGAATATTTCTTTCACTGATGCTTTTGATCGGGTTCAGTTCGTGTACAGAACAGAAATCGAACAACAAACTGGTGATCAACGAAGTGCTGGTGGACAACCGGAGCAACTTCCAGGATGATTACGGGGTACACAGCGGATGGATTGAAATATTCAACCGGGCATACAGCAGTGCCGACCTGGCAGGATGCCTGCTGAAAGTGAGCAGCCAGCCGGGTGACACCATCACTTATTTCATTCCGAAAGGAGACGTACTGACCAGCATCAAACCGCGTCAGCATACGCTTTTCTGGGCGGACGGAACTCCGCGGCGCGGAACGTTCCACACCAACTTCGTACTCAGCAAGACCGAAGCCAACTGGATCGGACTTTATGATTCGGGCAAGAAACTGCTGGATGAGGTAGTGGTTCCGGCCGGTGTACTGAAGGCCAACCAGTCGTATGCACGCATCAGTGACGCTTCGGCAGAATGGGAAGTGAAAGACGACAGTGCTGAAAAATACGTGACTCCAAGTACCAACAACAAGACCATCGAGAGCAATCCGAAGATGGACAAGTTCGAACAGCACGACCCTGCCGGTATCGGTATGGCCATCTCGGCAATGAGCGTCGTATTCTGCGGACTGATCCTGTTGTATCTTTGCTTTAAGTTTATCGGTAAGGCAGCCATCGCATTGCGCAAGCGGAATGCCATGAAGGTACATAACATTACCGACAAGGCAGAAGCCAAGGAAAAAGGACTGGGAGAAGCTCCGGGCGAAGTGATTGCAGCCATCTCCATGGCCCTCCACGAAGCACAGGGAGCCGACCACGATGTGGAAGAAACGATCCTGACCATCAGCCGCGTAAAACGAAGCTACTCTCCGTGGAGCTCGAAGATTTACACGCTGCGTGAAACCCCTCATAAGAAATAATCTCCTTAATGAACAAATAACCATGAAAGAATATAAATATAAAATAAACGGCAACTTGTACAAGGTTGTTGTGGGTGACATCGAAGACAATAACGTACATGTAGAAGTAAACGGTACGGCATATACTGTAGAACTGGAAAAGCAGAACAAGCCAAAAATCAAACCCGTAGTGCGTACAGCGGCTACAACTCCGGCTGCTCCACCGGCTGCTACCATTACCCGTCCGGCCCCTGCAGGAGGCAAGTCGGGAGTCAAGTCTCCGCTTCCTGGCGTAATCCTTGAAATCAAAGTCAAGGAAGGAGATATGGTAAAACGCGGACAGACCCTGATGATACTGGAAGCCATGAAAATGGAAAACGACATCAAGTCAGACCGTGACGGAAAGGTCACTTCAATCCGTGTGAGCAAGGGAGAATCTATTCTTGAAGGTACAGACCTTATAATCATTGAATAATTATGGGAGAATTTTTTAGCTTTCTACAAAATAACCTGGCCGATTTCTGGACCTATACCGGCTTCTACAATGCCACTCCAGGACATCTCATCATGATCCTGATCGGTATCGGATTCATTTATCTGGCCGTAGCAAAAGAGTTTGAACCGATGCTGCTTATTCCCATCGGTTTCGGTATTCTGATCGGAAACATTCCTTTCAACATGGAGGCCGGACTGAAAGTCGGGCTGTATGAAGAAGGATCAGTTCTTAATATCTTGTATCAGGGGGTTACCTCGGGATGGTATCCGCCGCTCATCTTCCTGGGCATCGGAGCCATGACGGACTTCTCCGCACTGATATCCAATCCTAAACTGATGCTGATTGGTGCGGCTGCACAGTTCGGTATTTTCGGAGCCTACATGATTGCTCTTGAAATGGGATTCGACCCGATGCAGGCAGCTGCCATCGGTATCATCGGTGGTGCAGACGGTCCGACAGCCATCTTCCTTTCTTCCAAATTAGCCCCTAACCTGATGGGAGCCATTGCCGTATCAGCCTACTCCTACATGGCCCTTGTACCGGTCATCCAGCCGCCTATCATGCGCTTGCTGACTACCAAGAAGGAAAGACTGATCCGCATGAAGGCTCCACGCGCCGTATCGCATACAGAGAAAGTGATGTTCCCGATTGTGGGACTGCTGCTGACCTGTTTCCTGGTACCTTCCGGTCTTCCTTTGCTGGGTATGCTGTTCTTCGGTAACCTGCTGAAGGAAAGTGGCGTTACACGTCGTCTGGCAGAGACTGCCCGCGGTCCGCTGATTGATACCATCACCATCCTGCTGGGACTCACGGTAGGTGCCTCTACTCAGGCATCTGAATTCCTTACCTGGGACTCTATCAAGATTTTCGCTTTGGGAGCATTGTCATTTGTCATTGCAACCGCATCAGGTGTCATTTTCGTGAAGATTTTCAACCTGGTATTGAAGAAAGAGAACAAGATCAACCCGCTTATCGGAAATGCCGGTGTATCTGCAGTTCCTGACTCGGCACGAATCTCACAGATAATCGGTCTGGAATATGACCCGAGCAACTACCTGCTGATGCATGCAATGGGTCCTAACGTAGCCGGTGTAATCGGATCGGCTGTGGCTGCAGGTATTTTGCTGGGATTCCTTGTATAAGTCCCGCTTCTTTATCGCCTGTTAAACTGTAGTAAAATAATGTAGATTGGAGAGTCATATCAAATTTCTTCGGGAATTGTATATGACTCTCCTTATTTTATGAGGTTATCTGCCTGGGAAAGACACTGAGCATCACCTACAGAAAAAGGAGCTACTGCACACCGCAATAGCTCCTTTTCATATGTATTCCGAAGGATTCTTCCTTCCTCAATCTTCATTAATCCAGTTTCAATACTGCAAGGAAAGCCTTCTGAGGAACTTCTACCGTACCGATCTGTTTCATACGTTTCTTTCCTTTCTTCTGCTTTTCGAGCAACTTACGCTTACGGCTTACGTCACCACCGTAACATTTTGCAGTCACATCCTTACGGACAGCCTTGATGGTCTCACGGGCAATAATCTTTGCTCCGATGGCCGCCTGAATGGCAATTTCAAACTGCTGGCGCGGAATCAGTTCCTTCAACTTCTCACACATCCGGCGTCCCAGGTCATAGGCATTATCGAAATGTGTCAGTGTAGACAAGGCATCGACCGATTCACCGTTCAGCAGAATATCGAGTTTCACCAACTTCGACGGACGGAAGCCCGACTGATGATAGTCGAATGAAGCATATCCTTTTGAAATACTCTTCAGCTTATCATAGAAATCTATTACGATTTCCCCAAGCGGCATCTTGTAATGCAGTTCCACACGGTTTCCCGAAATATAATCCTGGCGTACCAGTTCTCCACGCTTACCCAGACACAGTGTCATGATCGGACCGATATAATCGGTAGTGGTAATGATGGACGCATCAATGAACGGCTCTTCGATATGGTCAATCAGCGTAGGATCAGGCATTCCGCCCGGGTTATGCACTTCCTGTACCCCACCCTGCTTGTCGTAAATCATATACGATACGTTGGGCACAGTGGTAATGACGTTCATGTCAAACTCGCGGTCGAGACGTTCCTGCACGATTTCCATATGGAGCAACCCAAGGAAGCCGCAGCGGAAACCGAATCCCAAAGCCAAAGACGACTCCGGCTGGAAAGTCAACGAGGCATCGTTCAACTGCAGTTTTTCCAACGAAGCACGCAGGTTCTCATAATCCTCGGCCTCTATCGGATAAACTCCCGCAAAGACCATCGGCTTCACTTCTTCGAATCCTTCGATTGCCTTGTCGCAAGGACGGGCAATGTGCGTAATGGTATCTCCCACCTTCACTTCCTTCGAGGTCTTGATGCCCGAAATAATATATCCTACGTCACCCGTACGCAACTCGTCACGAGGAATCATATCCATCTTCAATACTCCGACTTCATCGGCATCGTATTCCTTACCGGTATTGAAGAACTTCACCTTGTCTCCTTTCCGAATGACTCCGTTTACTACCTTGAAATAAGCAATGATTCCGCGGAAGGAGTTGAATACCGAGTCGAAAATCAGCGCCTGCAATGGAGCCGACTCATCCCCAACGGGATGCGGAATGCGCTCTACTACCGCCTGCAGAATATCTTCCACACCCATGCCGGTCTTTCCCGAAGCACGGATAATGTCTTCCCGCTTGCAGCCCAGCAGATCGATGATTTCATCCTCCACTTCTTCGGGCATTGCACTGGCCATATCACATTTGTTCATGACCGGAATGATTTCCAGATCGTGTTCCAATGCCATATAAAGGTTGGATATGGTCTGAGCCTGTACTCCCTGAGACGCATCCACCACCAGCAATGCGCCTTCGCAGGCCGCAATGGAGCGGGATACTTCATAAGAAAAGTCCACGTGCCCCGGAGTGTCAATCAAGTTCAGGATGTATTTTTCTCCCTTATAATTATATTCCATCTGGATGGCATGGCTCTTAATCGTAATACCGCGCTCACGTTCCAGATCCATATCATCAAGCATCTGTCCTTCGGTCACTTTCACCGTCTGAGTATACTCCAGCAAACGGTCCGCCAAAGTAGACTTACCATGGTCGATATGGGCTATAATACAGAAATTTCGGATATTTTTCATTCTAAAATATATGTAATTCTAATTTTAAATTCGTTCAAAGAATCTCTCTGGGACCACGTTAATGCATATAACACATTACGGACTAGTCACATGTCGCCTAATTTGATGCAAAGATAGATATAAAAAATGAGATATCCTTACTGTCTGTTAAAAATCACAAGGAGTTCTTTGGAAGGATGAGACTCGAAGACGAAAGATGAAAGTCAGCGGCATAACCAAAAAAAATCCTCCTGCCTCGCCTTACAGTATTCTGACAACTCGGCGAGAGGCAGGAGGAATTCTTATGGGTTCTCTTCAGCAATCTTATTCCACTACAATTTCATCAATAAACATCCACGATTCTCCCATGACATGATGCCAGGACGGAAGTGTTTGCGGATGAGTTGCCTTGATACGTATGTACCGTGCCTTCTTGTTGATTTTGTCAATGACAAACGGGATACGGATATAATCGTATTCTCCGGCACCTTTTCTGGCTTCTCCGTAATTGATTTTTCCGGCCTTGCGGTAATTTTCTCCATCAGAAGAAATCCAGACTTCCAGCATTTTCGGTGGCATGACCCAGGCCGTCAGTGACTGCATGAATCCCAATTCCACCTTACGTATTTTCTGCTCTTCCTTCAGGTCGACAATTACATCCATGTCATTTTTGAAGTATCCGTGCCAGAGAGGGGCCTGCGCATTCATCGGAGCAAAGATACCGTCGGTCATTGCACCGTCTCCTCCGGCGTTGTATTTTGGATGATAAGGCTGCTGGTAAATCACCTTGGCATCAAGGGCCTTATGTGCGGCAATTTTTTTAGTGAGAACCGGATAAGCCTTTTCTGCAACAAATACCCGAGCCTTGATTTCCTGCACGCTGCGCACTTCAAAAGGTTTCTCGTATTTGGTAGAAGAAAGAGTCGGTTCACTGCCGTCAGTTGTATAATGGATTTCCCCACCCTGCAGGTAGCAGTCCATCGATACATTGAAGCCATGTCTGTCCGGAGTCCGGTCGGCCTGTATATGAATTTCCGGAGTAATCTGCACAAGGTCGAACCATGCAGTACCGGCACTGAGCAAGGTAATGGAGCCGGCAGCTCCTCCATGATGGGTACGCTTGTATTCTTTCGGCTTGCACACCAGTTCGTAGCGTTTCCATTCATCGGTCAGTTCGAAGGTCTGCTCTCCCAAAGAACCTAAAGCCAGTCTGAACTGCATTTTCTCTCCTTTTTCCTGATGTTGCTTCAGCGAACGGCGATCGGCCTTTGCCCATACAGAAAGGATATAAGTCCGGTCAGACTCATTGTCAATCGGGAAAAGTCCCCGGCTGGCTCCGGCATTCGGATAAGGATTGGTCAGGCGCAGAGAGGTTTCCCCGTCAAAAGCCATCCGGGTATCCGGAAGCAAAGTCGCTCCATTTCCCCCGGCACCGCCAGATCCTCCGGTAACTTCTCCAGCTTCGGCAGATTCCTCAAAGCTTGGATTCACCATCAGGTTGCCACGAACCACTTTGGAAACTGGCTCTTCCAGGGTAATTTTATACACTCCGGTACCGAAGGCTGGGAGCATATCCTTGAGCAGTCTTCCATCGGCTGTCAGTTCACGGTTCTCAAAAATAACACGTGCCGTACAGGATTGAGGAGCCGCTTCAGGAAGGGTCAGCTGAACATTGCAAGGACGGTTTTCCATGTTCTGAGCCACCACCAGCAGTTTGCCGTTATGACGGTATACGCGTGCCTTCACCTGCTCGCTGCCGGTCGGAATCTCACAAGACTGAGCGTCATACAGGTAGGGCGCAATCTGCTGAAGTTCTACTGCGACCTCCTTGAATCCGTTCCATAACAGCGGAGAACCGGAATCGGGCATACGATGGAAACCCTGAATGCCTCTGGCACCTGCCAGGATACTGCCGTAACACATGGCACGTACTTCACGGGCACTGGGTTCGCGGGTCCAGATTTCTCCTCCTCCAAAAACTTGAGGAACGAGCCAGACGGCTTTCTCATAACGCATCTGATCGTAAATCTCCTGAATCATCCGTGGTGCTTCGGCCGCAGGTGCGTTAGGTATAGGATATGGGTCGGCCATAAGAATATCGTATGTATGCTCATAGCGCCTTGCAGGAAGGGAACTGATGATGACCACAGATATCGGGTGATACGGATCGACCTCGTGAATCAGGTTGTAAGCCCTTTCCAGACTCTCGGGACTGACTCCCTGTCCGTCGGGTTCATCCGCAATGTAATACGACAGGATGGCCGGATGGTCTTTTACCCGCATGATTTCTTCACGAAGCAGGCGGAAGCGTTCTTCTTCGCTGGCCGTACTGTGGGTATTGCTGCCTCCCTTGATTGCAGACAGTCCGGACACATTGTAGTTTACCTTGATGCCGAGCTGGGCACAGAGATCCAGGTATTTCATCCGGGCATCGTGGTTCTCGGGTTCAATATTGTGATATGGAGAATACAGGTTGATACATTGGGTGACCTCACTTTTCAGAAAGGGATAGTTGTGCCCCTGCAGACTGGAGTAAAATCCTGTCGGCAAGAAAGGATAACCGTCTACCTGAAGTCCTCCGGTAGAGTAATCAATCTTTACTTCGTTGTCTGATGGAGCCAGCCGGAGCAGGTTGACTTTATATTCCTGGCTTTTCCCCTGGTAATCCACGGTTACCGACCGTTCGTTGTTACCGGGTTGCAGGTGTTGCATATTCACACTCAGCAGATTGACTCCCTGGTGCAAAGGATAGCTTGTCTGGTCTAAAAGTGCCTTTCCGGTTCCTTCGGGCAGATAAATCATGATTTCAGCCTCTTTTTCCGAGGTATAATAACTCATCCTGGAATTGACCTTGATGTCTGCCGCAGCGGCCGGAAGTATGGCAGCCGACAATGACAGGAGGGCTCCTGCCAGCAGTGAGAAGCGATAACGGTTGTTTTTCATGGTGTAATTGATCGATTAATTAAGTTTACAATAAATGCCTATTGTGAAGAACGGAAGAATTGCAGGTTCTTCCATTCTTTGTCTGAACAAAGTTAGAAAAAATAAAAGAGATAAAGAGCAGAAGATGCATTATTTTATACGAGATTTTTACAGGGTTAATGTTAACTGACATTGCCCAAGCGAAAAAGAAAGAAGTGGGAGATAGATCACGCAGCCCCTTACAGTTGCGGAAATCCCTATTACATTTAGGGAAACCCCTTCTCAGAAATAGTTGATTTATGAGGAAAATAGCTGTTTTTTACGCTACCTTTGTTTAGCATTTGAATATGGCGGGCAGGATTGCAGCCGCAAGACATTTGCAACGAAGTATGTGAACGAAAAGGACAGACAGATTATGAAAAAGAAAATGATGCTGGCGATGACAATATTATTCCTTTCAATGAATAGTTGTAGTTTGTTGTCGTATGGAAGCAAGCAGGAAGCTGCTTCAAAGATTAAGGAAGGAATGACTCCGGAACAGGTAACTGCCTTACTTGGCACGCCTGATTTTAAACGATCGGAGTCTGGAGTCGAGCAATGGGAATACCGTAATGCTTATTATTGGCAAAACTCTCCGGTGACGGTCGTGATTGATTTTTCAGGCAAGCGGGTTGTGGCATACGATTCGTTTCCGGAATCGGAGCGCCGGCAGGATGTGATGGTTGGCGGTCGCCCCACACCACCGTTCATCGCCATATGTCCTCCTTCCGTATCGGAAGCTGACCGTCGTTTTGAGGACTTGTACAGAGACATTAAAAACGCTCCTTTTAAGGACGAGCAACTGGAACGATTGAGGCGCGAGGCGGTCTACGGAAGATTTACCTGTGCCCAATGTGCCCGGTTGTTAGCCCTGCTGCAGTGGGATGATGAAAAACTGGAGTTTTTAAGGATACTGGCTCCCACAATCGTTGATAAATACAATGGAGATTTGCTTACGAAACAGATGACCTTTGACAGTGCAAAGAAAGAAGCAAGAAGATTATTGGAACAGGCCGCTGATTCGGACCCGTTGCTCCCGGTAATGGACTCCGGCAGTTTTGAACGTTTCTATGCGCAGGTAAAGGGCAAGATGTTCAAGGATGAACAATTGTCATTGGTGAGGAAGAAGGTAAAACTTGTCAGTTTCACTTGTGCCCAATGTACCCGTCTGTTGCACTTATTCGACTGGGATGATGACCGGTGGGCAATGCTCCGGATACTGGTTCCTGTAATTGCTGACCGTCAGAACGATGAACAGATTGTGAAATGTTTTGAATCGTCATTTGAAAAGCCGAAAGTACGCAGAATGCTGGATGAGTACCGGGTTGTTCCGCTATAAGTGCAGCTACGGATTTATCAGTACTCACCCCATTACACTTAACTGGTGAAAATTATCCTTAAGAAAAGCCATCAACCGATTTTGCAGAACACAGCACAAATCGGTTGACGGCTTTTCTACCTATAGAGCCTTCTGAAAAATACTCCTGTGAAAAGGATTTTCCTTCAGATTACTTTTCTGCTTTCAATAATAATCGACAGAGAAAAATATTGGAAGTATGCGGTCGGACGCATTCATTTGGCTGAAAAACGCATCTAAAGCCTTTTCATGATGACTAAGACTGATGCCGTTTACAAAGAAATTACCATTGACAATTACTTCATTCCACTTTTCCGAATCCTCCTTCATCAGTCTCTCCAGATAAGCCTCAGTGACTGACAGAGGAGGCAAATCAGATTCTATAATAAGTTGAGCCCATCTTCCCCAATAAATAGTCTGTACATACACTCGCCTATCTGACTGGTTTTCCGGAAAGTATTTTTGAGGAATATACGAACAGAAAGGAGATATATAATACTCTGCAAAAAATATCGTTTTATACGGATATGAACTTTTGTTCTTCTCGTAGAAAGAACGAATATACTCTGTTGCGGAGGAATCTGTCACATTATATTGTCCGAAAGCATAATAAGTGAAAAGTACTCCATCTTTGTTCCTTTCTTGAAACTCAACAGACTGAAAAGCCTCAGCAGTTGCTTTTTGAAACGCCTTACGATTGGCACCTCCGATAATTTTAGAAATATGACATGCTGGCTTAAAGTCAAAAATATAATAGACAGTATCTTCTACTAAACATGAACTCTGAATATTACCATTTTTAAAATCATGAAGACTTCCGGTTAGCAAAGGAACTATATTATCAGTTGAATACCAATAAATATTATCCGGTAAATTGCCGGATTGATAAGAGCCACCAGAAGAAGATGTATCCGGAGAAGATACAGGATCCATATCTGCCTTGCATGAAAGAAGGATGGAAACTAATACTAATAGAATCGTTCTTATATTCATCATCGTACAATATGCAAAAATGTTTTTTATTCTCGAGCCAAACAGTCATCATCAATTTCAGGGAACAAAAATTCCCATAAGATTACCCATACAAGTTTTATTGCCTTCCTCCGTTTTTGCCGAAGAAGTACACATTACACTTCAAACTTGAACCAACCTCATCCGAATTGCTTTCACAACCAGCTCTACGGCATTTCGAGCTTCAAGCTTCAACATAAGACTCTTCCGGTGCGACTCGACTGTATTAACCGACACGTGCAAACGCTCCGCAATTTCCCGAGTCTGCATGCCAGCCGCTATTTCCCTCAGTACGTCTTTCTCCCGCTGCGTTAGCCACGTACTGCACTCGGTCATACCCTTCTTTCTTTTACTCAACCGCAATTCAAATTCCTCAAACTTCTGAGAAAAGTATCTGCCTCCCTGTAACACTACTCTCACTGCTTTCGTCAGTTCAGAAACATCACCAGATTTAAGAACAACTCCATTCAAATCCAACTGCAAAGCTTCCTTAATTACCCAAGGTTCTCCATGCATCATACTCACAATAATACGTGCTGACGGATATGACCGGCGAATTTGCCTCAATAGGGTAAGATTCTCCATCTCTGGAAGTTCAACATCCAAAAAATATAAATCAAAACTTTGCAGTCCATGCATTGAAAGCACTTCATTTCCAGACGAAGCAATACATACCTTTCCTATCTCTGGCATTTTTGCAATGACAGATTGAGACCTTGCAAAATCAAGGCATGATTATCAGTCAATAAAACTGTAGCCCTTTTATCACCCATTCAATCTTCTTGTTTAGTCAGACATCTACTCCGGAATAAAAATCCTTCTGTCAACCTGTCAGTCTCTTTTAGTTTTTACAAAGGAAAACAGTTTTAATGAAAGCACCTTCACCGAAAACCGTGATTTTCTCCTATTTTTTCTCCGATGCACACAAATCTACCCACACACTGACAGATATTTCTTTTTCAGTATTCAGTTCATATCGTCCATGAATCATTTTCAGGCGGTCTTCCATCGTGCGCAGACCGATGCCCCCGGAAACTTCCGATCCTGCGTTCTTCCATTCCCCGGCATAAGAGAATGTCAACTTCAGCATCCGGTCTCCTTCGCTCATTTCCACAAAAATTTCAGAAGCAGTTCCATGCTTCAGGGCATTGCTGCACAACTCCTGTACGATACGGTAAATCTCATAACTCACTTCCTCCGCTATCGTATGCCATCCGTGCTGGGTCTGTGACAGATAATGCACCTGCAGTCCTGCCTGTTTTTCTATCTTGGCAAAATAATAAGACAACATTTCATCCAGGTCAGTCAACTGAAAATCTGGGGGCATCATTTCGTGCGACAACGTCCTTACCCCGTTACGGATTTCATCCAGCATGCCGATAATCTTCTGCTTTACCGAAGCGTCCAGGCCACTTCTTTCCAGTTGCATACTGGCCCCCAGCAAATCACTGCACACCCCGTCGTGCAAGTCTTTCGCAATGCGTTTTCGCTCGTTCTCCAGTCCTTCGATATACCGCCTGACAGATACCAGTTCCGACTCCTTTTTCCATAACCTGCGCTTGTGCTGCCAGACAAAGAATCCCGCCAGCAGGAGAAAGACAGAGAGTCCCAGATAAATCGTCAGCCTCAGTTTCTGCGCATTCTGTTCAACCTGTTCTTTTTCAAGCCGAGAAATCTTCAGTTCCTTGGCACTCAAATCCAGTTTGGCACTCAGTTCCGACATTTCCTGATTCCGCTCCACGTTCCTGACAGAATCCCTGTACGCATATGCATCCTGAAGATGACGGAAGGCCTCCTTGTAATTCTGCAAACCCTCATAATTCCGGGCCAGAAGAATATGGTACGGCTCATAAGATATCTGTGCCACCATTTCCTTATGTGTCAGCAGCAACTCCAGGCTTTTCCGGTAATCTCCCATCCAGTTGAGCAGACTGGCCTGAACCCCCATAAACTCCAGTGCCGTAGGACTTCCGGGAGGAATACTGGCATACAACTGTTCTCCCTTCTGCAAGTAGAGACGTGCCGAATCCTTCTTGCCCCACAACTGATATGTACTCAGCAGCGGACTCAGTGAACTCATGGCCAGCAAAGGCTGGTTTTCGGCAATGGCATTCTCCACGTTCTCCCTCAACACCGCAGCCGATTCCGGAAACTTCTTCAGCCGGGCATATGCCGAACCAATCAGAATCCGTGCATACTGTTCGGTAGACCAGTCGTTCGCCTCGGCTGCATACTGAGCCGACAGCTTACCGTTCGTAAGCGACTCTTCGTATCTGCCGTCTGCATGAAACATCGCACCTATATTATAATAAATGGAAGACAACGTGCTCAAGTCACCTGCTTTCTTCGCCAGATCTGTAGCCAGGTTATAATAGTATAAGGTTGAATCCCCCATTCCCAGTTTCCTGTAAACCACCCCAAGTCCCATATGTACGGCCGCTTCAAACTCGTAATCCCGCTCCTCAAGTCGCGGAAGATGACACAACAGCTGAAAATATTTCGATTTGGCCTTGTCAAAATCTCCGGTTACATAGTCATGAGTAGCCGCAGTATTGAACAGATAAAGATAGGCCTTATCCGTAAAATCGGGTTCCGGATACAATTCCATTCCCTTTTCCAGATAATAAGAAGATGAGTCCCAGTTCAAGGTTTCATAAATACTGCTGAGATTCTGATATATCTCCAGCATTTTACGCGAGTCTCCCCCTTTCTGCCGAAGAGAAGACAGTTCAAGCTTCAGGCTGTCTATTTCGGAGACATCAGCCTGTACGGAAAGAGCTGCCAGACACAAAGCGCCCGCTAAAAAAATCGATTTCGTTTTCATGGATATGTAGATTATGTAGATAATGTTAACGGCTTCCCCTATAAAAGCCGGATTTTTGTCTTTATTTTTCCCATCCAAATATAGGAAAAGGCAGTCAAAAAACGAGGCAGATTTGCACAAAATACTAATTTTCGATTCAGACTGTGCTCATTATCTACTTTTTATTCGGTTATTCCACCGTTTTTCTATATTTTTGCATCCAATATTTCATTAAAGAATCATATTTAAACAAGTTATAATAAAATGGAATTAGCAAGTAAGTATAACCCCGCTGACGTGGAGGGAAAATGGTACCAGTATTGGCTGGACAACAAACTTTTCAGTTCTAAACCTGACGGACGTGAACCTTACACCGTCGTCATTCCGCCGCCAAACGTGACCGGAGTGCTCCACATGGGACACATGCTAAACAATACCATTCAGGATATTCTGGTACGTCGTGCCCGTATGACAGGAAAAAATGCCTGCTGGGTACCGGGTACAGACCATGCATCTATCGCAACCGAAGCTAAGGTTGTCAACAAACTGGCTCAACAGGGCATCAAGAAAACCGACCTGACCCGCGAAGAATTCCTGAAACATGCCTGGGCATGGACAGAAGAACACGGAGGCATCATTCTGAAGCAGTTGCGTCGTCTGGGAGCATCGTGCGACTGGGACCGTACAGCGTTTACCATGGACGAGACACGCAGCAAGAGCGTTATCAAGGTGTTTGTTGACCTGTACAACAAAGGTCTCATCTACCGTGGCGTACGTATGGTAAACTGGGACCCGAAAGCCCTGACAGCGCTGAGTGACGAAGAAGTAATTTACAAGGAAGAGCACAGCAAGTTGTATTACCTGCGCTATAAAGTAGAGGGAGATGCCGAAGGACGCTACGCTGTAGTTGCCACTACCCGTCCGGAAACCATCATGGGAGATACTGCCATGTGTATCAACCCGAACGACCCGAAGAACGAATGGCTGAAGGGCAAGAAGGTCATTGTTCCGCTGGTAAACCGTGTCATCCCGGTAATTGAAGACGAATATGTAGACATCGAATTCGGTACCGGCTGTCTGAAGGTGACTCCGGCCCACGATGTAAACGACTATATGCTGGGAGAAAAATACAACCTGCAAAGCATTGATATCTTCAACGACAACGGTACCATCAGTGAGGCTGCCGGCATGTACGTAGGAATGGACCGTTTTGATGTACGTGAACAGATTGAAAAGGACCTGGCTGCAGCCGGCCTGCTTGAAAAAGTAGAAGCCTATACCAACAAGGTAGGATTCTCAGAACGTACCAACGTAGCCATCGAACCGAAACTGTCTATGCAGTGGTTCCTGCGCATGCAGCATTTTGCCGACATGGCTCTTCCTCCGGTAATGAACGATGAACTGAAGTTCTATCCGGCCAAATACAAGAACACCTACCGTCACTGGATGGAGAACATCAAGGACTGGTGTATCAGCCGTCAGTTGTGGTGGGGACA
>OHAB01000697.1_pt1 | contig 28339 bp, 32 predicted proteins | sample 1577031 | NCBI WGS metagenome assembly OHAB01 (sample SAMEA3541477, study PRJEB24748) | human gut metagenome | biome: human gut; feature: human-associated habitat; material: faeces | place: China | collected 2012 | reverse complement strand
GTCAACTGTTTTCTGAGTAGCAGTTGTAGAGTGAACTGTAGTCATCAAACCGTCAAGGATACCGAACTTGTCGTTCAATACTTTAGCGATAGGAGCCAAACAGTTAGTAGTACAAGAAGCGTTAGATACGAATTGAGTACCTTTTACATATGTTTTTTCGTTTACACCGCAAACGAACATCGGAGTGTCATCTTTAGAAGGAGCTGACATTACAACATATTTTGCACCAGCTTCGATGTGAGCCTGAGCTTTGTCTTTGCTCAAGAACAAACCTGTAGATTCAACTACGTATTCAGCACCAACTTCGTTCCATTTCAAGTCAGCCGGGTTTCTTTCAGCAGTGATACGGATAGCTTGACCGTTAACAATCAGCTTGCTGTTTTCAACATCAGCTTCGATAGTACCGTCGAATTGACCGTGCATTGTGTCATACTTCAGCATGTAAGCCAAGTAATCTACCGGGCAAAGGTCGTTGATACCTACGATTTGAATATCGTTTCTCTTCATTGCAGCGCGGAATACGAAACGTCCGATACGTCCGAATCCATTAATACCTACTTTAATCATTTTGTTTAAACTTTTAAGGGTTTTATAATGTTTAAAATTAAACTTTCAAACTTTTACAGCATTTCTTTTACGAATTGCGCTGCAAAAGTAAGAAAATGTTTTTATATTCGTATCCAAAATCATAATTAAATAATTGAAAAGATGGGAAAAAGTTCATTTTTACAGGAATTTAAGGCTTTTGCCATGAAAGGTAACGTGGTAGATATGGCTGTCGGTGTCATCATCGGTGGTGCGTTTGGCAAGATTGTATCTTCTGTTGTGGCCGATGTGATTATGCCGCCTTTGGGCTTGTTGATAGGTGGCGTAAATTTTACCGACTTAAAGTGGGTGATGAAGCCTGCCGAAGTGGTGGACGGTAAGGAAATTGCCGCCGTAACGTTGAATTACGGTAATTTCCTGCAAGCTACTTTCGACTTCCTCATTATCGCTTTCTCTATCTTTATGTTTATTAAACTGATAACCAAATTGACGGAGAAGAAAAAAACAGAAGCGCCTGCCACTCCGCCCGCTCCCCCTGCACCAAGCAAGGAAGAAGTATTGCTGACTGAGATTCGCGATATCTTGAAAGAGAAATAACTCTCAACTGCCTATTGGTATAAAGGCGGTTCGTAAATGTAAATATCCTTGGAAGATGTTCAGACTTCTTCCGAGGATATTTATATTTGTGACCTTGTAATAATTTTATGGGTGGAGCCTGAAGCGTTCTCACTTTATCAGTTCTTTCATTTTTGCTTTCAGAGAACCTTTACCGTAGCCTGCCCATATCTGTTGCACCTTTCCTTCAGGCGAAATCATTACATAGTGAGGGATGCCTTTTACTTGATAGCTGGCTCCGAGTTTGGTGCTTCCTTTGCGGAGTTCATTCCATTGGTTACCTTTCAACTGTTTTTCGGCTATAAACTTTTTCCATGCGTCTTTGGGATCTTGACTGATGCTTACCACTTCCATCCTGCCTTTATACATTTCGGTGATTTCTTCCATTTCGGAAAGCGATTGTACACATGGACCGCATCCCTGACTCCAGAAATCCAATAAAATATATTTGCCTTTGAACTCGGTCAAGTGGCGGACATTTCCATCCAAATCGTATAAATCACCATCTACCATTTCATCACCCACGTTCACCTCTTCCGGCAGATTTAAATAAGCAGTAATAAGCTGTCCTGTTTCGGTCAGCTTGTCGGCTTCGGACATGCGTGTGTAGAGTGAACGGATTAAGTCTTGATTGCCAAATTTCTGATTGTATTGCAAAAATGAGCAAAAGAGTTGATATTTGTCCAGCCATACAGGCGTAACCGGAGCTGTTTTCATGTAGTTCAGTTCGGCCATGTAGACAAGGCTGTCCAATGGATTGCGCAATGTACGCAAGGAATCTATCTTTTTCCAGTCAAGACCTTGTTCTTTTTCAAGCCGAAACAGGTCATATTCCTGAGCCATCCATTGCATAATGCGTTTTCTTTCTGAGGGGCATAAAGCCATAAAATCATTGGATGCTTTTTGTTGGGCTATGTCACTGCTGACGTTCCATAAAGGAAGGAGACGGTCATTTCCTGTTATGTGGACGTATTTTCCGGATTGTATCCATACATTCAGCCACATGCCGGGGAATCCTTTATCATTGGATAGTAAGAGTAATTTTTTAGGGGTTACACCGCTGATAGTATCTTGGAAAGAGAATTTTCCGTTGATTACTGTATCTTGTTGGATGGTTGTGAGTAGATTTCCGTTTTCTTTCAATAGCCGAATTACCGTACTGTCCGGTACATTCGCCAGCTCTCCTTGCATAAGAAATTCACCTTTGGGTACTTTGGGGGTAGAGGAACAACCTGCCAACAGTCCTCCTGTCAGCAGGAAACAGATAGTCATAATACGTCCTTTCATTTTGTCGGTTTTTAGTAACACATTATGTTGGCGAAATAATAAAGCTAAAACGTTGATTTTTACAAATACTATAACCCCAAACTCATATGCAATATTCGTAAATTTTTTAGTCATCTGCAAGTAAATGGTAGGAAATTTGATTAACAATCAGGATAATGACTGTTTTTGAAATTTTTTCTGAATTTTCCAACTTAAAGATTGTTGGAATTCCATGTATAATTATATTAAAGTATAATTGGAAAATAAATGTGTAATAGTTTGTTTTTAGAAGAGTCTGAAGGATGTAGAAAGTGTTTTTTAAACGTTCGTTTAATGTTCGCAAAGATAAGAGGTATTTTTGAAATGAACAAAGTGTTTAATAAAAATATTATCTCTGTTATTGAAATATAGGGTTTAAGTATTTGTACTTCAGTTAATTATTTTTTTATATATTATTTGAAGTTTCTATCTGTTTTTCTGTATTTCAATAGTTCTCTATTCTGAAATATTGACGTTTTTTAAACGAACGTTTAAAAAACACTTTTTGCTTTTAATTCATTCGTTTGCAATACTTTATAGACGCTAAACTAACATATACGGTTTGACCGAGAACAGATGTCTCGTTCAAACCGCGAAGCGTACCCGAACCCGAAAGATTTCTCTTTATTACATTATTATTAAGTGGTTGACACACAGAAATATTGGTTTGCTGCCCGTACGCGTGACAAACAGGAATTTGCAGTATGTAAATCCCTTGCCAAATTGAAGTCTGAGGAGCATTTGGATGTGGATTACTACCTTCCCACCCGTATTGTGGTTTCCCAGTTGAAGTACCGTCGCAAGCGCAGTGAAGTTCCTGTAATCCGTAATTTGGTCTTTATCCATACTACCAAGCAGACAGCCTGCGACCTTTCCAATGTCTATGGTGTCCGCCTTTTTTATATGAAAGACCTTTTCACCCGTTCCATGCTTATCGTTCCCGACAAGCAGATGTCGGACTTTATGTTCGTAATGGACTTGAATCCGGCCGGTGTCAGTTTCGACAACGCATCCCTTGTGGTAGGTGACCGGGTGCGTGTTGTCAAGGGTGACCTCAGCGGTGTTGAGGGCGAAGTAGCCGTCGAGTCCAATAAAACGTATGTCGTAATCCGTATCAAGGACATCTTGACCGCCAGCGTCAAGGTTCCCAAATCCTATCTGAAGATAATCCAATAAATATCATAAATCCCGCATGAATGATTTGATTTCTCGTGCTCTTGAGCTTCAGCGTGTTGCTCACGAGCTGATGTATCTTGGTGTAGACGGTGAACCGCTCTATTCAGACACCTTTTGCCGGCTGAATAAGGACGTCCTTGTGCAGTGCGATTCTCTTTTTCCTCTCCGCAGTACCCTTCCCGAGGAGGAAGCCAATCTTTGTCTGGCGCTCCTGTTGGGCTACAACGCAACGATTTACGACTATGGGGATAAGGAACAGAAAAAACAGTCGGTGTTAGACCGTTCCTGTGAAGTGCTCGAACAACTCCCCGCTTCCTTGCTGAAAGTCCGTTTGCTCACTTATTGCTACGGAGAGGTCTATGAGGATGCTATGCTTCGTGAGGCCCATAAGATAATAGCAGGTTGGGATAGGAATTCCCTGTCTTTGGAGCAAGCCGAGATAATCGAGGAACTCCGGAACATAGAGGAGAATCCTTATCCTTACGAAGTGATGGAGTAGCGTGAACATGAAACTAAACTAAGACTATTATAATTCTATGGATCCAATTGAAAAAGACGATCATTTCATACCCGACGGTATGAACGCCTTTGAACGTAATGTAAAGCGTATCGGTGACTGTCTTCTGGCACTTGGCGCGCTCATTGTTTTTTCTCCTTTATTTTTAATCTGTTATATAGCTGTGAAGCGTGAGGACGGCGGTCCCGCAATATTCAAGCAGGAACGTATCGGCAGATTCGGCCGTCCCTTTTACATCTATAAGTTTCGTAGCATGAAGCTGGATGCGGAGAAGCATGGCCCTGCCCTTTATGCGGGTGAAGGGGATTCTCGCATGACCAAAACCGGTAAGTTTCTTCGTGACCATCATCTGGATGAGCTTCCCCAGCTTTGGAATGTGTTTTGCGGTGATATGGCCTTCATCGGTCCTCGCCCCGAACGCCAGTATTTTATAGACCAAATCATGAAGGAGGATTCCCGTTATCGCTATTTATTCCAGATTCGTCCGGGAGTTACTTCATATGCCACGCTCTATAATGGCTATACCGATACGTTGGAGAAAATGCTTCGTCGTCTTCGCTATGATTTGTTCTATTTGGAGCATCGTTCTTGGGGATTTGATTTCAAGATACTTTTCATGACGTTTATGAATATTGCGTTCGGGAAGAAATTCTAAACTTTTTTTGATATAAAATTAGAGTCGTTATTTGATTTGAAATAATATTTTTACTTTGAAAGCAAGAAGTGCAAAGGCTATTAAAAATGTAATAGCATCAATGATATTTAAAGGAGGTTCAATTTTAATATCATTGCTATTAGTTCCCATGACTTTATCTTATTTAAATCCTTATGAATATGGTATCTGGCTAACTCTTAGCTCTATTTTAACATGGGTATATATATTTGATATAGGGTTAGGTAACGGACTTCGTAATAAGTTAACGGAAGCCTTGGCTTTGAATGACTTAAAATTAGCGAAAATTTATGTGAGTACTTCCTTCTTTTCGTTATTGATATTGGTTACCACTATCTATTTATTATTCATATTGGTGCAATCTTGGATGAATTGGGAATTAATACTCAATGTTGATGCACAAAAAGTACAAAATCTCAGTTATATAGTAATTATAGTTTTTACTTTTTTCTGTGCCAGTTTTGTATTAAGGCTTATAGGCAATATTTATATGGCATATCAACAACCTGCCATAAATGACTTGTTGTCTTTAATGGCGAATATTGTATCTTTAGTATTAATTTATCTTTGTACTATTTTTACGGAAGGATCGTTGGAAAAGGTAGCAATTATCTACTCCGCAGCTCCTGTACTGATTTTTCTATTGGCATATCCTGTAACTTTTTGGAAATTGAAAGAGATTAGCCCGTCTGTGTATTGGGTGAGGTTTGGTTATCTTAGGGAACTGATGTCTTTGGGAATTCAGTTTTTTATTATTCAAATGGCTTGTTTGATTTTATTTATGACTTCCAATCTTGTAATTAGCCAAATGTTCGGTCCTGAATCCGTTACCCCATATAATATAGCATTTAAATATTTTTCATTGGTTAATACAGGTTTTACAATCATAATCAACCCGATTTGGTCCGCTATAACGGATGCTTATGTTAATAAAGATTTGATATGGATTCGTAAAGCTATGAAGAAATTAGTTTTGATATGGCTTGGTGGAATTGTCTTGACAATGATTATGGTGTTGATGTCTACTAATGTTTACAAGGTGTGGATTGGAGAAGATATACATATTCCGTTTGTATTGTCTGTACTTTGCGGCTTTTATGTCAGTATCGCAAATTGGAATAACATATTTGCTTATTTCATAAACGGCGTAGGTAAAGTAAGACTTCAACTATATTCTTCAATAATTTCAGGGGGCATCTTTTTTCCACTAGCATTTTATCTCGGTTCTATTTGGGAGATAGCAGGGATTTTGTTAGCTCTTTGCGTGTGTTTATTACCGAGTGCTGTTTGGGCTCCAATCCAGTATTGGAAAATAATAAATTGTAAGGCTACCGGTATTTGGTTTAAATAATGGTTGGTGAATTGATAATTAAAAAATAATAATTTCAAATATCTAAATAAGTTTGTAGAATGAATATTTTGTATGATCATCAAATATTCTCCACTCAAAAGATAGGTGGAATATCACGCTATTTTGTGGAGCTGATGTGTAATTTGCCGGCTGAATTTGTAACAAAACAATCTGCGGTATTGACTGATAATATCTATTTGCAGGATATGCAAGGGAAGCATTCCTTCAATGACTTTAAAGGAAAAAATCGGATGTATTCGTTTGTAAACAAACTAAATACAGTTCGTCTTTTGCAGTTGTCAGATTACGATGTCTTTCATCCCACCTATTATAATCCTTATTTTCTGCAGCAAATCAGAAAGCCTTATGTTCTTACAGTTTATGATATGATTCACGAGAAATATCCGGACTTATTTCCTAATGATAGAACAGCGGAATTTAAGAAAAAAACGGTACAGAATGCCGCTAAGGTGATAGCTATTAGCAATCAGACCAAACAAGATTTGATTGAATTGTATGGGATGGATGAACAGAAAATAGATGTTGTGTATTTGGGGCAGAGTACTAATGTAAATAAGGTTGAGGAAGTGAATGGCTTGCCTTCCAGCTTTTTGTTGTATGTCGGTGGACGTTATGGTTATAAGAATTTTGATACATTCTTAAAAGCTTTTGCTGTGTTGGCTGAACAATGCCCGGATTTGTTCTTGGTTTGTACGGGAGGGAAGTTTACAACAGAAGAACAAAAAAAAATAGCTTCATTACATTTGTCAAAGAAAGTCCTTCATTTGTTTGTTTCAGATGCGCAACTGACTTATTTGTACCTTAAAGCAGAATGTTTTGTGTTTCCGTCTGTGTACGAAGGGTTTGGAATTCCTGTTTTGGAAGCGTTTGCTGCAGGATGTCCCATCGCTTTAAGTAATGCGAGTTGTTTTCCCGAAGTGGCACAGTCAGGAGGATGCTATTTTGACCCTTATGACATCGATTCAATGGTACATTCAATATCCATGCTTTTGTCTGATGGGTCTTATCGGGAACACCAGATAGCTAATGGATATAACGTGCTGAAGCAATATTCATGGGAGAGAATGGGAAAGGAAACTGCGGCTATCTATAAAAGCATAGTATAATAAGTATGGAAAAAATACTAATTACGGGTTTAAATGGTTTTGTTGCCAAACATTTTCTGGATTATTTAGAAGATAACCATATTCGTGCCCAAGTGTTGGGCATTGATATTCAGCCGGCATGTATGTATAATGGATTCAAGTATATAGATTTTCATTATGCGTGTATTGATTTGTTGCAGCAAAAAGAGATTGAAAAGATTTTATTTCAGTTTCAGCCGGAATATGTTTTGCATTTGGCATCGTATAGTAGTGTGGCTTTCAGTTGGAAAAATCCGATATTGAGTTTTCAGAATAACGTGAATATTTTTCTTAATCTGGTGGAAGTTGTTCGTGAATATTCATTGAAGACTCGCATCCTTTCTATTGGTTCGTCAGAGGAATATGGTAATGTTAATGAGGCAGATATTCCTCTGAAAGAAACGGCTGGTCTTAATCCTTTGTCTCCTTATGCCGTGGCTCGGGTTTCCCAAGAAATGCTGTCATTATTGTATGCAAAATCTTATAATCAGGATATCGTGATGACTCGTTCGTTTAATCATATCGGTCCGGGGCAAAGTGATGTTTTTGTTGTATCGTCTTTTGTCCGAAGAATATTGGAGGCCAAGATGAGCGGAATGAAAGAACTGCAACTACCGGTTGGTAATATTGATATTATTCGTGATTTTTTGGATGTTCGGGATGTAGTGAGTGCTTATTACAAACTTCTGCATAAAGGGAAAAAAGGGGAAATTTATAATGTATGTAGCGGGTGTGCCGTTCGTTTATCAGAGATTATAATGTTTATCTCAGAGGCATTGGATATACGCGTAATACCTTCTGTTGACGATGCCTTAGTCAGACCTAATGATAATATGTTGATAGTTGGAGATAATTCAAAACTATGCAATGATACGGATTGGCATCCTCATTATTGTTTGAAAAATAGTATTAGTGATATTATAGAGTATTGGAAAATAAAATTGAATTGAAAGTGAATTTATTATGAAACATATCGCACTCATCACCGGCATCACCGGTCAGGACGGCTCTTTCCTTGCCGAATTTCTTCTTGAAAAAGGATATGAAGTACATGGAACTATCCGTCGTTCTTCAGTAGATTACCGTGAACGCATCGCGCATCTTGAAGGTACTCCGGATTTTCACTTGCACTATGCCGATTTGGGTGACTCCATGAGTATCATGCAGATTATCGGCAAGATACGCCCAACGGAAGTCTATAATCTGGCGGCACAAAGTCATGTGCAGGTCAGCTTTGATGCACCGGAATTTACGGCGGATGTGGATGCCACAGGTGTATTGCGTGTACTGGAAGCTGTTCGTCAGAGCGGACTGGCGGAAACTTGTAAGGTATATCAGGCTTCCACTTCGGAACTCTACGGCAAGGTGGAAGAAGTGCCGCAGAACGAGAACACGCCATTTCATCCTTATAGTCCGTATGCGGTGGCAAAGCTCTATGGATATTGGATTGTGAAGGAATATCGCGAGGCTTATAATATGTTCTGTTGTTCGGGTATTCTTTTCAATCATGAGAGCGAGCGTAGAGGGGAAACTTTCGTTACCCGTAAGATAACATTGGCTGCCGCACGTATTGCGCAAGGCAAGCAGGATAAGTTGTATTTAGGCAATTTGTCCTCGTTGCGAGACTGGGGGTATGCCAAGGATTATGCGGAGTGTATGTGGCTCATCCTGCAGAACAAGACTCCGGAGGACTTCGTGATAGCCACAGGCGAACAACATTCCGTCCGTGAGTTTTGTCAACTGGCTTTCCGTTATGCAGGCATCGAGTTGGAGTTCCGGGGCGAAGGACTTGAAGAAAAAGGCATCGACAAAGCTACGGGACGCGTACTGATAGAGGTCTCGGAAGATTTTTACCGTCCTACAGATGTGGTGAACCTTTGGGGAGATCCCGCAAAAGCCCGTAAGGAACTGGGTTGGAATCCGATGAAAACTTCATTTGAAGAACTGGTAAGTATCATGATGAAACATGATATGGAAAAGGTGGCTGTAGAACGTGTTGCAGGACATATCCGTACGAACCTTGCGGAATATTTGGAGAAGGGGATTGTGAAATAAATGCAGGGCACAAATAGATTATTGCAAGAATAGCTGTATATTTGCCGTATACAAACTCTATTTAAGTGATGAAAGTAGTGTTTGCTCCTGAAGTGGAAAAGGTGGCTGTTCTTTTTTCCACCTTTTCTCCTTTACCTTAAAGCCCCCTATATTCCGCTACTGCCTTAAAGCAGGGGCACTCTTTCATGGGATTCAAATCATGATGTCCCACCACCAACGCTTTCGGGAAGATTCGTTTCAGTTCGCGCAGCAGAGCTACCAGTGAGGCTTTCTGCGGTAGTGTGCGGGTGTCGTCCGGCCTCCGGTTGGTATCCAAACCGCCCTCGTAGCAGATGCCTATGGAATGACGATTGTGCCCTCGGCAATGTGCTCCGATTTTCTCCGGCGGACGGCCGCGATGAATTTCTCCGTCGCGCGTCACGTAGAAGTGATAACCGATGTCGCTAAAGCCGCGATGACGGATATGATCCATACGACAGTCTTCAAAACTCAGGCTCACGCCCTGAGGCGTGGCCGAGCAGTGAATGATGATAAGCGTGATGATTCTCATCGGCCTATGCAGGAACTAAGACCGAATACTCCCGCCAATGCAGTGGCTATCGCTACGATGGATTTGAGGATAATGCCCCATACTGATTTTGATTTTGTACTCATTGTATTTGGTGATTAATGATTAATGGTTGCTATTCTCATCCCAGCGGATTATTATCGTCTCCACCGTCGGGGATATTATCTCCGTTTCCACCGTTGGAGCTTCCGCTTTCCACGGCATATTTGGAAGCCTCCTTCAGTTGGCCCTCCAAGTTGATTTGGGCGTTGCTCAATTCTCCGGTGGCACGTGCCCTGAGCTTCAGTCCTTTTACGTTGTCGGCAAGGGTGAAGGCGGCGGCTGAAGTTGCACCTTTCTTGCTGACGATGCCTACGGAGAATATGGCGAGGTCGTCCAGTTTGACATTCTTGCCGTCCAGAATGAGCTCCTTGATACAGGAAATCATGTCGGCAAGCACCCCTTTGATGACACCGGCGGAATAGGGTGTGTTATGGTTTGCCATATGCTTGGCAAGCGCTTCGGCGTTGAAGGTTTCCTCGATTACGGGGCGGGCATACCAAAGCCCTTTCAGCGGGCTTTTTTCGCCCGTCATCTGATACTTTTTGTAACGAATCATTGTTCTTGTTTTTTTGAGTTCTTAAAATTCGGTTTACTATCTCTTTGTGATCACGATGCGAAGATACAACCATGTACAAGCGGGCTTGTCACTTTCAGTCCGTTAGCGTTCGTTAGGGTTCGTTATATACGGAAAGAGTAGCTTTGATGTGGAGATATTTCCGTATCTTTGTTCAATAAGAACTAACGAATTCAAGAGATATGGATATTTTTAAGATACGTACATACGGGCGGACGGAACTGGCCCAGATTTATTGCCCGGGTCTTTGCCCGCAAGCCGCTTTCCGCAAACTGAATCAATGGATAGATTTTCATCCCACACTGCGGAGCGAGCTTCATGCGTTGGTTCCTTCGGATAAGGTGCGGACATATACACCGGCACAAGTACGGCTCATTGTTGATGCGTTGGGAGAACCGGAAGGGGAGTTGAGAGTTGAAAGCTGAATAAAGTGGCACTTTAGACTCATAGAATAGCACTTTAGAGATGCAGAGTGGCACTTTAGAGATGCTCCGTATATCGCCCCATAGCATACGAGTTAGCCTGAATTTCGTCTCCCGTAAGTTCCACCATGCGGTACCCCCGCTTGCCACCGGTGCGTATGGGTTCGAAACCTTCTTGTTTGAGCACCATGCCTATTTTTACAGGACTCAGTTTTTGGCGGATACCGGAGTTGATGCGGCAAAGTATCTGTGAGTTGGTGATGAACATACATTTCTCGCCCGGCATGGGGCGGCGGTAATGAGTCAATATAAGTTCTCGTTCCAGGCAGGGTACTTCGAAATGCCTGTTGTGCAGGCTGAGGGCTTCAATCTCCTTGTCCTCCAGCCAGTAGTGGAAATCATTTTTCAGCAGGGCGTATGCTTGTGAATAAATACCGGCATAGTCTACGGGAAAGTCGTAGGGACTGTCAATGTTTTCCACCTCGAAGGGCAGCCAACGACGGTTTCCGGTGGGGTCTACAAGGAAGTGGGTGTTGTTGCTGGTTCCGCAGAAACTGGCGATGTGATTGCGATGCTCCTTGTAGTGTGCATAGGCAGCGCGCTCATTGACTACCTTCATGGTGGTGAGCGCTTTTATTTGGTTTACCTCCTGCGTTTCCATTTCATCCAGCTCTTCCAAGCATACAAGGGCAAATTCGGAAAGAGTGAGGAGGTCGTCTTTAGTAATGCGGTGGGCGTTGGATTTCAGGTAGAAGTAGCGGCGAAGTTCGGGCGCGAGCAGGTTGTTGAGCCAAGTGGTTTTGTAAATGCCTTGGCGGCCAATCAGCACCAATATTTCATGGTTCACCGTTTCCTTATCGAAAAGGGAGGCAACCATACCCACCAGCCACTTCTTGAAGTAAAAGGCAAAGGGGATGGTGTTGTTACGGACGTGCACGTGGGAGGCAAGCCGTGCAATATGGTCGGTACTCCCGTCCCAGGGTGGCAGATTCTCGAAATACTGTTCAAAGGGATTGAACGTATCGACAAATTCCGATTCAAGTACTGCCCGTATGTGGGCGGATTGTCCCGGTTTCAGTTCCTTGCACATCCGGCACCATAAGGTGTTGACATAGCGGTCGGTGAGCTCCTCATAGTCTTCACCGCCTTCGGCAGGCAGCACTTCGCACTTGCCGGTTACGGTGTTCTTGCGAAAAGAGGCCTGATTGCTGAGAAACTGTTCGATGTCTGCCACGGATGCCATAAATTCCTGTCGCTCATTGTCGGCCTGTGCCTGGTGGCGTGAGGGGAGTGGGCGGCTGCCGTGTTCCTTGATGTTGAGATAGCAGGAGGCGAAGATACTTGATACGTCACCGTCATAGTCGGCAAAACGCTCTTTTGCCCATTCGGTGGCTGTGGTCTGCGCCACTCCGTAGGCATTGAGCAGATAGCCCATTCGCATGATGTATTCGTTGTGGTGATGTTCTGTATATTCCACGCCTTCATCAGCCAGCAGGCGGGTGGCGGTGTCTATCACCCTTTGCAGGCGTCGGCGGTTTTTGGTGTTGTCCGCTGTTGTGCGGCCGGGATGCGGGTGTGTTTCTGCGGGTAGGCTGAAAGGGGCGGCGTCGGGATTGAAAAACAGGTTCTCATCATGTGCAAGTCCGCTCAGGCGAGTGGCGTTTTTGCATTTCAGGTCGCATTCGAGCCCGGTGAGGCGTGTGTAGTACTCGTTAATGGCAGCGAAGATACGGGTGTGGAGACGAAGATTTTTTTCGCAGTCATCGGTCAGTCCGGTGTATCGGCAAAGCAGGCGGATGCCTTGTCCGCTGATAGTAATGTGCTGGAGTAGGGTGTGTTTGTCGGTTCTGAGTAATTTCAGACAGCATTCCATACGTTCGGGCGGTACATGGTCGATGTCTACGGGGCAGAGCCCTGTCCATTCGCTGATGTTTGCTTTCTGTTTTCCGCCTTCAAAGCGCACGCTTACGGCGAAGCAAGGACAGGATGCCTTTTCGCGGGCAGCGGCGGTGACTTGTTCTTGCTTCAGGTAGTAGCGATGTTTTTCAGTATGCTCAAGCACTGTCTGATTATCGCGGAGAAGGTTGATGACTGTTTTCAGGGGAACCTCTATCGGACAGGTATCCGCGTAGCCTTTAAAAAGGCTGACTAAAGTATTTTCCATTGTTCGTTGTTGTTTGTATAACTTCTAAATAATGGCTGCAAAGGTGGGTATAATAACCGGAACTTTATAATAGCTTGTTTTCCACATAGGGAAAACAAGAGGCCTATATTTAACTGTAATTAACTTCACTGGTTCGAGCTGTTACGCACGAATATTCAATAATGTTTCTAAAACGATAAACAATGAAGCAAAATCCCGCTCCCAATGCTGAATTGGGAGATTTCCTGACTCTGTTGCAGGAAATGGTTCCGGTGTGCGGCAAGCACCTTACGGATCGTGTCATTTGTCAGTGCACCGGCATGAGTAGCAAAACTTATACGAGTTTAAAGGGGGCTCCGTACCGAACCTCTTGCCGTACTATACGGTAATCTGTTTCTATCTGGACGAACTTATCGTTCGGGAAGATGCCGATACCCTGCATATTGTACTGAAAGAGTTGTACGAACGTCTCAAACTGGATTACTGCAACAGGTAGCGCCTTGATGCCTTGACACCTTGGCACCATCCTTGAGCAACTTTTCCTTATGCGCGCGCATGAGGAATGAGAGTTTGAGACTCGGAAAAAAAATCTCTCTCCTGCGCGCGCGAGGAAAAGTTATGCAAGGGTGGTAACAGGGTGTCACAAGAAGGAGATAAGGACAGTAACGAAAGATGATAAAAAAGATTTGTACGCTTCAAAATAAGCTGTATCTTTGTGGTAGATATTTGTGACTATGAGCAGCGAGATTGGGAAATCATACATAAAAGAAGTGAAAATAGAAGGTCTTTGGGGCAGAAAAGACGTTCTGTGGCAAAATATACGCCCGGATATAAATATTCTTGTAGGCATCAATGGAAGTGGCAAAACTACTTTGCTGAATATGATTGATGCATATTATAGAAATGATGTCAGGGAACTGAAAAAATACATAGGCGATTTTTCCGGTATTCCTTTGTCAGATGAGGTGTATCCCGTTTTTTATCTTCGCTCTTATGACGTTCCGGTGTCGGATAAACGTAAGTCGGACAGTCCGTTGATGCAGGAATTGAATAATGTGGTTATACAAAATAAAGAAGGGCTTTCTTTCTTCAACTATCGTATGAAAATGTTGGACTATCCGCAGGAAGCTCCAAACATACAGCGAAATATTGACGAATTGTTTGAAATTATTGATGATATGTTTGCCGATACGGGAAAAAAAATTGCTATATCCAAAGGAAATAACAGTGCACTCGTTTTTCAGTTGGATAGTGATGTCATCAGTCTTGAACAGTTGTCGTCCGGAGAGAAACAGTTGTTGCTTATTTTATTGAAAGTTTTTCTTCAGGAGAAAAAACCAGCTATTTTGTTGATGGACGAACCGGAAGTATCATTACATATTAGTTGGCAGCAACAGTTGCTTGATGCACTTCGACGGCTGAATGAAAATTGCCAGATAATTCTTTCGACCCATTCTCCCAGTATCTTTGCTAAAGGTTGGGGAGATAAAATAACCTATATGGAGGATTTGTATTAAGATATGCGTACGGCATCTCAAATAGCGGCCTATTACAAACAACTTGCGACAGACTATGCAGGTCAGGCTCTGTTGAGAAGATGCCGTGCCAGTATTCATTTGGAAAACAGAGATGATGAATGGTACTGGGACAGGATGTTGCAAAAATATCGTCCCGGCACGTATAATTATATTTATTACAGTCGTCATGAAGCCGGAGCTCAAACAAGTGGTTGCACGCAATGCTTGCAATTCAGAGAACATCTGTCATCTTTGTTTTTTATATGTATTGATAGCGATTATAGGTATTTGAGACAAGAATCCGGCATTGATTACAGATATTATATTTGCCAGACTTATACATATTCTTGGGAGAATCATTATTGTGTGGCGGAACGTTTGCAAGAAAGCCTGCTCAGGAAGTTACCGGAACGTTCTTCACTCTTTGATTTCAATATTTTTCTAAAGTCTTATTCTTCGGTTGTCTACAGGCCCTTGTTGCTGTATTTGTTTATGGATAGGAAAGGGTTGCCGGGATTCACTCAAAAGACATTAAACGGATTGTCTGCGTTGCAGTACCAAATCGGAGATTTAGCGGATAATGGAGCAGCTGCAATTCAAAGGCTTCGTGCTTCGTTGGAATCCTTTACGAATCCGCTTGAAATCCAAACCGGTTTTGATATAGAGCAGGAAAAGAGTTTTTATGCAGTATTGGGACTGAGTGAGGAGAATGCGTATTTGCATTTCAGGGGACACAATGTTTATGATATGGTGCGCAGCATAGGCAGGCATCTGTGTAGTGGTACGAATGTCAGTTTTGAGTATGATATTCTGCTGGATTATTTAGCATTTGATACTTATTGGGAAATTAAAAAATCAGGAGAAAATTTGAGCCTGTTGTCTTAATCGAAATATTCATAATAGCATTTTATTGAAAATACAGTTCCCGGTTGCCGTTGGGTAATCGGTGTGTCTTTTATGCACTTTTTTTACATTCCAATCAAAAATAAATAATGAAAATATCAGTAGTAACCGTTTGCTACAATGCGGCGGACACAATTGAAAGAACTATGCTATCTGTTCTTAATCAGACGTATCATGACATAGAATATATTATTATTGATGGTGGCAGTACTGATGGTACTGTTGATATTATCCGGAAATATGCTGACAAAATAGCGTATTGGGTGAGCGAACCGGACAAGGGGATTTATGATGCGATGAATAAGGGGATAAAGGTGGCGACGGGGGAGTGGATTAATTTTATGAATGCGGGAGATATATTTTGTGATAAAAATGTATTGACTAATATTTTTTCGACTGGCTCTGTAGATGAATATTCCTTTTTGTTTTCAGATTTTTATGTCTATGAAAAAGGAATAAAAATTAAAGTAAGCGCATCTTATGAGAAAGGCATATTGTTACATCAATCAATTATTTATAAGAGAAAACTTCATGATAGATTGGGTGATTATATTGTTACTCCCCATTATATTGTATCCGATTATTTGTTTTTTAATTTAGTTCCTTCAAATGAAATAATGAAGGTTGATTTTCCCATATCGATAAATCAAGAAGGAGGAGTATCTGGAGGTGAATGGTGTTGGTATCAAAAGTTATGTGTTGATTATATTTTTGATCGTATACCTATACAGCGATTAATTCGTGTTTTACTGATAAGTAAATGTAGGATGCTTTTGCATAATTTCTTAAAAAAATGATTTAGATAATGATAAGTATTATAGTTTGCTCTATAAATGCAGATAAGTATAACTGTTTAGTAAATAATATAAACTCAACGATTTCTTATCCACATGAGTTCGTTATTATAGATAATAGCATACAGCAGTGGGGAATTTGTAAGGCTTATAACTGGGGAGCCAGAAAGGCAAAGGGAGAATATCTATGTTTTATTCATGAGGATATTCTCATAGAAACGAATGATTGGGGACAGATATTGACAACATTCATTCAAAGTACTTCTAATTGCGGAGTTGTTGGATTTGCAGGTGGAGCTTATGTAGCAAGAAACCATATTTCATGGTTTGTAGATTGTAGAAGAGAAAATTATATATTCCCTTCTGAAGATGGCACTAGTTGGGAAAGGAGAAGGACAGGCTATGAGCAAAAAAAGTTTGGTTCTGTGATAACACTTGATGGTCTCTTTCTATTTATGAGAAAAAGTGTTTGGCAAGAAACGGAGTTTGACGAAAAGAACTTTGATGGTTTCCACTTCTATGATATGGACATTTCAACAGCGATATGGTTAAAGGGGTATCAAAATTTTGTTTGTTACTCAATTGATATACGACACTTTTCACGGGGAGATTACAGTGGGGATTATTTGAAGTATTCCTCTTTGTTTAGAGAAAAATACTCGGCTTCTTTACCTCTTTGTATAACAGGTATAACAATAAAAAAGCAATTATTAATGGAAATTAAACAGGCTTTTTCATATTGGTGTTATGCAAAAAAAATGCTTTATACTCGTAAGATGCTTTTTCTGGAATTTGGAAAAACATTTAAGTTTTATTCTATTGCTATATTTCTATTAATGGACCTTCTATGGCTTCGGCATAAGATTAAAGTTAGGTGAAATTAGACAAGAATTGCATTAAATGTATTTTTTAGAATTAATTCCGCATTATTGTGAAAGCTGCAATACTATTGGCGACCTATAACAGTCAGATATATTTAAAAGAACAATTAGATTCTTTATTAAATCAGTCTTATAAGGATTTTATTGTATACATACGAGATGACGGTTCTTCTGATCTTACTATAGAAATAGTGAAGTCATATTGTGACCGTTATTCAAACTTTGTATTATTGGATGATCCTATATTGCATCGTTGCTCAATGGGAAGTTTTTTGTGGTTATTAGAGCATGTTACGGCTGATTACTATCTGTTTTGTGATCATGATGATGTATGGTTGCCCACTAAAGTAGCAGTGTCTATAAAGAAGATTAGTAATATAGAACAACCCCATAGGGCGGCTTTGGTCTGTTCTGATTTAGTGGTGGTTGATAGTAACCTTGATGTTATAAGTAATTCTTTTTGGAAGTATATGAAACTGAGACCGGATTTACTTACGAAAAAAGAGTATGCTATGCATTGTAATATATTCACAGGTTGTACTATGATTATTAATCAAGAAGCCAAAAAGTTAGTATACCCTATAAGTAAACATGCTATTATGCATGATGCATGGATTGCATTAAGAATATTGGCAAATAATGGTATAGTCGGTTATATAGAGGAGCCTTTAGTTTTGTATAGGCAACATGGAAAGAATGTATATGGAGCATATGAAGTAAATATCGGCTGGCGATTTTATATCAGTAAACTGCTTTCTGTAAAACGTATAATAAAAGGATATGTTGGGTATTATAGGGTAGCTGACGATGCATTCGATAATAAACTGTCGAAATCCCGATTTATAATTAGTAGGATAGTATATTTTTTTAAGAAAAATACTTCATGTTTTTGAATCTGAATAAGAAAAAATTACTTGCGTTTTTTACATCTATATTTTGCTTTATTCTAATAGTAGATCCTCCCAATGTCATTTTTAGAATAAAAGATTTTGTATATATAGCAATAATTTTTTTATGCATGTCTTTATATAATGCTGTATCTGTAAGAAGAATATGTGTTTTCTTACTGGTCTATGCTTTACTGGTTGCAACATTGATGAGAGGTGTATATGCAGGATATGAATATGATTATGATTTTACAATATTAATGTTTAAGTCTTTTGCTCCTCTTTTATTATTACTGTGGATTGATAAGATAGAGCTATTAAGTAAAGTAACATTTCCTTCGGTCTGCATAGGCATTATATGTATTCTGATAACATTTACAATGTTTTGGTTTGAAGACATAGAGGTATTAATTTATGATTTCCTTAGTGATAATAATAACTTTATAATGATGTCTAGAAGAGAATTCTTAGGCATGACATTTACCGGCGTATTTTATAGATCACTTCCTCTCGTTATAATTCCGTGTAGCGTGTATAGCTATAAATATTGGTTTGAAAAACAGAATAATAAGAAGAATTTAGCTATATCCTTAATATTATTTGCTGCATTATTTTTTAGCGGTACACGGGCAAGTATGCTTTCTGCCTTGTTGATATTCATAGGGACAGCCATAACGAAACTTTATAAAGTAAAGGGTGGAATGCTCATTTTATATCTGCTTTTTGTTTTGGGAACAATGTTTTTCGGAATGTTACTCTTTTCATTGCTGGCAGAAACGGATGAAAGTTCTAATGAGATTAAATATGGGCATTTAAAGTCTTATATGGAACTTTTTGATAGAAATCTTGACATCTTATTTTGGGGACAGGGAGTAGGTGGGATGTTCTATACAGAAGGATTTGGAGTCTCTACTATGCTGACTGAATGGTCTTTTATTGAACTTATACGATATTTTGGAATATTCGGCGCTATATATATTATCATGATATATTTATATCCAGTTTCTGTTATTTGGAAAAATCGGCTTAGGCTAAAATATGCGTATTCGATAATTGGTGGCTATATTTTATATCTATTAATTGCCGGAACCAATCCTCTATTAGTTAATTCGACTGGAATGCTTGCCCTGCTTGTTGTATATTCTTATGCTTATAATCCCTTGTGTCAAAATAGTTTAGAAAGATAATAATTTATGATGGTTTGCATTTTATTGTCTACTTATAATGGAGAGTCTTATTTAGAAGAACAACTCACTTCCTTGATTCACCAAAAAGAAATAAAAACTCAAATTTATGTTCGTGATGACGGTTCGACAGATGGAACAACGGGAATATTGGATGATTGGCAATCTCGAGGGCTACTAAATTGGTATTCAGGTGAAAATAAGGGACCGGCATTGAGCTTTATTGATTTGTTGGAAAATGCTCCGGAAGCAGAATTTTATGCTTTCTGTGATCAGGATGATGTTTGGCTTCCTGATAAATTACTCACGGCAGTTCAGATATTAAAGCAATACTCTACTGATGTCCCTAATTTATATTGTTCTAATTTGAGTGTAGTAAATAGTCATTTGTCATTTATGTATTTTTTTCATAATAAAAGATTGAAAAAGTTCAGTAAGGCTTCTGCTTTAATAGATAGTTGGGGGGCTGGTTGTACTATGGTATTTAATAGTGCTCTGAAAAAAATGGTTTTAAATAATCTACCTTCAACATTTGTTGGGATGCATGATAAATGGATACTCTTGTGTGCGATATTTATCGGAAATTTGTACTATGATGTGAATTCTTATATTCTATATCGTCAGCATGAAAAGAATGTGGTAGGAGAAAAAAGAACTTTTAGAAAGTGGTTCAAAGATAAGTGTTTGTTTGTTGGAAAAATTAGAGAAAGACCTGTCGAAAAAATGGCATTAGAATTTTATCATTCTTTTCACGAACAATTGTCTGATGATGATTTCTGTTTATTCTCTGTTTTGTGTCACTATCGGATAAGCATTATTCAAAAGATTAAATTCTTATTTGGATATAAGGGGCTATGTATGAAGTCATTGTCTTTGAATGTCAACTTGAAAATAAAAATTCTGTTAAATGCTGTATGATAAATATTGTCCTGTTTTGAATTGTAAATTAATATTATAAGATGATATCTGTATGTATGGCTACCTATAATGGTAGTAAATTTATAAAAGAGCAAATCGATAGCATATTATGTCAATTGTCGATGGATGACGAGTTGGTAATTTCGGATGATCATTCCACGGATGAGACTTTCGATATAATAAATTCATATAATGATAGTCGCATAAAATTTTATTTTAATTCAAGGCGAAAAGGCTGTACTCACAATTTCGAGCATGCATTAATGCATGCTTCGGGTGATTATATTTTTTTGGCAGATCAAGATGACGTGTGGCTACCACATAAAATAGAAACAATGGTTGATTTTTTGGTAAGTGGAAATTATGATTTGGTAATGAGTAATTGCATACTTGTGGATGAAAGGTTATCTATAATAAAAAATCCCTTTTTTGATGAAAGCTGTCCTATGAAACGAAGTATTCTTAGCAATTTGTATCGTTGTGCTTGCTTAGGATGCTGTTTGGTCTTTACTCGAAAGGCATTGAATGTCTTTTTACCATTTCCGGAGAAAGTTGTTTTACATGACTTGTGGATATATTTAGTTGCTATAATTAATTTAAAATGTGGGTATTGTAATGATGCATTAATGCTTTATAGACGGCATCAAGATACCGTGACTTTTGCAGGAAAGAAAAACACGAACTCTTTATTATTCAAAATTCGTTATCGTTTATATGTATTTCCTCATCTTATATGGCGTTCGTTGAAATATAGATTTACAAATATTTGATTAATTAAAATTATATGGAAATTTATTTTATAAATCCACCTTTCAAAGCTGAATTTGGAAAATTCTCACGAGAATCACGTAGTCCGGCAATAACTAAAAGTGGAGCGCTATATTATCCTTTGTGGCTAATTTATGCAGCATTGTATTCTAAGAAAGGCGGTCATACGATTCGTTTTTTGGATGCTCCGGCTAAGCAAATTAATGAAATGGAGTCATTAGAAAAAATAGAGTGTGAGGACAATAAACGGGCTTTGTTTGTGCTTGATACAAGTACTCCTTCTATAAAAAGCGATGTCGCTTTTGGTGAAAGATTGAAGCAACTTTATCCGAAATCGTATGTCATCTTAGTTGGAACACATCCTTCTGCATGTGCGGAAGAAACGCTGGGTTATTCGTCGGCTATTGATGCGATAGCGATAGGCGAGTATGACTGTATTATTAAAGAGTTGGCTGATACACTTGAAAGAGGTGAGGATGTGCGAGGTGTGAGGGGGTTGTGTTTAAGGGAAAAAGAAAAATATATTCGAACGTCTGTAATGCCACCGTTGAAGAATTTGGATGAACTGCCTTTTGCTTCTCAATTCATAAAAGAATATTTGGATGAAAAGAATTATTTTTTTGCGGCAGCTACTTATCCATCCATTCAAATCTTTACAGGACGTGGTTGTCCTTTTCGTTGTAATTTTTGTGTTTATCCGCAAACGATGCATGGACATGCCTTTAGAGCTCGTTCTGCAGAAAATGTAGTTGCTGAGTTTGAATATATTGCGGCGAACTTTCCCGATGTGAAGGAAGTAGTTATAGAAGATGACACATTTACTGCAAATAAAAAACGGGTGCTGGATATTTGTCGTCTGTTGATTGATAAAGGTTTAAATAAACGTTTAAAATGGTTGTGTAATGCTCGTGTCGATTTAGACCTTGAGACTATGAAAGCGATGAAAAAGGCAGGATGCCGTTTGATTATACCGGGGATTGAGAGTGGTAGCCAGCAGATTCTTGATAATATAAAGAAAGGAACAAAAGTAGAACAGTTCTATGAATATGTGGCAAATGCCAAGAAGGCAGGTTTATTGATTCATGCCTGTTATATGGTAGGTAATGAGGGCGAGACGAAAGACACTATGAAGGAAACTCTACAACTGGCCCTGAGGTTGAATACGGATACGGCACAATTTTTCCCTTTAATACCTTATCCGGGTACAGAAGCCTATCAGTGGGCAAAGAGCAACAATTATATAGAAACAGATTATGCAAAATACTGTCTGCCGGACGGCACACATAATACGGTACTTTCCACTCCGGAGCTCACAGCTGAAGATATGGTGGCATTTTGTAATATGGCTCGTAAAAGATATTATCTACGTATCAGCTATATTCTTCATCGCTTGCGTGTAGGCTTGTCTAATCCTTCTGACCTAAAACGTTCTATCAAAGCTTTTGGAAAATTAAAGCATTATTTGTTTAGTAGTAAATAATCAGTTTGTTTTATGAATAAGACTGTTTCTGTCATTATGCCTGTTTATAATGCGGAAAAGTATGTAGCGTTTGCCATAAATTCTGTCTTGGCGCAAAGCTATTCAAATTGGGAATTGTTGGTTGTAGATGATTGCTCCACCGATTTATCGGTTACCCTTGTTAGTGATTATGTAAAAAAGGATAACAGAATTCGTCTTTTTCATACAGATAAGGCCTCTGGTTCTCCTTGTGAACCTCGCAATGTCGGTATAAGAAATGCGCAAGGTCGTTACATTGCCTTTTTGGATAGTGATGACGTGTGGTTGCCTAATAAGTTGTCGGAACAGCTAAGGTGGTTTGATGATGGAAGGACTGCCATTGTGTATTCTAATTATGAGAAAATAAGTGAGGAAGGAGTACGGGCAGGAAGAATAGTAACTGCTCCACAGCAAGTCTCTTACAAAGAATTACTGAAAGGGAACGTGATTGGTAATTTGACCGGAATGTATGATGTAGAGAAAGTAGGTAAGGTATATTGCCGGAAGATACATCATGAAGATTATGTACTGTGGTTGTCTATTTTGAAAAAAGGATATATAGCAAAAAATACAAATGCGGTTCATGCTTTATACAGAGTGAGAAAACAATCTGTTTCTGCCAACAAACTGGCTGTTGTTTCTTGGCAATGGAATATTTACAGGAATGTAGAGAAAATCGGTTGTTTCAGCACCTGTTATTATTTTGTACATTATGCTTGGCGTGCATTATTGAAATGTAAAAAATAAAATATGAATTATAAGATTATTGATACGCAGAAGATTGTTGACTATATAGTTTCTTGTTCTGCTGTTGTTCGAGTTGAAGACATCATTCGGTACTCCGGTGCGGACAAATTGCGTGTATATCCCGCCCTCTTCGAACTGGAGCAAAGCGGCTTTCTTGAAGTCGTGGAGCGTGAAGAACTTGGAGCGCCGTTGGTAGTGCGCAGGAGAAAGGATGTTTTCCAAGTGGAGTGTGACCGTATGTAATACAATAAAACAGGTAAATGACGGGTAACAGCGGTTACTTTGTTTTAGGCGCAGCCGAAATCGCTTTTTTGAAGTGGTTTCGGCTGTTTTTATTTGCAATTATTATTTTTTAGTCCTCCAAATTGTATTTTAGCTTTTGGTACTTACGAATAGTTTCCCGTTGAAGATTCTCAAGTGTGCTTATTTCTATGGACAGTTGGCGAAGCCGGGGATTGGTTTCTTTAAGAATGCGTCCTGTCTTGTAGTCGTAGATATCCGGTACAATCTCCCGGTTCTTCTTACATTCATTCAATAGATAGGAAGCACAAGCGATGTAATGCTCTTTGAGGGCTTTACGTCTTTTTTCGAGTAGCGGACGGTAAGCTGCGTCTTCATTATATATGCGTTGGTAGAAACCGTCTAAGGCTACTTTACGGTCTTTCTTTTGCTCGCCATTGGCGGCTCTTTTATATAAAGAGTCGAGGGTGGTGTATTCAGGATAGGACTTCAACAGTGCTTCGAATTCTTTTTTAGCTTCTTCGTAGGCCAACCTTTTAGGTTCCAATTCCTGTGGCTTTATGGTGGTGGCAAGTTGTACCAACCGGGGCTCTTGGTTGAAGTTTGTAATTTTGGAGAGTTTTTTGCAATATTCGATGTACTTTTCCGTCATTTCCCAATTGTACTGTAAGGTTTTCTCTTGTAAATCGGTTTGTATGCTTGCCAGTGCATTTTCCAATTGAGTGATTGCATTTTGTAAAGAATCTGCCTTAGAAAGGGGTTGTGCAACTGTCGGTAACAGGCTGCAAAAGGCAAAAGACAATAATAAAATACTTTTTTTCATGATACTTAGATATTCTTGGTTAGTTATCGGGCAAATATAAATTCTTTACCTTACAAATCCAATAAATCTTTTACTTTTTTGAGAAATCAATGCAGGAGATGTTTTCTGCCCTAAACAATTTTTGCCATAATTTGCTTTCTGCTCTAAACAAATTCGTATCTTTGTGCTCCAAATAATTAACACCTCTGTTTCTATGCAAGAAAAGATTATTATTCTTGATTTTGGCTCACAGACCACGCAGCTTATCGGGCGCCGGGTTCGCGAGCTGAATGTATATTGCGAAATTGTGCCTTACAACAAATTTCCTCAGGGAGATGCAAGTGTAAAGGGAGTTATTCTTTCGGGCAGCCCGTTTTCCGTATATGATGGAAGTGCGTTTAAAATAGATTTAAACGAGATTCGCGGTAAATATCCTATTTTGGGAATTTGCTACGGTGCGCAGTTTATCGCTTACACCAACGGCGGAAAGGTTGAACCTGCAGGCAGCCGTGAATACGGACGTGCTCATCTGGCCTCTTTTGACAAGGAAAATGTACTTTTCAAAGGAGTGAAGGAAAACACTCAGGTTTGGATGAGCCATGGTGACACAATCACCGCTATTCCTGCTAATTTTAAAACAATAGCCTCGACAGACAAAGTGAAGATTGCCGCTTATCAGGTGGAAGGTGAAAAGATGTGGGGTGTTCAGTTTCATCCGGAAGTGTTCCATAGTGAAGACGGTACGCAGATGCTGAAGAATTTTGTTGTGGAAGTGTGCGGTTGCAAGCAAGATTGGAGCGCCGCATCATTCATTGAAACTACAGTGGCCCAGCTTAAGGAACAGCTTGGCGATGACAAAGTGGTGCTCGGCTTGAGCGGGGGTGTTGACTCTTCCGTTGCTGCCGTACTGCTGAATCGTGCTATCGGCAAGAATCTGACTTGCATTTTCGTGGATCATGGTATGCTGCGCAAGAATGAGTTTAAGAATGTGTTGCACGATTACGAATGCCTTGGGCTGAACGTGGTGGGTGTGGATGCAAGCGCCAAGTTCTTTGCAGAGCTGGCAGGCGTGACCGAGCCGGAAAAGAAACGTAAGATTATCGGAAAAGGCTTTATCGATGTGTTCGATGAAGAAGCCCATAAAATAAAAGATGTGAAGTGGCTGGCACAGGGTACTATCTACCCCGACTGCATTGAGTCGCTTTCTATCACGGGAACCGTAATCAAGAGCCATCACAACGTGGGTGGTCTGCCCGAAAAAATGAATTTGAAGCTCTGCGAACCGTTGCGCCTGTTGTTCAAGGATGAAGTTCGCCGTGTAGGACGCGAATTGGGTATGCCGGATCACTTGATTACCCGTCATCCTTTCCCCGGACCGGGACTGGCCGTGCGTATCTTGGGTGATATAACTCCGGAGAAGGTGCGCATACTGCAAGATGCGGACGATATATTTATTCAAGGCTTGCGCGACTGGAAAGTGAAGGATGCCGAAGGCAATGAAACGGTGCTTTATCATCTGGTTTGGCAGGCAGGGGTTATTCTGCTTCCGGTACAGTCTGTAGGTGTGATGGGTGATGAACGTACTTATGAACGTGCCGTTGCCTTGCGTGCCGTAACTTCTACCGATGCCATGACCGCCGATTGGGCACATCTGCCTTATGAGTTCTTGGGCAAGATTTCCAATGATATTATCAATAAGGTGAAAGGGGTGAACCGCGTAACCTATGATATTTCGTCAAAACCACCTTCCACAATAGAGTGGGAATAAGTTATATTTTGGAATGTCAGATTGATAAGGATTTATCATTCTGACATTCTTTTTACAGACATCAGCTTCTCTGCATCGGGTATTGCGATTTCTCCGCGATGCAACTCCATCAATCCTTCCGTTTGCATACTGTTGAGTGCCTTTGATACTCCTGCACGGGTGTCATTGACAATTAGAGCCAAGTCCTCCATTTTTATTTTCAATACTTTTTCTCCCGACAGACGCTCTACGTGGCTGAGGATGAAGTGGGCGATGCGTGTCTCAAGATTATCATCCGCCACTTTCCATAAACGGCTGTGCAGTATTTGGGCGCGGTTGCTCACTATATTCATGTAGTTCAGGCGGAATATCTCGTAATTGAACAGCTCTTTCATTACGAAGGCTTTGCTGATGCTGACGGTATGTACTTCTGTCTTTGCCCGGTAGGTCGAAGCATATGACGTCTTCATGCCGAACATGGAGTAAGGCTCGATGAGGCAGGGGGCCAGAATATATTCCGTAAAGCTATAGGAGTCATCAGCGGATGATGTGGAAGAGACTATTTCTCCTTTTAGTACAAACACCAGCTCGTGGCAAGGGGCGCCTTCTTGCAGAAGAAGTTCTCCCGGCTTATGTTTCGTGAAATGCAATTTTACCTTCTCCAAAATGCAGGTGAAGTCTTCTTGGGCAAGTCCTTGGAAAAGGGGCAATTGTAATAGTGTATCGAACATTGTTTCCATATCATTTTCATCTTCTTGTTTCAGAACAAAAGTAGGTATAATCGGTCTCTGCCGTAAACACTTACCCTCTCTTTTTGTTTTTTTTATTATTTCTTAAACGTGCTACTCATTCAGTTTTAAGAATTTTTGCGGAATGCATAAAAATAGATTATCTTTGCAAATAAAAAAGGAGGGACGTATGTTTTCAGAGTTTAATTGGCAGCAAATGACCAGCGCTTTCATTGTACTGTTTGCCGTAATAGATATCATTGGCTCTATTCCTATCATCATTAACCTGAAAGAGAAAGGAAAGGATGTAAACGCCCTAAAAGCTACGCTAATATCGTTTGCTCTGTTGATAGGTTTCTTTTATGCGGGTGATATGATGCTGAAACTGTTTCATGTAGACATAGAATCATTTGCAGTGGCCGGTGCGTTCGTCATTTTCCTGATGTCGTTGGAGATGATTCTTGATGTTGAGATATTTAAGAACCAGGGGCCTATAAAAGAAGCTACATTAGTCCCGTTGGTATTTCCGTTGCTGGCAGGGGCCGGCGCTTTTACCACACTGCTCTCTTTGCGTGCCGAGTATGCCAGTGTAAATATTATCATAGCACTGGTACTGAACATGATATGGGTGTATTTTGTGGTCAGTATGACGGGACGCGTAGAACGTTTCTTGGGTAAAGGCGGAATCTATATCATTCGTAAGTTCTTCGGCATTATCCTGTTGGCAATCTCCGTACGCCTGTTCATGGCAAACATATCACTGCTGTTGGAGAGTTTTCATCATTAAGATTTAAAATCTGAATCTTCATCTGCAAACGGGTCCGGACGTTGAGGCCCGTATTTCATAAAAGCAACCGAACAGAGTGTGCCTGTGATGGCTCCGCTGAGATGTCCTTCCCAAGAGGTCGTTTCTTTGGCGAACTGCGGGAACATATTCCATACCAGCCCTCCGTAAAGGAAAGTTATTAATAAAGAGATTGCTATAAGCGGCACGTACTTGCGTAACAGGCCGCTGAAAAAAAGAAAGAAAGCCAGTCCGTAGATGATGCCGCTTGCACCGATATGCCATCCCGGTTTGCCTATTAAAAAGGTAAGAAGTCCGCAACCCGTCCAAATTGCGAAAAATATATACGGTGCGATGTCTCGATAGAAGTAGAACAGACACCAAGACAGAAAAAAGAGCGGGATGGTATTTGCTAAAAGATGTTTGAAGCTGCTGTGCACCAGCGGATGCGCGAATATGCCGAACACTCCCCGCTTCTCCATCGGGTATACCCCAAGACGGGTAAAGTCCCAGTCCATACCTGTCTCCAGAAATTTCAGTGTATATAAAATGAACAGTAAAAATAGCGGTATAACCGCTGCCAGAACTATTCGTCGGGCGTCATGCTTCATATATTGTACAAGGATTGGTTATTTTTGTACAATGCTACGAATTATTTACTTGAAAAACGAAAAAAAACTGACTTTTTATTTTGCGTATAGGCTTTAATTTGTATTTTTGGGCATCGCTACAAGCTTTGTAGCGCATATACCTGAATAATTAACCTTTAAATAATGCACAACTATGAGTTATTTACGATTTGACAAGAC
>OHAB01000692.1_pt1 | contig 28705 bp, 20 predicted proteins | sample 1577031 | NCBI WGS metagenome assembly OHAB01 (sample SAMEA3541477, study PRJEB24748) | human gut metagenome | biome: human gut; feature: human-associated habitat; material: faeces | place: China | collected 2012 | reverse complement strand
TCCATCATCTGATACGGCGTACTTTTGGACAGGTTCCCGGAGGTATGTTCGGTGCAGATGAAAATGCTCGTCTGGGATATATCGATCCCCGACAGGGAGTGGAAACCTGCGGCTTGGTAGAACAAATGGCTTCCGATGAAATCATGCTTTGTATGACAGGAGATCCCATGTGGGCGGAACACTGTGAAGAAGTAGCGTTCAACTCTTATCCGGCTGCCGTGATGCCCGATTTCAAGGCATTGCGTTATATCACTTGTCCGAACCATGCCATCAGTGATTCGAAGAATCATCATCCGGGCATTGACAATCGTGGCCCGTTCCTTTCGATGAATCCTTTCAGCAGTCGTTGCTGCCAACACAACCATGCACAGGGCTGGCCTTACTTCACCGAACATCTGGTACTGGCAACTCCCGACAACGGAGTGGCAACAGCTATTTATGCAGCTTGCAAAGCTACAGTGAAAGTGGGTGACGGTAAGGAAATCACTCTTCACGAAGAGACAAATTATCCTTTTGAAGAAGGCATTGCCTTCACTGTTTCTACCGATGAAAAGGTTGCTTTCCCATTTTATCTTCGTATTCCTTCATGGACTCAAAAGGCGGAAGTGCGGGTGAATGGCAAGAAGGTAAGTGCAGCTCCTGTAGCGGGAAAATATCTTTGCATCAATCGCGAGTGGGCGAATGGTGACCGTGTGGAATTGACTCTTCCGATGTCTTTGTCTATGCGTACCTGGCAGGTCAATAAAAACAGCGTAAGCGTAGATTACGGACCTTTGACTTTGTCTCTCAAGATTGCAGAGAAATATGTAGAGAAAGACAGTCGCGAGACTGCTATCGGTGATTCAAAATGGCAGAAAGGTGCTGATCCCCAGAAATGGCCTACTACTGAAATCTATCCGGATAGCCCCTGGAATTATTCATTGGTATTGGATAAGAAAGAACCTTTGAAGAATTTCAAGGTCATCCGTAAATCCTGGCCGGCTGACAACTATCCTTTCACAGTAGCCAGTGTACCTTTAGAAGTAAAAGCTATCGGTCGTCCGGTTCCTGAATGGAAGATAGATGAAACAGGACTGTGTGGCGTATTGCCGGAAGAAGATGCGGTGAAAGGTGATAAAGAAGAAATAACATTGATCCCCATGGGTGCAGCACGGTTGAGAATCTCTGCGTTCCCGAACACAAAAGAATAAATTAATAACTAGAAAACTTAGAATAAATGAAACGTATTGTTTTTTTAGATTACATCCGTGTGTTTGCATGCTTTCTCGTCATCCTTGTTCATGCCAGTGAGAATTTCTATGGTGCTCCCGGATCCACCGATATGGCAGGACCGCAGTCTTTTCTAGCGAATGAAGCAGACCGGCTATGGGTATCAGTATACGATGGCTTTTCACGTATGGCAGTACCCCTGTTCATGATAGTCTCCGCCTTCCTGCTTGCACCGATGAAGGAAGAGCAGTCTATGTGGCAATTCTATCGCCAGCGCTGTCTTCGCATCCTTCCACCGTTTTTCATATTCATGATACTGTACAGCACTCTACCTATGTTGTGGGGACAGATAGACGGAGAAACATCTATGAAGGACTTGTCGCGGATATTCCTGAATTTTCCGACGCTAGCCGGACACTTGTGGTTTATGTATCCTCTGATAAGCCTTTATTTGTTTATCCCAATTATATCCCCATGGTTGAGAAAAGCCACGGCTAAAGAAGAACGTTTCTTTATAGGGCTGTTCGTGTTGTCAACCTGTATGCCTTATCTCAATCGTTGGTGCGGTGAAGTGTGGGGACAATGTTTCTGGAATGAATACCACATGTTGTGGTACTTCTCCGGTTATCTGGGTTATCTTGTTCTAGCGCATTACATTCGTGTACACCTTACCTGGAACCGTTCCAAACGTTTCATTATAGGAACCATTTTAATGGTGATCGGTGCTGTATGGACTATTTATTCATTCTATGTGCAGGCTATACCCGGCGAACTCCATTCCACACCTGTAATAGAAATAGGATGGGCTTTCTGTACCATTAACTGTGTGCTTCTCACAACGGGTACATTCCTTATGTTTACATGTATCAAACGTCCGCAAGCTCCCAAGTTGGTGACGGAAACATCGAAACTTAGCTATGGTATGTATCTTATGCACATATTCTGGCTCGGACTGTGGGTGACTGTGTTCAAAGATACATTGGCGCTTCCCACTGTTGCCGCTATACCATGTATCGCAGTGGTTACGTTTATCTGTTGTTTTGTAACAACTAAGATCATTTCGTTTATACCGGGCAGTAAATGGATAGTAGGATAAATATCCGGAAACAATAAGATTTTGAATAGATAATCAAGTTTTTCCTGATTTTCTATTCAAAATCTTACTGTTTATAGCCTATTTCCCTCTTAATGTCCTCTTTCTCTTTTCACCTCTTTCACCCCTTTGTAAACAGTTATTTACCAGCTTCTTACGGGTGAACCCTCCCTCTGTTTGGAGCTTTATGCCGCTTTCATCGGTTTCACCAAATATACATTCCCATATTTGGTATGTTTGCGGGTGACCCCTGCCGCAAGCAAAACTTGCGCGAACGTAGCCGGATTACTTCCTCGCATGGCAGCGGGGTTATACATCTTCAGTCTCCTGAATATATCCGAAGCCGAGAGCCGTTCGCTTCCCTCTTCATTATCTTTAGCTATCCGGAAGCAGGCGTGAAAGACTTCCTCTGCCGGGCACGGATGATAAAAAGCAGCATTGTGGCGTTGCAGTTCCCGTTCCTCTTCTTTTGTGAACCAATAGCGGATGCCGGAGAGTAGTTCAGCTTTCAGTTGGGCATAGATCTGATCGTGCATGATCCCTTCGCAATCGATCAGATGTTCTGCTTCAATGCAGATGAATCGCCGGCTACCGGTGGGATCGGTGAGCAAGTCAAAACGGTTGCTTGTACCGATGAAAGAAGCGATGCGCGGCAAGTTGCGGAAATTCTTTTGATAAGCTTTGCAGATATTCAGGTTTGCCATTTGCATCAGATTTTTCAATAATGGCATTTGCTGCGTTCCGTACTTGTCAAATTCATCCATGTTCAGAAGTCCCATTTCGGCAAGTAACCTTTCCGGTTTTCCTTGTGCAGACAGTTTCAGGTTGTCCATGTAATAACGTGACAATGCCGGCGGCATCAGTGCCTTGCAAAATGTGGATTTTTGTCGTCCCTGCTCGCTGCTGACAAGTATGGGGGCTACACTGTTGGCATGTATTCCCGTCATGCCTAACCATTGGGCGGTGAGTCCCAGCATCCAGGTATGAAAGCTTTTTATCCAGAGCTGATTGTCAGAGACACGCTGCGCCAAAGCCTCCAGTCTGTCTGTCCCATCCCAGCCGGGCAGTTCTTCCATGTAAAGCCGGAAAGGATGGTATTCAGGAATACAAGTGGAATAGATGTAACGGCTCAAGTCTTTATCCCAGCAGGATATGCCCTGGTCGTGTGCTTCCATGCAGAAAGTGTTCAGTTCCCGCTTACTTACAGGTTCGAAAGGAACGGCACGCTTGTTGGCAGGACGATATTCCGTTTCTTCCGTCAATAGGTTGTAACGAAAATCATACTGTTTTTGCAGGAATGTACGTACCTCTTGGGTTAATCGGACCGGTTGTTTTCGTTCTGTCTCTTTCTCCCTTTCAGTAGGCGGTGCAGCGTCCGGCAGGGGAACGGTATATTTAGCTTCATGACATTTTAGCGTTTTCTGTAGCTCTTTGTCTGTTTTCTCAACTGCATCTTCTTTGTTCTCCTTCATTTGAAACAATTTTAGTTCCTTCAAGACCTGTCTCCATATCAATGTTATTGCATTCATTATTTTTTCTATTTTTAAGTGATTAAAATCGGTTTATTGTTCAGCACTGATACTGCGAATGTACTATAGGATGATACCGGTTTGCAAGTATTTCTCCGGAAAAAATATAAATTTCTACTTGACTGAAGAAGGCGGCTTCTTATCGTCCTTTTCTCTATTTTTTATCGTATCTTTGACGAAGAGTTATTGTTGATTCACTTTCGTGGTCCAATCAAATGACAAGAGTGATTTAATTGGATAACGAGTGTGATTTAAATGAACCACGGTAGTGGTTTGATAATAAACTTAAAGTTTTTACATGAAATATATTCACTATCAAAACGTTAACTACTAATGGCTATACTTTACGATTGGTATGAGAATCCCGGTGAGTCCGACGATTCGGAAGAGAAAGGTTTGCATCCCCGCATTTTTTTGAATGGTAAGGTGGGAACGGATAAACTGTGCCGGATGATTCACGGACGCAGTTCGCTTTCCGTAGGTGATGTAAAAAATGCGTTCGAGATGCTTGCCCAAATTTGTGGTGAAGAACTACGTGAAGGACGCGAGGTACATATCGAGGGGCTAGGCTATTTTGCCCCTATTTTGAGGAGCACGCAAAAGGTGACCCGCAGTACTAAAAACAAATGGTCGAAGATGGAACTGAAAACAATCGGTTTCCGTCCGGATGCTCGCCTGCGGGGTGAATTGGTAGGTGTCAAAGCCAGCCGGAGTAAGTATGCGCGCCATTCGGAGTCTTTGTCGGAGGTGGAGATAGATATGCGGCTGAAGGAATATTTCGCCGATCATGACGTAATGCTTCGTTATGATTTTCAGGAAGTATGCTGCATGACACGGACTACGGCGAATCGTCATCTCCGGCGATTGCTGGAAGAAGGTAAATTGCGAAATATCGGCAAACGTATGCAGCCGATTTATGTGGCTGCAGCGGGTTATTACGGGGTATCTCGTGATGTGCTCCGGCGGTAAGCGGAACGATTTGAATTGTGTAGGTGAAACCTTTGAAAGTAGGATAGAAGGGCTTTGCATGGTCGCTTTCACCCGCTTTCCTGCTCTGGATGGAGGCTTCGGGAAGAAGGTGAAAGTGGTGAAAGATGTAGTCTTATAGATGATTTACTTTCATTATTTGATTGAATAGTAAGGCTTTTTTAGTTATCTGTTAAATTGATAATATATCTGCTTAGAGGGGATTATTTAATAGCATCGAACTTCAGTGTCCCGTTTACGTCGATAATTTTCAAAGTACGGTTACCCTTTATTCCCATATCAATGAAATTGACCTTGTATAAACCATTTCCCAATGCAGTTACTGATGTTACTTTAGATATGTCGCTTGGTCCGTCTTGCATACCTGTTCGGAAGTTCCATATCGCATATCCTTCGCCGTCATACTCGTAGTTATCTTTCAGCTGCTTTTGCAATTTGGCTGTACAATGCTTTTTTACTGCCGGAACATAATTCTTTGCTCCAAAAACGTAGTTTGCGTAGAAATCTTTGATGAACTGAATGGTTTTGGTATTGTCCGCTTTAGGTGATTGTAGAATAATGGCAGTCCCATTGGCGAGAACAGCCTCATTGTCGAGACAACAAGCTTGAATTTGTATGGGTTGTAGGGCAAATCCTAGATGAATGATATATAAAAATAAAATCTTTTTCATATTCGTATATTATGTATTTTGAAAGTCTTATTTAGATTTAGCGACCTATTGCAAAGATAGCGTTAATTACGAAAAATGAACGAAGTATGTGAGAAAAAGATAATAATATCATATCAAAAGATGAAATGAATTGTCCAAAGCCATTTTGATAAGAGAGGGGAATGAATGTTATAATTAGCGATGAATAGGGGATATTTCGTTTATCTATACATTGCAGGGCAGCCGGATAGTAGCCTCATTGATTGTACTATTCTATTAAATGATATAGATTTAATGTGTATCTTTGTAAAAAATGCAAAATAAAATATGAAATCAAAATAAAATATGAAATCAAAATAAAATATGAAATCAAAATAAATGAAATTAGATAATTATGAAAAACATTTTCCTTCCTAAAGTAACGATGTGTATAATTGCACTGCTTGCTTTAATTTTATCAGCTTCTGCACAAAATACAAATGCGACAGATGAGTACAAAGAAACGTTGAAGAAAATCATGGATTTTTCTGGTACTTCGACTACTACGGATGACTTTCTCCAGAGATTATCATCTATAATGAAATTGAATGCGCCGAAAAAGGATGAGGCTTATTGGAATGAGTTCTCTAAAAACTGGAAAGAGAAAGTAGAAAATAAGGTGTTTGAAATGTATATGCCTGTTTATGAGAAGCATTTAACATTGGAAGAATTAAAAGCTGTTGCTGCATTTTATGAATCTCCCGTAGGTAAAAAATATAAAGAGGCTTCATTGATTGTTATGCGTGAGACAACGCCGTTGTTAGTGCAGCAACTCCATACAGAGATGTCCAAAGAGGTAATGCCGGAGAAAAGTGAACGAGTAAAAAGAGGTGAACAGCGGTTGAAAGAATATGAGCAAAAGCAGAAGCAGAAGCGTGATAAAGAATTATATGCACAAGCCTATATGCTTCCAAGCGATAGTATAGTTATAGTTCCTGAAGAAGTGTATGAGAAAGCGTATGAGAATGGGAGGTCTACAACTCCTTCTTTATATTCGATTGAAAGGAGAAAGAATGATACTAAAGTGACATTCATACAACCTATTTATTGGGATTGGCAATGGTTGTATTATAGTCCGGGATTTAAGATTATCGATAAGAAAAGTGGCGATGAGTATAATGTGCGGGGATATGATGGTGGAGCTCCGATAGGGGGGCTGTTGGCTGTCAAAGGATTTAATCATAAATATATTTATATCAGTCTTTTATTCCCGAAACTGAAGAAGAGTGTGAAAGAAATAGATATTCTTGAGTTGCCACACAAAAAAGATAAAGAACAGTTGCCTTCTAATGACGATGGAAAGTCTAAATCATATTTTAATATAAAGGTGAAGGATTATCAGGTCGTTTCCGATAAGAAAAATAAGAAGATCTATTATTAGTTCAAATGATTATCAGAATTTGAAATGATAATAGCAGGTATTGAACATGAGTGTGAACCGTTTTTTTGATATAAACTTATTCCGTATGAGAAATCGAATTATGATTTTATGCACGTTTTGTGCTATTGCTATATTTTCTTCTGCCCAAGAGAAATTCTCTATCCGAGGTATTGCTGATGAGGAATTGAATAATCAATTGTTGTATTTATGCCTGATGGGAGATGGAGAGCAAGCTAAAGAAGTCGTTTTGGACAGTACAACAGTGGAAAAAGGTAAGTTCTCTTTTTCTGGTGTACATCAGATGCCGGATATTGCAATCATCAAGGATATGGATGGAGAAACCTATCCGTTGATTTTCGAAAAAGGAGAAATATCAGTAAATATTGCTGCGAATAAGAGAGGGGGAACGCCTTTAAATGATTCATTGAATATAGCTTTAAATCGTATGCAGCTAATAATGGATAATATGTTGAAAACATCAGATAGTATTTATAAGTTAATGACTGGAATGAAATCTGAAGAATTTGCTGATAAGATGGTGAATGATACTGCATTTAGAGCAAGATATGATAAAATAGAGAAGAATTTTCTTGCACAAATGGATTCAGTATCACATTGTATAAAGGATTATAAGAATAGTATAGTGGGTGTATATCTTTTCTCCGTTGGAGGTATGATGATGCCTTTTGATGATATGAAGATTCTGATGAAAGAAGCTTCGCCTCTGTTTTCACAAAATAATTTGGTGAGAAATATTGTGGAAAAGAAGAACCAAGCAGAGCTCCGAATGAAGGCGGAACTTGAAAATAAAATGACTCCGGAACAGCGTGAAGAACAAAAGAAACGGCAGGAAATGGATGCCAAGATAAAGATTGGCGAACGTTTTCCGGATGCTAAAGTGAAAGACAATGCTGGCAACATGAAGCTCTTGTCTGATTATGTGGGTAAAGGAAAATATGTCTTGATTGACTTTTGGGCTTCATGGTGTGGACCTTGTCGGCATGAAATGCCCAATGTGAAAGCTGCTTATGAAAAATATGCTTCTAAGGGATTTGAGGTGATTAGCATATCCACAGATCGGAAACTGAAACCTTGGAGGGCTGCTGTTGAAGAACTTGGAATGAATTGGGTACAATTGTTGGATGTGGATGCTTCTGATATATATGGTATCTATGCTATACCCAGAACTTTCCTTGTAGATCCTACGGGAATTGTTATAGACAAAAATTTAAGGGGTGAAAAACTGGAGGAAGCTTTATCGAAGTTGTTTGAATAATCGTTGCTTTGTTTTTATTGTATGGGTGAATTGATAGTTGAGAACTATATAATAGGATAACAATTATCAATTCACCAATGACTTTTATTAAATCAGAAGTCCGTCCAATAGCTCTAAATAAAGTCCGATAGCTTCTTCTATTTCTTTTAACATGATATATTCTTCTGCCGTGTGTGAACGTGACGAACGTCCCGGACCAATTTTTACCGATGGGAAGGACATTAAGGCCTGGTCGGACAATGTTGGAGAACCAAAAGGAACGCGTCCTAACTTCATAGCTTTCTGTACAAATGGGTGCTTTTCGTCAATTCGTGAAGAATTGAGACGGAATGAACGGGCTTGGGCTTCACAGGAAATATGCTTTTTGATTTCAGCAAACAATTCTTCATTTGAGTAAAGCTCGTTACTCCGGACATCGACGATGAAAGTACATTTATCGGGAATCACATTGTGTTGTGTACCGGCATTGATAACAGTGACACTCATCTTCACGGGACCCAACAAGGGCGATTCTTTCTCAAAACGATAGTCACGGAACCAGGCAATATCATCCAATACTTTGTAAATAGCATTGTCTCCTTCATTACGCGCTGCATGTCCTGCTTTACCTGTTGCAGTAACATCCAATACCATTAATCCCTTTTCGGCAATGGCGGGTTGCATCTCTGTCGGTTCACCCACTATGGCAAATGAGACTGGAGGAAGTCCCGGCAATACGCTCTCAATTCCGTCTTTTCCAGAAACTTCTTCTTCACAAGAGGCCAGATAAATCAGATTATACTTCTGCGAAGTGCGACATAGTTGCAGGAACACCTGTAATAACGAAACAACGCTGGCACCGGCATCGTTACTTCCTAATCCATATAACTTACCGTTTTCTTCACGTGGAGTGAACGGATCTTTCCGCCAACCGTTAACAGGTTTCACTGTGTCTATGTGGGAGTTAAGTAAAATAGTAGGCTTCTTCAAATCAAACATAGGACTAAAGCACCACACATTATTTCCTTTACGTCCCGTCTGCATACCTGCCATTTCAATATAGTTTTGCAGGAAATCCGCAGCTTGGGTTTCTTCCCGGCTGATTGAAGGAATACTAATCAGTGATTTAAGCAGGCTTACAGCCTCTGTTGTCATATACGGAATATCATATTTCATAGTGCAAATCTTTTATCTATATCTTAATCTTTGCACAAAGATAGTCGTTTTGAGCAATAGTTTCAAATAAAACTAATACCTTTGTACCATATTTACTAATACAAAGAGTATGACTTATCATCATTTATCTGTCCTGGTCCATCGTCAGGCCGAAAAATATGGCGACAAGGTAGCCTTAAAATACCGTGACTATGAGACAGCTCAATGGATTCCTATTTCATGGAAGCAGTTCTCCGGAACAGTACGGCAAGCAGCTAATGCTTTCGTGGCATTGGGAGTGGAAGAACAAGAGAATATCGGTATATTTTCACAGAATAAACCCGAATGGTTCTATGTAGACTTTGGTGCATTTGCCAACCGGGCGGTTACCATTCCGTTTTATGCAACGAGTTCACCTGCGCAGGCGCAATATATCATTAATGATGCGCAGATTCGTTTTCTTTTTGTCGGTGAGCAATACCAGTATGATGCCGCTTTCAGCATCTTTGGTTTCTGTTCTTCTTTGCAACAACTGATAATCTTTGACCGTTCGGTGGTAAAAGACCCTCGTGACGTATCATCTATCTATTTTGATGAATTTATGGCGACGGGAGAGGGATTGCCTCATAATGATACGGTAGAAGAACGTACGGAGCGGGCTTCTTATGATGACTTGGCAAATATTCTCTATACTTCCGGCACAACGGGGGAACCGAAAGGGGTTATGCTTCATCATTCTTGTTATCTGGAACAGTTTCATACACATGATGACCGTTTGACGACGATGTCGGATAAGGATGTATCGATGAACTTCCTTCCATTAACACACGTGTTTGAGAAAGCATGGTGTTATCTCTGTATTCATAAAGGAGTGCAGATTTGTATCAATCTCCGTCCGGCAGATATTCAGACAACCATTAAGGAAATTCGCCCGACACTGATGTGCAGTGTTCCCCGTTTTTGGGAGAAGGTGTATGCAGGGGTACAGGAAAAAATAAACGAAACTACAGGGTTGAAGAAGGCACTGATGCTGGATGCTATCCGGGTAGGTAGAATCCATAATCTGGATTATCTGCGTCTGGGAAAGACTCCTCCGGTGATGAATCAACTGAAATATAAGTTTTACGAAAAGACTATCTATTCTTTGCTGAAAAAAACAATCGGTATTGAGAATGGTAACTTTTTCCCGACTGCCGGTGCTGCTGTTCCCGATGAGATTAATGAATTCGTTCATTCGGTAGGAATCAATATGGTGGTAGGATATGGACTGACGGAATCTACGGCTACTGTATCTTGTACACTGCCGGTTGGCTATGATATCGGTTCGGTAGGTGTTGTACTGCCGGGGATTGAAGTGAAAATCGGTGAAGACAATGAAATCCTGCTTCGGGGTAAGACGATCACAAAAGGCTATTACAAAAAAGCGGAAGCCACAGCTGCCGCTATTGAGCCGGATGGCTGGTTCCATACAGGTGATGCCGGTTACTTTAAAAATGGACAGCTTTTCCTGACGGAACGTATTAAAGATTTATTCAAAACATCAAACGGCAAATACGTCGCTCCGCAAGCTTTGGAAACGAAGTTGGTCATTGACCGTTATATCGACCAGATTGCCATTATCGCCGATCAACGTAAGTTTGTCTCGGCTCTGATTGTTCCTGTATATGGATTTGTGAAAGAGTATGCCAAAGAAAAGGGTATTGAATATAAGGATATGACGGAACTGTTGCAGCATCCGAAGATTGTAGGATTGTTCCGTGCGCGGATCGATACACTTCAGCAACAATTTGCGCACTATGAACAAATCAAACGTTTCACTTTACTGCCTGAGCCATTCAGCATGGAACGTGGAGAATTGACTAATACACTGAAACTGAAACGGGCGGTGGTTGCCAAGAATTATAGTGAGCAGATAGAGAAGATGTACGAAGAAAGTGAGAAATAGGCGATAAGCGGTTTATCGTTAAAAATGAAACGATAAACCGTAAATGATAAATCGGAAACAATAAAGAGTGTATTGGAGCTCTCTTTAAAAGTATTACCCCTGTTACAGTTCAATTTGTAACAGGGGTAAACTTTGTGTTTAGGGGGGCTTTGACACCTGCTAATTATTTATGGCCGGCTTGTTTCTTTTTAGTATCCGAAAATCTGTTCTTGGGTCAATTCTTCAATAGGACCTACAGCTTTCAATTTATCCAGCTCCAAATCTTTCTTATCTCCCAGGATGCAATAAACATACGTACGTCCTTTTACCCATTGCTTTTGGAAATCGACAATATCTTTTAGCGACATGTTCTGTATGTCGTTGTAGAGCTTGATGCGCGGGTCTACGTTTTGCCCTAAATCTTGTGCATTGATATAACTCCAGATAATGTCACCTTTGATGATACGTTCGGTGCGCAGACGGTTGGTTAATCCGTCTTTAGCCAGTTTGAAAGCAGCTTCGGATTCCGGCATATTATTGATGATGTCATTAAATGTAGTGACGGCATCAATCATTTTGTCGTTTTGCGTGGCAATCTGTGTACGTAGTACATAGGGATACTTCAAGTAGCTCGGCGGCATTATGCTAGCCCAGGCGGAATAAGCCAATCCACGTGTTTCACGCATTTCCTGGAAGACGATAGAGTTCATGCCCCCTCCGAAGTATTCATCATATAATGCGCGGATAGGTTCAATGGCAGGATCATACTTCTTATCGAGATTGGATATCTGTGCCATGTATATTTGCTTGGCGTCATAAGGAGCTACTAGAACTTTAGTAACGGGAGTTTCGAGATAAGCATACTCGTTTCCGGCAGGAATATCCTTCAGGGTTGCCGGAACCTGATGATATTGGTTGATGGTAGCCAGTAAATCTTTGCTGCTGCTTGGGCCGTAGTATAAAATACGGTGCTTGTAGCTGTTCTGATTGTGAATCCGGTCTACCAGTTCCTGTGGATTCATATTTGTCAGTTCCGCCTCCGTCAGTAGATTGGTGGCAGGGGATTTGGGACCGTACATGGCAAAGCTCATCAAACGGGAGAAGTTCTGTCCCTGATTCAGTTTGGCGTCCGAACGGGCTTTCAGTATATCGCTGGTCATATTAGTATAGGCTTCCTTATTAACCTGCGCATCTGCCAGTAGCTTTTCGAATAATTGTACGGCAGCAGGCATATTCTCATTCAGTCCGGAAAGTACGACATACGTGCGTTCGTTACCCGGAGAAACATAGAAAGTACAAGCCAGGCGATAGAATTCACTTTTCAGTTCTTCCGGTGTCATGTCCGAAGTACCGAGATATTCGAGATAATCGAATGCTGTTCCCAAAGCTTTGTCATGGTTGTTTCCCATATCAAAGACATAAATCAATTGGAACAGGTCATTGGCTACATTCTGTTTGTAAAGAACCGGAATATCCGATTTTGCCTTTAATTGGCTCATATCCTTTTGATAGTCGAGGAACACAGGCTCAATCGGTTTGACTGCGCTTTCCTGTACCTCCACAAGGAACGGACTGGCTACATCACGATTGGTTATGATAGGAGTAATCTCCGGTTTCGTCATCTTCTTTTCGTTCGGGTCTTTTCCTTGCTTTTTGTAGATAACGGCATAATTATCTTCTTTCAGGTATTTGTTGGCGAACGCTACGATGTCTTCTTTGGTCAGTTTGGCCATACGGTCGATGGCAGTAACTTCATTTTTCCAGTCTGTGCCGTTAATAAATGAGTTGACAAACATATCGGCACGTCCTTCGTTGCTTTCCATGTTTTGCAGTTCACCGAGTTTGAAATTGTTGATGTTCGCTTCCAGCATTTTCTCGTCGAACTCTCCGGCACGGAGCTTCTTGATTTCGCTGAGTAGCAAGTCTTTTACCTCTTCCAGTGTTTGTCCTTGTTTAGGAAGTCCTCCTAACAGCAATGCAGAGTAATCTGCCAGTCCCATCGGGTAACCGTAACTATTCAAGACCTTCTGTTGCTGGTTCAGATCAAGGTCGATAAGTCCTGCCTTTCCATTGTACAATACTTGCGAAACGACTTGCAGGATTTCAAAGTCTTTGTCGGATACACCGGGGAATCTCCAAGCCAATGCGACGCTTTCGGCATCCGGACCTAACACCTCTTTTACAACAGGTTGCGTGATTGGCGCCTCTTTCGGAAGGTCCAGTTTCGGGAGTTCCGGATTGGGTTTCAATCCACCAAAATATTTATCGATTAATGCAATTGTTGCATCCGGGTCTAAATCGCCAGACATACAGATTGCCATATTGTTGGGCACATACCATTGTTTATAGTAGTTCTTGATATTCGTGATAGAAGGATTCTTTAGGTTCTCCTGTGTACCTAACACAGTCTGCGTTCCATAAGGATGCTTGGGAAAAAGAGAAGAAAAAATAGCTTCCTGTACTTTGCTGTTGTCACGGGTGAGTGACATATTTTTCTCTTCATATACAGCTTCCAATTCAGTATGGAAACCACGAATTACATTGTTTTCAAAACGATCTGCCTGAATCTTCGCCCAGTTGTCTATCTGGTTGGAAGGAATGTCTTCCTGATAGACCGTCTGGTCATACCAGGTATAAGCATTGCTGCCGGTAGATCCGATGGCTGCCATTAATTTGTCATATTCATTAGGGATAGCATACTTGGAAGCTTCGTAAGAAAGGCTGTCGATGGTGTGGTAGATCGCCTTACGTTCCGCTTCATCCGTAGTCTTACGATAAATTTCGAACTGTTGTTCGATTGCATCCAGCAGAGGCTTTTCGGCCGCGTAGTCTTGTGTGCCAAACTTGTCGGTGCCTTTAAACATGAGATGTTCGAAATAATGGGCAAGTCCCGTCGTTTCTGCCGGGTCATTCTTCCCGCCCACTCTTACTGCGATAAATGTTTGTATGCGCGGAGTTTCCTTGTTTACGGTGAGGTAAACCTTTAGTCCGTTATCCAGTGTGTAAATGCGGGCTTTTAGCGGGTCATTGGGCACTGTTTCGTAGCTATACTTCTTTTGTGAGCTACAGCTGCAAATCACTAATGCCAGGAAGAGTGACAAGCAAGAAAGTTTCAATCGTTTGTTCATAATATGACAACATTTTAATAACAAAAACAAAGGTAGCAGAATTTTGCTTATCTTTGTCCCCGATATCTGAAATTTGTAAATAATAAAATTGTAAATCAAATGATTACTATTGAACAACTTAAAGACGTGAAAGAGCGCACTGATGCGCTGAGGAGGTATCTTTGACATCGACGGGAAGAAAATTCAAGTCGAAGAAGAGCAATTAAGAACACAAGCTCCGGGATTCTGGGATGACCAGAAGAGAGCCGAAGCTCAAATGAAACTGGTGAAAGACCTGCAAAAGTGGATTGAGGGTTACAACGAACTCAAAACGCTGGCAGACGAACTCGAACTGGCATTTGATTTCTATAAAGAAGAACTGGTGACTGAGGAAGATGTAGATGCTGCTTATGCAAAAGCCAGTGAGGCGGTAGAGGCACTCGAACTCAAAAATATGCTTCGTGATGAAGCCGACCAGATGGATTGTGTGCTGAAAATCAATTCAGGTGCCGGTGGTACGGAAAGTCAGGACTGGGCTTCCATGTTGATGCGTATGTATCTGCGTTATGCCGAGACGAATGGTTATAAAGCTACCATTGCCAACCTTCAGGAAGGGGATGAAGCCGGAATCAAGACTTGTACTATCAATATCGAAGGTGACTTTGCTTATGGTTATTTGAAAGGAGAGAACGGTGTGCACCGTTTGGTTCGTGTTTCTCCCTACAATGCGCAGGGTAAACGTATGACCTCTTTTGCTTCTGTGTTTGTTACTCCGTTGGTAGATGACAGTATTGAAGTTAATATTTTGCCTGCCAATATCTCTTGGGATACGTTCCGAAGCGGTGGTGCCGGTGGACAGAATGTGAATAAGGTGGAGTCCGGTGTCCGTTTGCGTTATCAGTATAAAGACCCTTATACCGGTGAGGAAGAAGAAATCCTGATCGAGAATACCGAAACCCGTGACCAACCGAAGAATCGTGAGAATGCAATGCGTCAGTTACGTTCTATCTTATATGATAAGGAATTGCAGCACCGTATGGCAGAACAGGCGAAGGTGGAAGCCGGTAAGAAGAAAATCGAATGGGGTTCTCAAATCCGAAGCTACGTATTTGATGACCGTCGTGTGAAAGACCACCGTACCAACTATCAAACCTCGGATGTGAACGGCGTGATGGATGGCAAAATAGATGGTTTTATCAAAGCTTATTTGATGGAGTTTTCTTCACAAGAATCATAAAAAATAAAATTAGCAAGAATTATTTTTGGAAAGTTAATAGATTTGTACTTACTTTGTTAGCGTTGAACTTTAAAGCTAACTATTATGGGTAAGGTGAAGAAAAAAGTAGCAATTAGTAAGAAAGAAGAAGAACAAGCCCAGAAGGTTGTCAAAATAGTGTTCGTCTCATTAATTATTTTGGCATTGATTATGCTGATCGCATTTTCCTTTTTCGGCTGATAAGTTCGCCACAAATTATACGGTTAACCCAGATTGTTTGGTTATTGATAGGATAAATATCAAATCCGATCTGTGTTAATCTGCGTAATTTGTGGCGAACTCTTTGTTTTGTAATGCATTTGTGTTCTCTGTAATATAAATGTAACTTTTCTGTCATTTTCCCGTAGTTAATTTGTCATCTCCGTGTATCCTCACAGTTGTACTTTTGCCGTGAATTTAGTAGCAGACAACTGAAATGAGTAGAATCAGAACAACCGTCGTTATGCTTTTGCTGGCGACAATGGCCTTTGGACAGGCAAAAGAAGATGCAGGGGATGGTAAGATGCTGGATAAACAGACCATGGAGTTTAAGGATTATCTGCCGGAGATTCACGGAACAATCCGGGGAAAGTACGAATATCAGACAGAAACAAGTGAAAGCCGTTTTGAAGTACGTAATGCACGCTTCAGTGTTTCGGGAAATGTGCATCCGATAGTTGCTTATAAAGCGGAAATCGACCTTTCCGATGAAGGCTCTATCAAGATGCTCGATGCGTATGCACGTGTTTTTCCGGTGAAAGACCTGAATTTTACGATTGGTCAGATGCGCGTTCCTTTCACAATAGACGCTCACCGTTCACCACATCAACAGTATTTTGCAAATCGCTCATTCATAGCTAAACAAGTAGGAAATGTGCGTGACGTTGGTTTTACGGCTGGCTATACGAATAAAGGTGGCTTCCCTTTTATCCTTGAAGGAGGATTATTCAACGGCTCCGGTTTGACCAATCAAAAGGAATGGCACAAAACGCTGAATTATTCCATAAAAGCACAGCTATTACCTAATAAGAACTGGAATCTGACACTCAGCACCCAAATGATAAAACCGGAAAATGTGCGTATTAATATGTATGATGCCGGTATCTATTATCAGAATGATCGTTTTCATATTGAAGCGGAATATTTATATAAAATGTACGGGCATGAAACATTCAAAGATGTTCATGCAGTGAATAGCTTTATTAATTACGATTTGCCATTGAAAAAGGTATTCAATAAAATTTCTTTCCTGGCTCGCTATGATATGATGACCGACCATAGTGATGGCAAAATGGATGAAACGACAAAAGCCCTGATTATAAATGATTATGCTCGCCATCGTGTAACAGGTGGAATCACATTAAGTCTTTCCAAAGCCTTCATTGCCGACCTCCGGCTGAATTTCGAAAAATATTTCTATAAGAACTCCGGAATCCCTAAAGAATCGGAACGGGATAAAATCGTGATTGAATTCATGACGAGATTCTGATATAAATTGAGAATTAAAAATTGAGAATTAAAAAATGATAGTTTGATACCTCACACCGTGTATCAGAAAACTACAGCGTTTTGATTTTCAATTTTCAATTTTTAATTTATCTTTGTGTCATGGCACAAGAAATAGAACGTAAATTTTTGGTTACCGGTGAATTCAAATCTTTGGTTTTTGCGCAGAGTCGCATTGTACAAGGGTATATCAGTAGTGCTCGTGGGCGTACTGTTCGGGTTCGTATTCGGGATGATAAAGGTTATCTGACAATAAAGGGAGCTTCTAATGCTTCCGGTACCAGTCGTTATGAATGGGAAAAGGAGCTGGCTTTATCAGAAGCAGAAGAATTGATGAAACTTTGCGAACCGGGGATCATTGACAAGACCCGTTATTTGGTGCGCAGTGGCAAGCATATATTTGAAGTCGACGAGTTTTATGGTGAGAATGAAGGACTTATTGTGGCAGAAGTAGAGTTGGAATCGGAAGATGAGGCTTTTGTAAAACCCGACTTTATTGGTGAGGAGGTAACGGGCGACATACGCTACTATAACTCACAGCTAATGAAAAAACCGTATAAAACGTGGTGAGCGTTAACAAATAAACCGTATATTTGTTCTTATATAAAAAAGAGAGCAGTGTATGGATATGGAACAGTTGTACAGTTATGTGCCGCGTGAATTGGTTACTTTTGTTTTAGTAACCTTGTTTTCTTTATTAATCGGACTTTCGCAACGTCGAATCAGTCTGAAGCGTGAGGGGGAAACTACTCTTTTCGGAACCGACCGCACCTTTACCTTTATTGGTATACTGGGTTACTTGCTTTATATCTTAGACCCTACGGATATGCGTCTGTTTATGGGAGGTGGAGCGGTATTGGGATTGCTGTTGGGATTAAACTATTATGTAAAGCAATCACAATTTCATGTTTTTGGTGTAACTACCATCATTATTGCCCTGATTACTTATTGTATGGCTCCTATCGTAGCTACCCAACCTTCCTGGTTTTATGTTATGGTAGTTGTGACTGTGCTCCTGCTGACAGAACTCAAACATACTTTTACAGAGTTTGCTCAACGGATGAAGAATGATGAAATGATTACGTTAGCCAAGTTCTTGGCTATCAGCGGTATCATATTACCGATGCTTCCGCATAAGAATCTGATTCCGGATATTAATCTTACTCCTTATTCTATTTGGTTGGCAACGGTAGTAGTATCCGGCATTTCCTATCTCTCTTATCTATTAAAAAGGTATGTATTCCATGAATCCGGAACGTTAGTTTCTGGTATTATTGGTGGATTATACAGCAGTACGGCTACGATCTCGGTACTTGCCCGTAAAAGCCGAAAAGCATCAGAGCAGGAAGCGACTGATTATGTTGCTGCCATGTTGCTGGCTGTTAGCATGATGTTTCTGCGATTTATGATACTGATACTTATTTTCAGTAGAGAAATCTTCTTGTCTATTTATCCATATCTGTTGACTATGGCTGTAGTCGCGGCTATTGTTGCCTGGTTTATCCATTCCCGGCAAAAACGACCGGAAGACCAGTCTGCTGAAACAGAAGAGGATGATAGTAGCAACCCGTTGGAATTTAAAGTTGCTTTGATTTTTGCCGTACTCTTTGTGATATTCACTTTCTTAACTCACTATACGTTAGTGTATGCGGGCACAGGCGGATTAAATCTCTTGTCTTTTGTTTCCGGTTTTAGTGATATAACTCCTTTCATCTTAAACTTGTTGCAAAATACAGGTAGTGTGGCTGCATTGATAATTACTGCTTGTAGTATGCAGGCTATCATTAGTAATATAATGGTAAATATGTTCTATGCTCTATTCTTTGCAGGGAAGGGAAGTAAACTTCGTCCTTGGATTTTGGGAGGATTCGGTGTGGTAATTGTTTGTAATCTCGTTTTGTTACTGTTCTTTTATATTTAAAAAATAGAGTAATAGGTTCTTTTTCATAGGCTCAAATTCTAGTAATTTATTGTTTTGTCGAATATAATCGATAAAATAGAGATGTTTTTATCGATTATATTCGATAAAAATAGCCTATATTTGTCGAATATAATCGATAATGTAAAATGGATAAGGAACTGATAAAAGGATTGATAGCTGAATATCAGCAGTTTGTAAAGAGCGTGTCATTCGTGAAACGTGCGGTGACTCTATCTGATAACTTCAATTATGTCTTTGTAGGTTTACGTCGGGTTGGGAAGTCTTATCTGATGTATCAGCAGATACATCATTTAATAGAGACAGGTATTTCACCGGAAGAGATTCTTTTCTTTAATTTTGAGGATGAGCGAATAGCTGGTATGGATACAGAACATCTTGATATGATAAAGAGATGTTATGAAGAGATGTATTCTCATCGTCCTATATTTTTTTTAGATGAAATACAGATTGTACCGCATTGGGAACAATTTGTCCGACGGCTTGCCGATCAGAAGTACAGGGTTTATGTAACAGGGAGCAATGCTAAGATGTTGAGTAAGGATATAGCTACTACTCTAGGGGGACGTTTTATGATTCAATACGTCTATCCTTTCTCGTTTCGTGAGTATTTGTCATCTAACGGTGTTCAATTAGATAAGCTTTGGATTTATAAGAACCGTTCGGAGGTAGTCCGACATTTCGATACTTACTTTCGTTTTGGTGGTTTACCTGAACTGTTAGTGGCCGAGGGACAAGAGAAACGACAATGGCTGAGTAGTCTTTTTAATAAGATATTCTTCGGTGATTTAGTGGCTCGTTATTCTATTCGAAATGATATGGCGTTAAAGGTACTCATTCGAAAACTGGCTGAAAGCGTGAAGCAGCCTTCTTCTTTCACTCGTCTGGCTAATTTAGTATCTTCCACAGGCAAGAAGATTACCACTGATACTATTATAGACTATTTGAATTATCTGGAAGATACCTGGATCATGTTTTCTTTAGAAAACTACGCTAGTAAGTTAGCCGATAAAGTGTCCAATAAAAAATATTATTTTATGGATAATGGAATACTTAGTCTGTTTTTAATGGATCCGGAAACTTCTTTATTGGAAAATCTCGTGGCAGTTACATTAAAGAAACGGTATGGTGATGATTTATATTTCTATCATCGGAATATAGAAGTAGACTTTTATCTGGATGAAGGGCATAAGGCCATACAAGTATCATATAGTTTAAAAGATCCGGAGACTCGAAAACGAGAAGTGAATGCCTTACTGAAACTTGCAGAAAATGTGGCAGTGGATGATCTGTGTATTATTACCAGAGACGAAGAGGAAATGATCGTAGAAGGAGAGAAGACGATTCGGGTTGTGCCGGTATGGAGGTGGTTGTTGGATGATGAAGAATGAAAGTTTGTTTTTTTATTTGCTAAGTTCCTCTTATTATAAAAAGAGAATACTACGTGGATATGGAACAGTTGTATAGCTGTGTGCCTCATGAATCAGTTACGATGTTTTTAGTGACTTTGTTTTCTTTATTAATGTTACTTGTCATATTAAAGTATGTTTGATATAAGGTTGAAAACGTGCAAAATATCTGCTATCTGCAACACTATGCTACATTGGCTATTGGTGTCTTTGGCATTTTTTTTGTTGCAGATGGCAGATAAGGTGAAAAGATTTACAGTGTATCCTAAGCTTCTTTCCAATGATTCATGATTATTATACTATAGATTGCAATAACTTGATATTTTCTATTGGAACCATGCTTTTTCATTGTATTTAGCTTCCACTTCTGACTCAATATCGGGCGGAAGATTATGAAAGAAATCAATGTGGGTTTTCTCTTCCAGCTTATCTATAGACATAGCATAGCTCTTGATAGTGGAACTTGGGTCATAATCAAATTGATTCACGTAATACGCCATTCCCTGTGTGTATTGCCCATTTTGGTATAAAAGAAGAGCTATAAAATAGAAACGTGGAACAGCAACATGATTTCCCGTATATTTTATTTCTTCGTCATCTATATACCCTCCTTTAACAACGTATAACGTATCATTATCTCCTAATTTATGTACAAAATCATTCTTTCCATTTGGAGCTTTTATTGATTGTTCGAATTTGGTCCAGAATCCAGTATTGAAAGCTGTTGATTGGGGGCTCATATTTGAATAATAGAAAGTTTGTTTGTTTGCTTCTAGTGAGTATGTACGATCGTATGATGCACATAAATGTCCTCTACTATATTCTTTATAGTCTTTTTCATAAGTCCTATATTCTTCGGGTATTTTTTTATCATACATCCAGGCGTCAGTACGAGATACATTGGATATTTTAGTTTTACTATCAAAAGTAAATGCGACCCAGCGTGCATGCTTTTTTGAATAATCATATTCCATACTATATGTTATAATTTCTTTCCCTTCTATGTTTGTAGTATGTGTTATGAATTGATTCATGCTTCCACCTTTCAACTTCGGAATTTCAATCCTCCCTGCATATCCAGAAGGTTTTTCCGGATCCGGGTCTGGATCCGGATTCGAACTATCGCCTGCTAATTGTTTGAGTGTAAATTGGGCTTCTTCTTTTCCGGAAGTGATTGTAATAATGACACTTCGTTCAGCTCCGGTATTTGCTTTCATATATCCACTGATAGAGCCATTTCCATTGCCGGATGCTCTACTCAATGTGCACCAAGTCTCACTGCTTGAAGCCTGCCATGTGCCGTCAGCTTTTACACGAATGATAAAGCCGCCTCCGTTTCCATTGATTTGCGTTTGGTCTATAGAGGCGATTCCTTGATTCGTATTGCCCGGATTATCAGGGAGCTCGGGAGAATCCTGTTCACTACATGAAATTGCAGTGCTACAAGTTATGAACAGGATGAATAGTTTAAATAATGCTTTTGTCATTTCACTTCTTTAATTAGATAAATAATAGTAGGCAAGTGATCGCTATATCCGTTTAGCCATACACCACCTGCCTGTGTCCGTTTAGGATATCCTTTATATTTTCCTTCTTTTTGGAACATAAAATCACGGCTGAAGATTTCATGTTTATAGAATTTCAGTGTACTGCGGTCAGTGCCCAACAAATTTCCGGTGAATACAATTTGATCGAACAGATTCCATTTACCTTTGTACATCAGAGTTCCATATCCTTTCTTCAAAGTATCCCACCATGGATTGTACAAGTCTGTAGGACCTGCATCAACAGGTTTCCGTTTAGCTCCAAGTGCTACAGCCATACTTTTATCCATCGGGTCATCGTTCATATCCCCCATGATAACAATTTTGGCTGCGGAGTCTTCCCTTAACAGTGAATCTTTGATAGCTCTAACTTGTTCTCCTGCGCGTTCACGTGCTGGAGAAGCGGCAGCTCTTGAAGGCCAGTGATTGACGATAAAGTGCATTTTCTCATCTGCGATATTGCCGCTGGCAATCAGGAAACCACGTGTCTTATGCACTGTATCATTGATATATACATAAGGTACGAGTTTACTATTTGTCAGTTCAAACAATTTGGGATTATAGAAGAAAGCACAGTCCACACCACGTTGATCTTCTCCTTCGTAGTGAACATATCGGTACCCTCTGTCCGCTAAAGCCGGTTGCTTCAGTATGTCTTCCAATACTCTGTAATTTTCGATTTCAGAAACGCCGATAATGGCGGGACCCATTGGTAACTTGTCGGTACTTAACATACTCAATATTTCCGACATGTTTTTCAGCTTAGCCTTATACTTCATCGTATTCCACTGATTAGTACCGTTAGGAAGATACTCGTAGTCATTCTTACCTTCATCATGAATGGTGTCAAACAAATTCTCCATATTGTAGAATGCTACACTGTAGAGGGCAAATTTCTTTTCTTGTCCGTAGGCCATGAGGACAAAAAGAGCGAGTACACCTAAAGTCATTAAGCTTTTTTTCATCTTTAAAATTGATTTTAAAAGTGGGTAATTTGTCATTTGTATGACAAATATCTAAAAAGAAAACGGAAAAACCACCTTTACTAGTTACTTTTTTTGCAAAAAACATTGTTATATATAAAATTCTTTGTTATTTTGCGTAACAACTTATTTCATTTGTATTGCAAAACGAAAGACCAATTAACATTAATATAAATTAAATTATGAAACAACGACTAGGGTTAGCAATCGTGCTATTTTGCTTAATGCCAGCACTTTTTGCGCAGCAAAAGGCAAAGCAAAACGCCCGTGAGGACAATGCTTCTTTCATGTTTACAGAATCACAATTGAATGAGGATGATGATGCAGCACAGAGCACATCTGCATTGGTCACTTCTAACAATGATGTTTATCTGTCAAATGTAGGTTATCTGTTTAGCCCAATGAGATTTCGTGTGAGGGGATATGATTCCCAGTATAGTGACATGTATATCAATGGGGTACAGTTTAATGATGCAGAAACAGGACGTTTCAGTTACGGATTAATAGGAGGATTAAACGATGTTACCCGTAATAAGGAGGGGATCGGTCCTTTTGAAATTAACAACTTTACTTTCGGAGCCATAGGGGGAGCTTCCAATATCAATTTACGTGCCAGCCAATATGCGGCCGGTTCAAAACTAACCTTATCAGGTAGTAACCGCAACTATATCTTGCGTGGAATGTATACTTATTCCACAGGTCTGATGAATAATGGATGGGCCTTTACCGGTTCATTGGGATATCGTTGGGGTAACGAGGGAAATATTGAAGGAATCAAGTACAACTCTTTTTCTTACTTCCTCGGTGCAGAGAAAGTATTCAATGATCGCCATAGTCTCTCTTTGGCAACTTGGGGAACACCTACAGAGAGAGGACAGCAAATGGCGGCAACTGAAGAAGCTTATTATTTAGCAAACAGTCATTATTATAATCCGAACTGGGGATATCAGAATGGAGAAAAACGAAATGCGCGTATTGTACGCCAGTTCGAGCCATCAGCCATCGCTTCATGGAATTTCACCATTGATGATAATAAGAAACTGGTGACAAGTGCCGGATTCAAATATTCCAACTATGGGAAAAGTGCTCTGGGCTGGAATGGTAATGCAGCCGATCCGCGCCCGGATTATTATAAAAAGTTGCCTAGCTCTATATTCGATGTGTGGGAATCCGTTCCTACTGCCGATGAACTGCAGCAGTTTAATGAGGTTACTGATAATTGGAAGAATAATAAAGCTTATCGCCAGTTGGATTGGGATGCTCTTTATTTTGCCAATAAACAGGCGAATGCATTAGGTAAAGAGACGCTTTATTATGTAGAAGAACGTCACGATGACCAGTTGGCATTCAACTTTAGTTCTGTATTCAACCATCAATGGAATGAACGTAACAGCTATGTTGCGGGAGTTGCCGTGAATACAACCAAAGGTATGCATTATAAGAAAATGAAAGACTTGCTGGGTGGACAGCTTTATACGGATGTTGACAAGTTCGCAGTACGTGACCATGGCGCTAGTTCCAGCATGGTGCAGAATGACCTCGATAATCCTAACCGTCGTATTGGTGAAGGTGATAAATTTGGTTATGACTATAACATCTATGTGAATAAGCAGAGCGCATGGGTACGTTACCAGGGTAATAATGGCGGATCATTGAATTATTTTGCTTCCGGTAAAATCGGATCTACACAAATGTTCCGTGACGGATTGATGAGAAACGGACGTGCGCCATTGAAATCACTTGGTAGTAGCGGTACGGCGAAGTTCCTTGAAGGAGGTATAAAAGCCGGTTTGAATTGGGCTATCAATGGTAATCATTCCTTTACGTTGAATGCCGGATATGAAGAACGTGCACCGCTGGCTTACAACTCTTTCATCGCTCCGCGTATTAAGAACGATTTTGTGAGAGATTTGAAAACAGAGCGTATCATTGGTGGTGATTTGACTTACAACTTCAATACTCCTTGGGTGATGGGACGTTTGACGGGTTATTACACTCGTTTCCAGAATCAAGTAGAAATGGATGCTTTCTATAACGATAGCGAAGCACGTTTCACTTATCTTTCTATGAATGGTATTGAAAAGGAACATTGGGGAATAGAAGCAGCGGCTACCTTTAAGCTGACAAGTGAACTTTCATTGACGGCTATCGGTACTTGGAGTGAAGCTAAATACACTAATAATCCGGATGCTGTATTGACATATGAAAGTGAGAATGAATCAAACCTCGATCGTGTTTATGCTAAAGGTATGCGTGCTAATGGTACTCCGCTTTCTGCTTATAGCCTTGCTTTGGATTATAACGTAAAAGGTTGGTTCTTCAATTTGACCGGAAACTATTATGATCGTGTATATATCGATTTCTCAAGCTATCGTCGTCTTGGCAGTGTATTAGATAAGAATGGTGCCGGTGTAGATGCTAACGGAAATCCGGTTCTCAATGTACCGGGTCAGGAGAAACTGGATGGCGGATTTATGTTGGATGCTTCTATTGGAAAATATATCCGTTTGCGCAATGGAAAGAGCATTAGTCTCAATTTAAGTTTGACTAATATCCTGAACAATACAGATTTGCGTACAGGTGGTTTCGAACAAAACCGTGATGATAATTACAAAGACGGTGACGCACGTGTTTACAAGTTTTCCAAGAATTCTAAGTATTTCTACGCATTCCCGTTCAATGCTTTCTTGAACATTGGTTATAGATTTTAAGAATGTGTAGTTATCAATCCAAAACAAAAAGAAAGGAAGAAACAATTATGAAGAAATTACTATCTATATTATGTACCGGATTGCTGCTATGTGGCGCAGGTCTCACTTCCTGTGAGAACTATGATGATCCGGTGACGGGAAATGCTTATGGCAATAATTCAATCCCGGAAGGACGTACCATTTCAATAGCTGCATTGAAAGAGAAATACAATGATTTCATCGATACGAGCAAAGATACTTATACGACTATTGAAGATGAGACACGTATTGAAGGGGTAATTACCTGCGATGATGAAAGTGGAAACTTGTATAAGAAGCTCGTGGTTGCAGATGAAACAGGAGCTATCGTTATTGGTGTTAATGCAACCGGATTGTATGCATTCTGCCCGGTAGGTCAGAAAGTAGTGATTGACTGTAAGGGTTTGCAGATAGGTAGCTATCGTAAACAGGCACAGATCGGAACTGTTTATAATAATGCAGTAGGACGTATGCCGGAATATGTATGGAAACAACATGTACGTCTGATTAATGAACCTAAATTATACTATCCAGAACTGACACCGATTGAAATTACTACTCCTGCTGATCTTGCTGCTATAGACTTGAAAGAAGCTCCGGTACTGGTTACTTTCAAAGATGTAAAACTTTCCGAAGCAGATGGAACAGCGACTTACGCTCCAGGAGATGAAGGATCGGTAAAACGTTATTTTACTTATGCCGACGGTACGCAGAGTGGAAGTAACTTATTCCTTTATACCAGCGCTTATGCTAATTTTTCAATGGAAGTGATGCCACAGGGCAGTGTAAATATTACAGGTATTTTATTGCGTTACAATAACCAATGGGAGGTTGTTGTTCGTACTTTAAACGATATCAAACGAAATAATTAATTCAATTAACACATATAATTATGAAAAAGATTCTAAATGCTTTATTTTTGACGCTGCTTACAGTGTGCACATTTAGTTCATGTAGTGATGTACCGGCTCCTTATGATATATTGGGAGAAGGTGATGTTCCGGGACTGACGGGTGATGGTACGAAAGAGAATCCATATAATATAGAGGCTGCACAACAGAAGCAAGATGGTTCTGTAGCTTGGGTGCAGGGATACATTGTGGGTGCTATAGAAAATGTATATGATGATAAAGGAGAATTTGCAGGCAATAAGGCTAGTTTTACAGCTCCTTTTACTATAACATCTAATGTGCTGATTGCTGAAAGTCCTGATGAAACTAATGAAAGCAAATGCTTGCCGGTAAAAATAAAGAATGGAAGTGAACTGTCTACTGCTTTAAACTTGAAAGACCATCCTGAAAATAAAGGAGGAGTCTTGTTGATTCAAGGTGAGTTAAGTGCTGGTTTTGGAAAAGCAGCATTGATAAATACAACAGCTGCAGTATTTAATAATAAAGAGATTGGCGAAGAACAAGGTGGAGAAGATTTAGATCCTGATAATCCTCTGGGATTAGATACTTCAGTAGCTCCATTAGTAGATTTATCTAATAATTTTGATGATGTTCAACATCAGGCAGATTATTCAAAAGCAGGTTGGATTAATAAGGCTGTTAAAGGAAATAGAATTTGGCAAGGTGCTATTTATGATCCTCAAAAATATTTGGCAGCTTCAACTTATGGGGTAAATAGTGGTGAGACAGCAGAATATTGGTTTGTGACTCCTTATTTTACAGTTAATGCAGATAAGCAATTTACTTTTAAAGCTACTGTAAATAAGTATTCTGAAACAATGTCTCTGAAGGTATTCTTCTTGCAGATGAAAGATGGTAAAATGGAACGCCATGAAATATCTGTTACTGGTATCCCTACTTCTGGTACATATCAATGGACAAGTGATTTAAAGGTAGATTTAAGTACTTATGCGGGGCAGAATGGTTTTGTTGGTTTCCAGTATGTTGCATTGCGTGGGGCAGAAGTACAAACTTATGGGATTGATGATATTGTATATGGTGGAGGTGGCGGAACAGAAACTCCGGGTGGCGATGACCCATTTGGATTGGATGCTTCTAACCCTAAAACAACTTTTGAAGCAGACTTTGAAGATATCACAGAACAGAATAAAAACTACACTTTAGAAGGATGGACAAATAAAGCTATTCAAGCGGCTAATCTTTGGCAAACTGCAACTTACAGTAGTGATAAATATATTAAAGCCACCCCTTATAATGTAGCTGCTGATGCAACAATGGAGGCATGGTTTATTACTCCCGCCTTTATTGTTAATTCGGCTAATAAATTCACATTTGACTGTGCGGGAGCAAATTGGAAAGATGATATGGCATTGAAGGTCTTCTTCTTACAAAAAAATGCTGATGGAACAGTTGTTAAGAATGAAGTTGTAGTTAACCAAATTCCTACTTCTGGAACTAATTTTGAATGGGTGAGAGGTATCAATATCGATTTGAGTGATTATAATGATAAAATAGGATTTGTTGGATTTCAATATACTGTTGTAAGTACAGGCGTGAATAAGAGTTTACCTACATATCAGATTGATAACGTGAAATATGTAACAGGTGAAAGTGGCGGAACTGATCCGGAACAGCCAGGTGATAAGGTCTATACCAGCAGTATAACATTGCCGGAAGGTACAGATCCTGATGCTAATAAAGCATCTGGAGGAAAAGTTGTAATTGGAGGCCAGGAATATTCAATTTTGAAATTAGGAACAAGCAAAGATTTTGGTTCTTGGAACTCTCCAATGTTGCAAGCAGGTGCAAGTAAATTGTCTTTCTTTGCAGTTGGTTGGACTGGTAAAACTGGTCAATTGACAGTCGTAATAGAAAATGGTGGTACATTTGAAGGAGGTGCAACAAGCAAAGTGATTGCTTTGGATGGAAAAACGGCTGGTGCTGCAGGTAATCCTCCATTTACAATTGCTCCGGCAGATACAGACTTCTATCAGTATGCAATGAGCGGAGTTACAGCTGCGACTACAATTAAGTTCACTACTGACGGGGCAACTAGTGATAAAAGAGCTATAATTTTTGGTATTAATATCAAGTGATATA